>ENA-OQIR01000703-OQIR01000703.1-human-gut-metagenome-genome-assembly--contig:-NODE-703-length-13427-cov-3.426090_pt1 | contig 13427 bp, 19 predicted proteins | sample MGYA00242580_ERZ504745 | MGnify/ENA primary metagenome ERZ504745 (study PRJEB26092, sample SAMD00036214) | human gut metagenome | host: Homo sapiens | study: EMG produced TPA metagenomics assembly of... | reverse complement strand
CTCGGCGCAGCTACCCTGTTGGTCATCACTCGATGGTCCGCTTGCCGGCAGCTCCGTGCCGCTGGCCGAAGCCGACATCACGCTTGGCCGCGCCGCCTCGAACACCGTGGTGCTCGATGACGAATTCGTGTCTTCCCACCATGCCCGTGTCTACCGTGACACGCGCTCCGGGCAGTGGGCCATTGAAGACCTGAACTCCACCAATGGCACCGTGGTCAACCAGCAGCGCATCAACCGCCCCACCATTCTGCCCGCTCGTATTCCTGTGCGCATCGGCGCCACCACCTTCGAACTGAGGTAGCCGCATGCCAAAATCCGCCGCTTCACAACCGCTGTTCCTGTATTCCACCACGGTGTCCGATGTGGGCACCGTGCGCGCGAACAATCAGGATTCCTCCTTCGCCGGCGAGCATCTCATCGCCATGTGCGACGGCATGGGCGGTCACGCCGGCGGCGATACGGCATCCTCCATCGCCATCCGGTCGCTGGCCCACATCGAGCAGGATGACACCGGTGGCAACGTCGAGACGATCTCCCGCATGATGGAAACCTCCGTTATGGCCGCGCATGACGCCATCGTCGGCAAGGCCAAGCGCGAACGCAAGCTTGCCGGCATGGGCACCACCGTTACCGCAGTGGCATTGGTGGCCGGCTACTGGGTCATCGCCCATATCGGCGATTCGCGCGCCTACCTGCTGCGCGACGGACGCCTGAGCCGCATCACGTGCGACCACAGCTACGTGCAGCACCTCATCAACACCGGTCGTATCACCCCGTCCGAAGCCAAGAACCACCCGCAGCGCAACGTCGTGATGCGCGTGCTTGGCGACTTTGACATTGACCCGCGCCCGGATATTTCGGTTCGCCGAGCCCACCCCGCCGACCGTTGGCTGCTGTGCTCGGACGGCCTGTGCGGTGTGCTGGAAGATTCCACCATCGAAGAGACGATGACCACGCTGTCCGATCAGGGCGAATGCGCGCAGCGTCTGGTGCAGATGGCACTGCGGCAGGCAGCACCGATAATGTCACGGCCGTTATTGCGGATGCCACGTTGGCGTTGGATGCCGATGCGTTCGATCTGCCGCACCAAACGCCGTTGGTCGGCGGTGCCGCCAGCCGTAATCTTGAGCCGATTGCGACATCGTCAACGAGCCGGTGGCTACCGCGCCCGCACTGCGTGACGGATGATTCCCCCGCCCAGCGCGCCGCAGCATTGATTCAGCCCGCCAGCGCGCACGAGGCGGAGACCACGCAAACCACGGCCAAACCGTCGTCCACACGCGTGGTGCAGCGTCCACCGTCCGCGAGGAGACCGGTGAACGAGCCAATCCCGATACCGGTGAGATTCCGGTGGTGCAAAAGCCGGATGGGCGCCTGTCCGCCGACCCCAACGACCCGGATGTGGCCAAAGCCATCCGCGATGAGCAGGTCGAGCAGAAGAAGGCCACGCGCACCAAGAAGCGCCGCAATAAGCTTGCGGTGATTATTACCTGCATTCTTGCCGTGCTGGCATTGGCCGGCGCTGGCTGGGGCGCGTACACGTGGAGCCAGACGCACTACTACGTGGGAGATAGCAACGGCACCGTGGCCATTTATCGTGGCGTGCCGACCAATCTCTTTGGACTTGAGCTTTCGCACGAAGTGCAGACCACCAATATCGCCACCGCGGACCTGCCTCAGACATGGCGTGACCAGCTGAGCCAAGGCATCACAGTCGGTTCGTTGGACGAAGCGCAGTCGCATGTGGGTATTATCCGCACCGAAATGCGCAAACTGGCCAAGCAGCAGGAAGCCGACGCCGCCAAGAAGGCCGAGGCGTCCAATTCCCCGGACAGTTCCAAAGACAGTTCCCAGAGCGATTCCAAGGACAGCACCAAGGATTCGTCCAGCCAGTCCGGCTCCTCGTCAGACAAGTCCGGTTCGTCAAGCTCATCCGATTCCTCGGATAAATCCGGTATCGGAGCGGCCGACAACGCGGCCACGGGAGATTCTCAATGATCGTTACCCGTCTACGTCAGATTTCTTTGTTGCTGATTGCCATGGCAATCAGTGCGTTGGCGTTCATCCAGATGTTCCAGCGCACCGCCGGCGAATTCCCTATGCAATACGCCGGCATGCTGGCATTGGCCGTAGTGCTGTTTCTGGTGCTGTGGGGCTGATTGTGCGCTTCCAGCCGTACGCCAGCCAGTCGATTCTGCCTTGCGTGCTACTGCTGACCGCCACCGGCGTGACCATGATCGCTCGCATTGACCAGAGCGAAGGTTGGGCGGTTGCCCAACGTCAGCTGATCTGGCTGTGCATCGCCATCGTGCTTTCCGCGCTGCTCATCATCTTCCTGAAGGACTACCGCGTGCTGCGGCGCTTCTCCTACGTGTCGATGGTGGTGGGCTTGGTGCTGCTGCTCGCCCCGATGCTGCCGTTTGTCGGCCAGGAAGTGAACGGCGCGCGCATTTGGATCAGGATTCCGGGACTGGGCCAGTTCCAGCCGGGCGAGTTCGCCAAGCTGTTCCTTGCGTTCTTCTTCGCCGCCTACCTGTTCGACCATCGCGACCAGCTGGCCGTGGGCGGTAAGAAGATGCTCGGTCTGCAGCTGCCGCGTATCAAGGATCTCGGCCCGATCATCGTGGTGTGGATCGCCTCGATGGGCGTGCTCATCATGCAGCATGATCTGGGCACCTCGCTTATGTTCTTCGCCATGTTCGTGGCCATGCTGTACACGGCCACCGGCCGTAAAAGCTGGATCATCATCGGTCTGATCGCGTTCGCCGCGGGTGCCGTGCTGGCCGCAGGCATGTTCAGCCACGTGGGTCAGCGAGTCGATGCCTGGCTGCACCCGTTCAGCAACGAGCAATACAACAAGACCCCCGGCGGCTCCTGGCAGCTGGTCACCGGCATTTTCGGCCTGGCATCAGGCGGCATGCTCGGCACCGGTCTCGGCCAAGGCCATCCTTCGCTCGTTACGTTTGCGAACTCCGATTTCATCTACGCCTCTCTGGGCGAGGAACTCGGTCTGATGGGCGTCCTGGCCATTTTGATGCTCTACCTGCTCATCATTGCCTCCGGCTTTATCACCGCCATGAAAATCAAGGATGGCTTCGGCAAGCTGCTCGCTTCCGGACTGGTGTTCACCATGGCCTTCCAGGTGTTCACCGTGGTCGGCGGCATCACGCTGGTGATTCCTCTGACCGGTCTGACCCTGCCCTATATGGCGGCCGGTGCTCCAGTCTGATCGCCAACTATATTCTCGCGACCCTGCTCATCATCATCTCGAATTCGGCCAATGCGCCCGAGCCGGAGCTGACCTCGGATACGTTCCAGTACGAGGCTTTGGCCGTGCTGCGCAACAAGGAACTTGAGGCCCGGGCCCGCGCCACTGAGCCGATCGTTCAGCCTCGCAGCGCGTCGGCTACGGCGTCGCAGTCCGAGTCGGAATCGTTTGACGACCCCATTGTGGACATCACCAAGCACGCGCCAGACACACTTGAGGCACCCGAAGTGCCCGCAATTGTGACCTCTGCGGGCTCTGCTGCGGCCCCCATCGCCGAGCCCATTGTGGATGCCACCACTCCGGCGTATGCCGGCGCCGATGAACCGTACACGCCTACCGGTACGATTCCCCCGCTTCCTCCCGTTAACGGAGGCACTCGCGTATGAACAAATATCTTCGTCAGCTTTTCACCGCCGTGGTAGCGCTGTTCGTGATTCTCGGCCTGTCGTCCACCATCATCATGGCGGTACGGGCCAACGCGCTGAACAACGATCCGCGCAACGCCCGTTCGCTGTACCACCAGCTCGGTGCCTACCGCGGTGCCATTCTGGCCTCGGACGGCACGGTCATGGCCAAATCCGAACCGGTCAACGACGCGTTCAAATACCTGCGCACCTATTCCAACGGTCCTCTGTATGCTCCGGTCACCGGCTTCTTCTCCATCAACCAGACCGCCGATCGCGGCCTGGAAGCCTCCCGCAGCATGCTGCTCAACGGTGAGGCCGATTCATTGATCTGGCAGCGGGCCAAGGCCATGCTCACCGGCACTACGAATCAGGGCGCGTCCATCGAAACCTCCATCGACCCAAGCTGCAGCAGGTTGCCTACGATCAGCTCGGTACGCGCGATGGTGCGGCGGTGGCCATCGAAGTCAACACCGGCCGTATCCTCGCCATGGTGAGCACGCCCAGTTATGATCCGAACAAACTGGCGACCCATGACACCAAAGCCGCGTCTCAGGCCTACAACGAACTTTCTGCGGGCCAAAATAGCCTCTAATCAACCGCGCCACCTCGCAGCTGTACCCACCAGGGTCCACGTTCAAGACCATCGTCGCCTCGGCTGCGCTGGAAACCGGCGATTATCAGACGGACACGAAGATTCCTGCGGGCGCCAGCTATACCTTGCCGGGAACCGCCACACAGTTGCCGAACGCCGAGGCACAGGCCGATGGCGTCAACGGGCAGATCTCCCTGCAAGAGCCGTCGCATGGTCGTCCAATACCGCGTTCGCCCAGCTTGGCGTGAAACTCGGCGCGAGCAAGGTTTCGGACATGGCCACCAAGCTTGGTTTCGGCAGCACCATCACCATTGACGGCACCGAATCCACGGGCACCCCGATGACGGCCACCGCGTCCACATTCCCCTCTGATCCGACCGACGACAAGCTTGCGCTGGCGTCCATCGGCCAAGGCGACACCACGGCCACGCCATTGCAGATGGCGATGGTCGCGCAGGCAATCGCCAACAACGGCAAACTGATGCAGCCCACGCTGGTCGATCGTGTGCGCGCCGCCGATCTCACCGTGCTTTCGCAGACCAAGCCGCAGACCATGGCCAATGCGTTCAGCAAGGATTCCGCAGACAAGCTCACCACGATGATGGAAAGCGTGGTGTCCGAGGCCAATCCGCAGCTGGCCATCGACGGCATCAAGGTGGCGGCCAAAACCGGTACCGCACAAATCGGTACCGACAACTCTGCCATCGACGGCTGGGTGATCGGTTTCGCGCCGGCGGACGATCCGCAAATCGCCGTCGCGGTGTTGGTGCATAACACAGATGTGTACGGTTCGCTCGCCGCTGGCCCGATCATGCGCGCGATGATGCAGGAGGCTTTGCAGCAGTGAAACTTATCGAAGGACAGCTTATTCACCGCCGATATCGTCTTGATTCGCGTCTTGCGCAAGGCGGTATGGGCGAGGTCTGGAAAGGCTACGATATTCAGCTCGGCCGTGAAGTGGCCATCAAGGCGCTGCGCTCGGACGTGACCAACGCCGAGGCCAAGCTACGCCGTCTGCGTGCCGAAGCCCATAATTCCGCCAATCTGGCGCATCCGAATATCGCTGCGTTGTTCGAATACTACGAGCATGACGGCATCGGCTTTCTGATTATGGAATACGTCCCCTCGAAATCGTTGGCGGACCTGTTCCACAGCAAGGGCGCGATGGATCCCATCGAACTGCTGCCCATCCTGATTCAGACCGCGCGAGGCCTGTTCGTGGCCCACTCGCACGGGCGTGATTCATCGTGACGTCAAGCCGGCCAACATCATGGTTTCCGACACCGGCGAAGTGAAGATCACCGATTTCGGTGTGAGCTACTCCACGGGTCAGGGCCAGATCACCCAGGACGGCATGGTGGTCGGGCACCGCACAATACATCTCCCCGAGCAGGCGCAGGGCCAGCAGGCCACGCCGCAATCGGACATCTATTCACTGGGCGTAGTGGCGTACGAGGGCCTTGCCGGGCATCGTCCGTTCACCGGCACCACTCCGGTCGATATCGCCGCAGCGCACGTGAACAATCCCGTGCCTCCGCTGCCGGACTCGGTGGACGTCCAGTTACGCGAATTTGTCATGTCAATGCTGGCCAAGGACCCGTTGGATCGCCCGAAAGACGCGCTGGTGGTGTCCCGTACGCTGGCACGCATCGAACGCCGTCTGCTGGATCAGCAGACCGAAATGGCCGACACCGCCATGGCCACGTCCGGCAATCGACTGCCGCGCCGAGTGACCAGCACGCCACGCATTGTTTTGGAGGCCCCGGCCTCAAGATTGGGAGGGAATAAGCAATGAGCACCAGTATGCCCACCGCATTGGCCGGCGGACGCTACCAGCTTGGCCAGCTCATCGGTCGTGGCGGCATGGCCGAGGTCCACGTGCTCTTGACACCCGTCTGGGCCGTACCGTGGCCGTGAAATCATGCGCGCCGATCTGGCCAACGACGACATCTTCCTGGCCCGTTTCCGCCGCGAAGCACACGCCGTGGCCCAGATGAACAACCCGAACATCGTGAACATCTACGATTCGGGAGAAGAACTGGTTTCTTCCGAAAGCGGCGATGCCGAGCGTCTGCCATACATCGTCATGGAATACGTCAAGGGCCAGACCCTGCGCGACATCATCAAGGTCAACGGCGCACTCAGCCAGCGCGACTGCGAACAGGTGATGTTGGGCGTGCTTAACGCGCTCGACTATTCGCATCGCATGGGCATTATCCACCGCGATATCAAGCCCGGCAACATCATGATTTCCGAGCAGGGCGTGGTCAAGGTCATGGACTTCGGCATCGCCCGCGCTCTGGACGATTCCGCAGCCACCATGACCCAGTCGCAGGGCGTGGTGGGCACCGCACAGTACCTTTCTCCCGAGCAGGCGCGCGGCGAGACCGTCGACATGCGTTCCGACCTGTATTCCGCCGGCTGCGTGCTCTACGAGATGCTCACCGGCCGCCCGCCGTTTACCGGCGATTCCGCCGTGGCCATCGCCTACCAGCATGTTTCCGAAGTCGCCACGCCGCCATCCGCCGTGGTGCCGGGGCTGCCGAAGATGTGGGATTCGATCTGCGCCAAGGCCATGGCCAAGGACCGCCAGAATCGCTATGCCACGGCCTCCGAATTCAAGACCGACATCCTGACCTACATGAACGGCGGCGTGCCGGTGGCGGCCGCGTTCAACCCGTTGACGGACCTGTCGAATATGAAGGCCCGCAAGGAAGCCGAACGTGATTTGCCCACCACGCCGGTGGAACCGCATCAGCAACCCACCCAAGCATTCAACCGGTGACCGGTCAGTTCGAGCAGATTCCACCGGCCAATGGTGCCAACTCAGCGGCGTTGCAGTCCCGTGCGCAGCAGCGTGCGGCGGCGGCCAAGGCCAAGAAGCGCAAGAAGATCATCATCGGTTCGGTGATCGCAGCGATTGTTGCAGTGCTTGTCATTGTGGGCATCGTGTTCGCCATGAACGGCTCCGGCAACAAGTCCTCGGAAGACACCGTCACCATCCCTGAGGTGTGCAACGCTTCCACATCCAAGGACAGCATCGAGCTCAAACTCAAGGCATCGGGTTTGAAGATGACCGAAAAGCAAGACACCGACTCCACCGAGCCGGAAGGCACCTGCACCAAGATGAGCCCGGACGCCGGCTCCAAGGTGGCCAAGGGATCTGCCGTGAAGGTGTGGTTCTCCGCAGGCCCGCAGTCCACTCAGGTTCCGGATGTCAAGGAACGCAGCCAGGAAGAGGCGCGCAGCATTCTGGAAAGCGCCGGGTTCAAGGTGAACGCCGCCGTCAAAACCGAAGACAGCGCCGACATCGCCAAGGATATGGTGACGAAAACCGATCCTGCCGCCGGTCAGTCGGTTCCCAAGGGCACCACCATCACCATATATGTTTCTTCCGGCATGACCACCGTACCGAGCAATTTGGTCGGTCAGTCGAAGGACAGCGTGCTACAGCAGTATGAGGGCAAGTTCAGCTTCACTGTGGAGCAGGAGAGCTCCGATACGGTGGAGGCCGGTCTGATTACCCGTGTAAGCCTGATTCGGGCTCTTCCATCGCACAGGGCGGGTTCATCACCATTTGGGTGTCCACGGGCAAGGAGAAGGTCGCTGTGCCGAATATCACCGCTGGCACTGACTACGTCACCGCCGAACTCATGCTCAAGGCCGTGGGCCTCAAGGCTCAGGCCAATGGTCCAACCGGCAGCACCGCTGTGGTAGTCAGCATCAATCCTGGCGCTGGCAGCCAGGTAGATGCGGGATCGACCGTCACCATTACCACGAAGGCCGGCAGCACTGGCGGCGGTACCGGTACCGGAGACGGTGGCAACGGTACTGGCAACGGGGGCGGAACCGGTGAGTGAACCGGTGAGTAGCAAGTAAGCGCCGGGCGTGTATGTGTTGCGCATATGCAACGCAAATAGCGCAACACATACACGCAACACAAAGGGGAAGGGCTTCTGCGCCCCTCCCCTTTGCTGTATAAAGAGCTATCCCAGCGCAACAATCCCGGGAAGCGTCGCAAAACCAGTACGCAAGCCTCGTTCTAGCGACACATTCCGGGGAGAGTATCGCCGCGCGGAAAAGCTACTTCGTAACTTTGGGCTGGAGGCCGGCGGACTTGGCCACGGCGTTGTCTTGGCCGCAGACCTTAAGCCAGTTGGCCAGCAGACGGTAGCGTCCTGGGTCATCACGGATTCGGGATGGAATTGCACGGCGTACATCGGCTTGCCCTTGACACGCACGCCCTGAATAATGTGGTCGCCTTGCGTCCACGCGGTAACCACCAGCGTATCCGGCACCGAATCGGGCTCGACGGCCAACGAATGGTAGCGGGTGGCGGTCATGGGGTTGGCCACGCCCTCGAAAATCTCGTCATCGATATGTTCCACCAAGCTGGTCTTGCCATGCATGATGGTGGGCGCATGGTCCACAGTGCAGCCGTACACCTCAGCGAGCGCCTGCAAGCCCAGGCACACACCAAACATCGGCACGCCGCTGGCCGCGCACAGGCGAATCATATCCTCACTGGCACCGGATTCGGCCGGAGCACCAGGGCCGGGAGAAATCAGCACGCCATCGTAACCGTCCAGTACACCCGGCGCGGCTGGGTCGATAGCGTCGTTACGCACCACATCAACAGTGGCGCCAAGGGTTTGCAGATAGCCTACGATCGTGTAGACGAAGGAATCGTAGTTATCCACCACCAAAATATGCGCGGAATCGGTCATAGGGCTCTCCTTGAGGGACGTGTACTGCAAGCCATAGTACTAGGATGCCGTCAGCTCGCTGCCACGAAGTTCGACATCTGCTGTAGGAATGGGATATTGGCGGCGGCCCAAGGGAATCCCCACTGGAACAGCGCCGCGGCGGCTGCGAACAGCAGCAGAGCCAGCAGCAACCATCGAATCGGTGCCACGCCGGGCTGCAGACGCAACAGTCCGCCATAGATGCTGGCATCCGGACGGCGACGCTCACCCGCGCGAATCTCGCGCAGCACCGGCCAGCGCCATGCCACCGCAGCGGCAATGAACAGAACCAGCCACACTACCAGCGCGCCGAATACCACCTTGTCCAGCGAGCCAATGCGGGAAGCGATCGAGGGGGTTTCGTGGTGGAGAACATCACTGCACCGGACGAATCAGTAGTAGCCAGCTCTTTGGGCACACCGTCGGACACTTTGGCCCAGTACGCCAACTCACCATAGCTGATCCATCGATGGGTGGGGGTGGAGTATTTCGGCTCACAGGTGGTCAGTGTGATCATGCGTTTGGTGGGATTGGCAGTGGAGTCTTCCGGATTGGGGGCGATCACATGCACGTCCGTGGGCAGCACAATCTCGTACCGGGTGTAGTGGTAGACGTACCAGTAATCCTTGGTACGAACGATGATGGGATCGCCTTCCTGCAACTTGTCCACATCGCCCAACGGCTGCCCGTAGCCGTTGCGGTGGCCGGCGACGGCGAAGTTGCCGACCTGCCCCGGCATCTGGGTGGTGTCGTAATGGCCCAGACCGTGGCGATTGAGCTGCTCGAGCGTGGTGCCTTCCACGATGTTGCGGTGCCATTGGGAGCCGAAGCGCGGAATGTAGATCTGCGCAATCAAGTCGCCATATTTCGCGTCTTTCGGCTGTACCGGCGCATCGCCCTCCTGGGCTTTGGCGATGGTGACCGTTCCCCCGTTGTTGCTGGGGTCGCTCCAGTCGACGGACTGGGTGGTTTCGTTCTGGCTCGCTCCGCCTCGACACCGGTCCACCACATCTGCCAGACGATGTACAGGGCGCAAATCACGCAGCGGTAATCAGCAGTTCGGCGCAGATGCCGAGTGCCTGCCAGACCGGGCTCCGCTGGGGCGAAGACGCGCCGCGTACTGCGGCACGACGGGACCTTGCCCTACTGGCGTTGGCCGGGTCTGCCGCCATTCGTGCGGCATCGTCCTCGGGGAAGGGCTGTACGTCCGACACGGACGCGAGATCAATGGGCGCCGGTACGCCGCTGTTGTGCCTGCCGTGTCTCATTGCTGAGTCTGCTCCTCATCTGTGGTCTTTGACGTATCGACCGTGGCATATTTCAACTGCTGCAGCAAGGCGGCGGTAGCGGGGAACTGAAGGTCCTCGGCATTCTCCACCTTGTAGCCAATGCCAAACGCGGTCACATATTGCTTAAGAATGGTAATGGCTTCGGAGTCGTTCAACGCTGCGCGAAGTCTTTGAGGGTCACCAATCGCGGAAATGGTGAACGGCGGCGAGTATTTCTTACCGTGCAACGACAGCACGTTGCCGGAACAGATGACCGCCGAATTGAACAGCACCCGCTGATCCATAATCATCAGCGCATCGGCACCGCCGGCCCACAAGGCATTCACCACCGATTCGACGTCCTGCTGGTGGATCACGTATCGTTGATATTGGCGGTCGTGCCGTTGTTGTTGACTGCGTTCTCCCACAACGGAGAATCATCCAGCGTTACCGTTACGCCGCTGCCGCTGAGCGCGGGCAGCATCAGGCTGGAATCCACATTGCTGGAGTCCTTGCTTGGTTCTGTGTGCTGTCGGTGCCATCGGTGCCATCGGCCTTGAGCGCGTCCGTAAGATTGGCGACCTGTTTGGTCAGATCGCTGACGTCCTGCTGCAGCTGGTTGGCCTCGTCCACGCCTTGCTCCACCAGATCGGCCGTATCGTTGGTGGCGGCAACCGTACGATTGACCCTCACGTTGGTGCTCAGCAGAAAACCGGTCAAGGCAATGACGACGAATACCGCGACACCACCCCATAGGGAGTGCCGTGCACCGTGCTTACCTACATGTCTGGCCATGAATTTCCTGTCTTCTTGCCGACTCTGGTCGCCGCTTTCGAGTGTAGCCACTATTATGACTTTTAGCCTATTGAATGGAGACTATGCTGATGGCTGACGAAGAGCTGCACGAAACCGACTCGAACAACCAGAAGGACTGGCAGAGCGAGACCTCATCCAGCACCGTTGCTGACGAGACCGCCAGCAAAGACACCGAGCAGAACGCAGAGAACGCTTCTGCCGAGGAAGGCGCGGCTTACGGCGTGAATATGGAGCAGGTGCAGGCCGTGCTCAACGCCACTGCCGATAAGGCCACGCTGACCCCGCAGATGCAGCGTATGATGAACCGCCAGGCGGAGAACACCAAGCGCGTTGAAGAAACCATTAAGGGCACCAAGTCGAACCCGCGTTGGTTCGTGCCGCTGTTCTGCGCGCTTATGATCATCGGCCTGATTTGGTGCGTGGTGTACTACCTCTCCCCGTCCGGTTCCTGGCCGATTCCGAACATCGGTGCGTGGAACCTCGGCATCGGCTTCGCCTGATCATGATCGGATTCCTGATGACGATGGGATGGCGCTGAGTTCCGGCTCGTTGCGCTTATCTATCGGTAGATTGTTTTTTCTATCGTTAGGTTGTCCTTAATTCTTATGAGAAAGGCCGACCTCCCGTATGCGGAGGTCGGCCTTTTTCGTGCCTTAGCCTGTTCATCCACAGCTATCCACCACTTATCCACGACTTATCCACTACGTTATCCACAGCCTGTGGATGAATTACACCCATGTATTTCCACCGAATGTGGAAAACCATGTGGATAAGTGGTGGATAAGCGGCGTTTCTCGGTGTATATCTCGTGCATAACTTTGGCTTGGCATACATCGCCACAGCGAGGGAACAGTTATACACCCGAGTTATCCACTGCAACAAACCCAATAATACCGCGGCATTCCTAACTTATCCACATAAGTTATCCACAGTCTTATGCACTTTTCTACACACTTGTGCACAAGTCACCATTGTGGATAACTCATTATCGTGGATAACTCGTCATTGCGCGCATCTCATTACTGTGGATATCTTCATACGGCACACACCCACTCGCCGAACGACGATATCCACATCGCCGCTTTCCGCACATACACTGATGCCGGGCACTGCATGTTCCGCAATACCCGGCATCAATCGTTTTTTTACAGCCATATCAAGCCATATCAGTGCAGGGAGCCGAAACTCATCCACCCGTAAGGATTGGCCATATTGCACAACAGAATCAACGCAATGACCAGCACCACCATGGCCCAGCCGTACACCTGCATGCGCCATTTCAGGCTTTTACCGCGCCACGCCGGCACACCACCCACCAGCAGCCATGTGAGTATTCCACCCACTACAAAGCCGCCGACATGCGCCTGCCACGCCACGCCACCGACCACGAACGGCAAGGCGAAGTTCACCGCCATCCAGATCAACATGGAGCGGATATCGGCGCCGATACGGCGATATACCACCAGCAATGATGCAAACAGGCCAAATAAGGCTCCAGAAGCCCCATAGGCTGCCATCTGCCAGCCGATGCCTCCCGGAGCCACCGCAGCCCACACCATAAGTCCCAGGGAGCCGCCAAGGCCGGAAATCACATACAGTCCCAAGAACCGCCAGTGGCCGATCATTCGTTCCAGCACTGGGCCCACGGAATACAGAGCAATCATGTTGAACAGGATATGCAATAGCGAGTTCGGCGCATGCAGGAACATCGAGGTGATGAGCGTCCACGGCTCAGCCACCAGTCTGACCGGAGCCGCCATGCCGAGGTACATCAACCAAGCCCTCAGCCCGGGGCAATAAATCCCAACAATACCTCCAGTAGCCACACTGCCACGCACGCAACAATCAGCGCCCAGGTCATCACCGGACCACCGCGCTCCCACTGGTATCGAATCTCCCGTTGTGTAGGAATATGCATGCAGCCCACTGTATCGAAGGTCTCGGATGCGTTCCACGCGCCGCGAAGATGCCGAGCCGGCCAAGGGCAGACGGGCGCGGATGAATCGCCCACGAATGTCATTCCACCCAATCGTCACAAACAGCGGCCTAGAATAGGGAGCAGAGTCGGTCTGAATGGGCATACCGACCAGACGATCCCTAGGGAAAGGAGCCGTCATGGAGAACAAGTCTTCTAACGGTTGGAAGTTCTTCGCGCTGCTGTTCGGCGGATTGCTCGCCGCGCTTGTTGGCCTGTACATCTACAAGCAGCAGAACCCGGATTACGATCCGTGGGAGGAGCCGTGGGAGAACAGCTCCTCGCCGGTCGACCTGGGTCTGAATAAGGCCGAGGATGAGGACAAGCCCGCAGCCGAAGCTCCGGCCGAGGCTGAT
>ENA-OQIR01000702-OQIR01000702.1-human-gut-metagenome-genome-assembly--contig:-NODE-702-length-13464-cov-4.169678_pt1 | contig 13464 bp, 13 predicted proteins | sample MGYA00242580_ERZ504745 | MGnify/ENA primary metagenome ERZ504745 (study PRJEB26092, sample SAMD00036214) | human gut metagenome | host: Homo sapiens | study: EMG produced TPA metagenomics assembly of... | reverse complement strand
TTATGTGGGAAGTCCTCGCCGAAGGCCAGATCGGCCCTCACGGTGGTCTGAACTTCGACGCCAAGCCGCGTCGTACCTCCTTCACCGCCGAGGACCTGTTCCGCTCCCACATCGCAGGTATGGATGCATTCGCTGCAGGTCTCTTGGTCGCAGCCAAGATGCACGAGGACAAGGTCATCGAGAACCTGCAGGCCGAGCGCTACAGCTCCTTCGATTCCGGCATCGGCGCAACCGTCGAGAACGGCACCGCCTCCCTGGCCTCCCTCGAGGAGTACGCTCTGGATATCCCGCAGTCCAAGCTCATCGAGGCCACCAAGTCCGATCACCTCGAGTCCGTCAAGGCCACGATCAACAACTACATGATCGACGCCCTGGCCGAGGCGTGAGCCGAAAACCCACTAGGGTTTTAGGTAGCCTCGGGCGAAGTCCGAGACGGTAGTCGAGGGCGAGCAATGACTGGGCGCGCGTAGCGTTCCGGAATTGCAGGACCGAGGCATGGGCGCAGTAAGGAGTTTCCGTTAGGACTCCTGATTCATCGCTGGATCAAACAGTGGGGCTCGACTGTGACAGAGCCGGATGTGGTGTGCCGAAGCGTCGGTGTTCCGGCACACCACTCACTTTTCTTTCCTTCCTCCTTCCTCAAATTTCCTTCGCACGCAAGTCGTTTGCCGGCTAGATCGCCGGTGAGCGGCTTGTTTGCGTTGTTAGACCAAGCGAAAATTTCGATTATTCGCAATGATGTGATGTATCCAAACGTTCCCGAATGAGGCGTACTTATGACCACAACGATTACCATCGCCAATCCCATTCTTCACGGAATGCATCCTGATCCGAGTTGGATTTGGGATGATGATCTTCGGCAAATCGTGCTTGTGACCTCCACCTTCGAACTGGTTCCAGCTTGCCTATTTACGTTTCCAGGGATATGGCCCACTGGAAACACGTGTCGGATGCCATAGATGAGGAGTTGGCAAGACGTTTGCTCATTCCTTTCGTGGATGACTCGGGTGGCGTCTATGCGCCGACGCTGCGTAGGATTCGTGGCAAATACGTGATTGCCTGCACCATCGCTCGCATCAATGGACGCAAAGCCATCGCGGAAGGATGCTCCCAGGCCGAATTGGATGCGGCTCAGGCGGCGGAAGGCAACTTCGTTCTTGAGTCGGACTCGATCGACGGACCTTGGCGTGGGCCGTTCTGGATCGAGGGCGCCGAAGGCATCGATCCAGACATATTCGAGGATGAGGACGGCAATGTGTACTGGACCCAGACCCGCCCTGCGGTCAATCCGCAATGGGAAGGCCAGACCGAGGTCTGGACCCAACGCATTAATCCGGAGACTTGGACTTTTGTCGATGACGGTCTTCCTGCGGGATCGGGCAAGACGGTAATATGGCGCGGATACGGTGTGGAGGCGGTGTGGCTGAGGCGCCGCATCTCTATCGCGTGGGTGATTATGTGTATCTGATGACCGCCGAGGGGGGCACCAGTTTCGAACACAGTGAGATGGCCATGCGCATCTATGCGCCGCATGGACTGCTTCGGGCGTTCGAAGCTTACGAACGGGAAGCATCCGAATCGGGTGAGTGCATTCCGCAGGTTCGTGACGGGGAACGCTGCTATCTTGGCACCGCAATCCGTGCCTTCCATGCGGATAAGAAGAATCCGATTCTCACCCACCGACATCTGGGTTTGTCGGAACCGCTGCAATGCGTGGGACATGCGGACCTGTTGCTTCATCCGGAACTGGGATGGTGGCTGGTGTGTCTCGGCGTGAGGGAGACGCGGGGAAAGCATGACGGCGAATTATTGAGCTACTTGGGAAGGGAGAGCTTTGTCGCTCCGGTATCCTGGGAACATAATCCGGCCGATTGGAAGCTGGACGGCAACGGTGCATTAGACACGCATGAGGGTGACCCCGGATGGCCAGTGACTTGCGCTGGTCTTGGCCGCTTGGCCGACGAGATCACGGTTACTACTGAAGACGATGGCATCACCATCGAGCCTAGGGTGAAATCCTCGCTCGCCGGTGACGTGGAACCTGCGCTGGTGGATGTGCTGATGGCTCGACGAACGGTGTGGTGGTGCGCGACGAGCGTGATGTCAGCTACCGCAGAATAGCGAAACTGCCGACGCTCATGCCGATTCCTATGTCCGGTTCTTTAGTGATCCGGCAGAATTCCACACATTACGCGGTGTTTTCGATGCGTGGCACGGATGTGCGCTACGAGATGGTGAATGGAGACGATTCGCAAGCTGGGTCTGTTGCCGTCGTACAGGCTGACGGAGTGCGTCCGGCGGTGCTTTTCGACGACAACCGTTTGTCGGTCATCGTGGCTGGCATGCATGGTCCGGTTGATTCTGCGACGTTCGTGCGTCAGGGGCAGGTTCTGCTGAGTGTCGATGCTCGTTTCCTCAGCACCGAATGGGCCGGTGGGTTCGTCGGTTGCATGGCCGGCTTCATGGCATAGATTCTACGGAGTTTCAGGATGGTTCACTGCTGGTGTTCCGACGGGCCGTCTTAGAACGAGGTGAAAACGGGTCGAAAGGCTAGAAGCGCTGTGTTCTCCCTCCGGTTGTGCCTGTGAGGTTTGCCCCGCTGATTAACCCTCGAGTTGCTGTGTGCTGTTGCGTACCACTAGCGATGTCGGCATGATGATGTGCGGTTGAAGCACGTCATCGGTGGACAGTGCTTCGACCAGCATGCGTACGGCGGCCCTTGCCATATCTTGGAGCGGCTGCCGTACGGTGGTCAGCGCCGGGCCAAGGAATGCGGCAGTCTGCACATCGTCGAATCCGACCACGGATAGATCCTCCGGAATACGTAACCCCAATTGCCTTGCCGCCTCGTAGACGCCCATGGCCTGCAGATCGCTGCCGGCGAAGATTGCGGTCGGACGATTTGGTCGTTTCAACAGGGAGATGGACTGTGCGTAACCGCCGGAAGTGGTGAAATCGCCTTCGGTGATAAGTTCGGGATCGGTTTCGATTCCATGTTCCGCAAGCGCTGATGTATATCCGTCCAGACGTGCTTTGGAACACATCATTTCCTCCGGTCCGGTGATGATGCCTATGCGGGTATGTCCGAGTGCGAGCAGATGCCTGGTGGCGATTACGCCTCCGGTCCAGTTGTCCGCTTGCACCGACAGCGTGTCTGGATCTGGATTACCGAATGGATCGAACAAGACGAAGGGAATACCTCTGGAATGCAGTTTGTTCCGTTCGATACGTGTCAGACTGGAGAAGACAAGAATGGCGCCATCTGTCTGCCGACGCAGCATGTTGTCAATCCAGGATGAGTCCGGGTGCTGGCGATTGCCGCCTTCGGTGGTGATGACGTTCAAATCATGCAACTTGGCTTCGCGAATGGCGCCACGGAGTACTTCAAGGGCCCAAACATTATCGAAATCTTGGAACACGATTTCGATAATTCGTTGGCTTTTCGTGCTTGTCGCTTTACGGGAATACCCATACCGTTTCAACACCGCGTTGATGGTTTGCCGCGTCTCTTCGGAAACGTCGGCTCTGCCGTTGAGCGCCTTGGATACGGTGGAAAGGGAATAACCGGTCTCTTTAGCTATGTCAGAGAGTCGTACCGTAGCTTTTTTGCCGTATTGCGCATGAGTCACTCCTTCTTCATTTTCATCATATCCGAAAATGCGAACGAAAGTTTCGGTTTACGTTTTTCGAAACTTTCGATATGTTGGCAATGCTTAAAAACGGTGTAAAATCAACGAAAAATAGTTAGTTTTCTGATTTTACAAAAAACTTGACTTTGTGTGATTTGTTTCGGTAGTCTGTAGGTGCAACGAAAATGGAATGGAAATTTTCGAAGGGAGTCAAAGGCTGATTCTCTGTCTGCCAGGGGAGCTGCGGCAGCATTCGTTGCGGTCATGCTTCCCGATTCGGCCCATTCGAGAGAAATCGTTCCTGTCGTTGCCATCATTTTGTCGATGATGATTTGGTCAATAAGGAGAAGACAATGAAGTTCAAAACCATTGCAGCTGCCACTCTTGCGGTGGCGACCATGTTGGGCATGGGTGCCTGCGGCTCCAGCGCTGGTGCCAAAGACGATAAGACCATCACGTTCTGGCATAACGCCACAGCTGGTGACGGCAAGCAGTATTGGGAGGATATGGCCAAAGCGTTCGAGAAGAAGACCGGTGTCAAGGTCCAGATCCAAGCCATCCAAAACGAGGATTTCGAAGGCAAGCTGACCACCGCTATGCAGGATCCCGCCTCCGGCCCGGATGTGTACATGACCCTTGGTGGAGCCAAGACCAAGGACATGATTGACGCCGGGCAGGCCATGGACCTCACTGATAAGATCAGTGACACCGTCAAGAAGCAGATGTCTTCTGCGCTGGAGTCCATGTCCTATGACGGCAAGGTCTATGGTGTTCCAGTCACTGTGCAGCCTGGTGGCATCTGGTATTCCAAGGATCTGTTCAAGCAGGCTGGCATCGATGCCGCGCCGACCACCTTCAGCGAGCTGAAGACCGATGTACAGAAGCTTCGCAGCGCTGGCATCGATCCGATCGCACTCGGCGGCAAGGATGCTTGGCCGGTCGGTCACTGGTACTACTGGTTGTCCATGCGCGAATGCTCTCCGAAGGCCTACGCCAAGGGCGTCAATGACAAGGACTTCTCCGACTCCTGCTGGACCAAGGCCGGAGATGATCTGAAGGATTTGTTGGATGCGAATGCTTTTAACGAAGGATTCCTCACCACGACGGCCCAGCAGGGCGCCAGCTCGTCCGCAGGTCTGCTGGCCAATCATAAGGCTGCGATGGAGCTCATGGGCACATGGGAGCCTGGAGTTCTCAAGGACCTGACTCCGGACAAGAAGCCAATGGCTGACCTTGGCTTCTTCGCCTTCCCGACCGTGGACGGAGGAAAAGGCGAGGAAGGTGCTTTGATGGGCGCTGTGACCGGTTTCGCTGTCAATCCCGAGGCTCCGGACGCTGCTGTTGATTTCGTCAATTTCATGGCTGAGAAATCAAATCAGGAGAAATACGCCACTGCGTTCAGCACCATTCCGGCTTCCGCCGAAGCTTACGATGCGGTTACCGATGAAAATCTTAAGGCCATTCTCGAAGCTATGAAAAAGTCCGATGGCATGCAGCTGTGGATGGATACCGCTCTCGGCGGAAATATTGGCAACGCTCTTAATTCCGGAGTGGTGAATCTGCTTTCCGGACAGGGGACTTCGGCTGACATCGTCAAGGCGATGAAGGACGCAGCGGCCAAGGGCTGACAGTGAACATGGCTGGTTGACGGCCAAAGGAGGGTGGATAGACAGATCTTCATCTGCCTCCTTCCTATTCGAGAAACGTATCTGGTAGTGGAGAAAACCATGTCAAGTACAAGCAAAGACGCGGTGACGCTGCGCGCTAAGCGGTCCAAGAAACCGTCCGATGGCAAAATGCGTCGTAATGTTGAGATTTTCGTACTGTCCGCACCTGCGATTCTTCTGTTCGTCTGCTTTGTGATTCTGCCTATCGTCTTGGGTGCTTATTACGGCTTCTATCAGTGGAAGGGCTACGGAATTCCCTCCAAGACAGGTAAATTCGTTGGTTTCCAGAACTACATCACAGCGCTTAAGGATCCCGCGTTCCAGCGGCGATTCTGCATACCTTCGAGGTCGTGATCGGCTCGTTGGTCATCCAGCTCCGCTCGCCATCCTGTTCGCATTGCTGCTGAACCAGAAGTTCAAGGGGCGTGGTCTCATCCGCACCCTCATCTTCGTGCCGTATGTCGTTTCCGAGGTCATCGTCGGCACAGGATGGAGCCTGTTGCTACAGAAGAAGGGCGCCATCAATGAGATTCTGGCCAACTTCGGCATCAATGGTCCCGATTGGCTGGCCGACCCGAAAATCGCTATTTGGACGCTGCTGTTGCTGATCAGCTGGAAATACGTCGGTTTCGCCGTAATTCTGATGCTCGCCGGCATGCAATCCATTCCCGAGGAACTGTATGAAGCAGCCAAGGTGGATGGGGCGAGTTTCTGGCAGATGCAGAAAAGCATCACGTTGCCGTTGCTTGCTCCGACGTTGCGGATCTGGGTGTTCCTTTCCATGATTGGCTCTCTGCAGCTTTTCGATCTGGTCTATATCGTGTGGGGCAAGTATGTGTCGACCACCGCTGGTGTGTCCACCATGGCCACCTACATGGTGCGTGAAGGTCGTGGAGCCGGCAACTATGGCTATGGTTCCGCCGTTGCTCTGATCATCTTCGTGATCTCTTTGATCATCGCACTCGTCTATCAGAAGTTCGTGCTGAACCGTGACTTGGACGGTGCTGTTACTGAACAGAAAGAAGCCGAGAAGCGTGCCAGGAAGCGCGCAAAAGAAGTGCAGCATCGTGAGGTTGCTGCCCTGGCAAGTGAGGTGAAGTGATGACTGCCGCAACAATCGCAGGACATTCCAACAAAAGCGAGTACAGCAAGAAGAATGGTTACCGTAAGTCGTCCAAGACGCCATGGGGCAACCCAATCGTCTACTTCTTCTCCCTGGTGCTTGTGGCCATCTGCATCACTCCGGTGCTGTACATTATCTTCGGCGGTTTCCGTACCAATTCGCAGATCACCAACCATCCGTCCGGGATGCCGAACCCATGGGTCCCCGACAACTACAAGACGGTCTTCGAAAGTGATATTTTCTGGACGGAACTGAAGAATTCTACCATCGTGGGTATCGCCACCATGGTAGGCGTCGTGGTGCTTAGCATCATGGTGAGCTTTGTCATCGCCCGATACAAATTCCGCTATGCGCCGCTTATGTACGCGTTGTTCTCTGCTGGTCTCATGTTCCCGATGACCGTTGGCATTACACCTTTGTATCTGCTGATTCGCAATCTGGGTCTGGCCAACTCCCTGTGGGGTCTGATCCTTCCGCAAATTGCCTTCGGACTTCCTCAGACCATCATCATCTTGGTGCCGTTCCTACAGTCGATTCCTAATGAGCTTGAGGAGGCCTGTCTTCTCGATGGATGCTCCCGCCTTGGCTTCTTCTGGCGCATGGTCATTCCGCTGTCCATGCCTGGCGTGGCCACCACTGGAATCCTCACCTTCGTGGGAAGCTGGAATGCCTACATGCTGCCGCTGTTCGTGCTCAGTGATGCCAACAAGTACACATTGCCACTTGGCGTACAGATGTTCAGCTCTGAACACTCCGTTGACACCGCACAGGTGTTGGCCTTCACCTCTCTGGCTATGATTCCGGCCCTGATCTGTTTCACCATCTTCCAGAAGAAGATCGTCGGCGGCCTGACAGGTGCGGTCAAGGGCTGACGGAATGTGACAACCCACGCCCGGAAGATGTTCCTTTCCGTCTTCCGGGCTTCATCTCTTATGCAAGAGGTACATTATGAAGATTTCCAACCCGGTGCTCACCGGTTTTCATGCCGATCCTTCAATGATTCGCGTCGGTGACACTTATTACATTGCCAATTCCACTTTCGAATGGTTCCCAGGCGTTCGCCTGCATGAGTCCAAGGACCTGGTGCATTGGAACATTCTTCCAAGCCCGTTGAGCCGGTCCAGCCAGCTTGATATGAGAGGAAACCCCTCTTCGGGAGGCATCTGGCTCCTGACCTAAGCTATGCGGATGGCAGGTTCTGGCTGATCTACACTGATGTCAAGGTGGTCAATGGTGCATTCAAGGATTGCACTAATTATTTGGTCACCGCCGAGGACATCCACGGGCCATGGAGCGAGCCGGTTCGCATCAACGGGGTCGGTTTTGACGCCAGCCTGTTCCATGACGACGACGGCCGCAAATACTTGGTGCAGCAGACATGGGATTTCCGTGAATACCACCACCAGTTCGACGGTATCACATTGACGGAATTCGACGTCGACACCATGAAGCTCAAGCCAGAAACGGCCCGCACCATCTGGATGGCACCTCGGTGAAGATCACCGAAGGTCCCCACCTATACAAGAAGGATGGTTGGTACTACCTGTTTGCCGCAGAAGGCGGCACGGTGTATGAGCATCAGGAATCTGTGGCGCGTTCCCGTACCCTTGACGAATGCTCCTTCGAAGTTATGCCGAATGGCCCGTTCATCGGTAACTTCGACACTCCTGACACCTATTTGCAGAAGCAGGGCCATGGAGCGTTGGTGGACACCCCGTCCGGCGAGTGGTATTACGCCTCCCTATGCGGTCGTCCGTGGCGTCATGATACCGAACCGGCCCATGGCACCCGCGGATGGTGCACACTCGGACGCGAGACCTCCATCCAGAAAGTCGAATGGGATGAGGACGGTTGGCCGCGCGTGGTCGGAGGCCATGGCGGACAGCGTTACGTCGACGCTCCGAAAGACGCCATCGAGACCGTTGCCCCAGCGACGCGCGACGAGCGCGACGAGTTCGAATCCGACGAACTCGGACCGAATTGGAACACCCTGCGCGTCCCGTTCACCGACGCCATGGGCACGGTGGGCGACGGCAAACTGGCATTGCGTGGTCAGGGCTCGCTGTGCAACCTGTTTGACCTGTCCCTTGTGGCTCGTCGCTGGCAGGCATTCGATTTCGACGCTGAGACCAAGGTGCGTTTCGATCCGAAGAACTACATGCAGATGGCAGGCCTGACCAACTATTACGATGACCTATGCTGGTCATGGGCGTTTGTCACTTGGGATGAGAAACGACATGCAAGGGTCATCGAAGTGGCTCAGAACGATTTCAACCAATATACGTCGTTCCTCAAGGATGACGCCATCGTAGTGCCCGAAGACGCCGAAGCGGTATGGCTGCGCACCAAGGTCCGCACGGAATACTATTCCTACGAATATTCCTTTGACGGAGAACATTTCACCGAGATTCCGGTCAAGCTCGATGCGAAGATCCTGTCCGACGATTACGTGAACCAACGTTACGGCGGCTTCTTCACCGGCGCGTTCGTGGGTCTCGCCTGTGTTGATCTGTCTGGCTATGACGCGAAAGCCGAATTCGACTATTTCGATTATCGGGAGCTTCCCGACAACCGGTAGTCGATGCCGACGGGCGGCGATTCGCCGCATTCCTGCCGCCCGTCGGTTATTTGGTGAAATGAACGCAGACTCAATGGGGAGAATGCTGAGATGACTTTGCGATTGCCGAAACTACTTGACGACGGCTGCGTGCTGCAAGCCGGTGTGGACATGCATATTTGGGGCACCGGCGATCCCGGACGCATCGTATTGACACGGCTTGCTGACGAGCGGCATATGGTGCAGGTGAAAGACGACGGAACTTGGAACGCGCCGTATGGTCCGATCGAGCTGGAGGGCCGTACGAGCTGACCATATGCTACGAGGACGGAGCGGAGCGTATCTCACGGCAGTGCTATGCGGGAGAGGTGTTCCTGTGCTCCGGGCAGTCGAATATGGAACTGCCTATGGCTTGGGTGCGCGCCGACTATCCACAGGAGTGGGACCGTGATCCCGATCCATTGCTGCGGCAGTACAAAGTGATTCCCGATTACGATTTCAAAGGTCCTCGCGACGATCACGACCGTGCGTTCTGGCAGGGCTGTGATGCGGATACGCTTGATGATTTCTCAGCGCTCGCATATTTTTTCGGTCGCAGGATCCGCCAGTGGCTCGGTGTGCCCGTTGGTCTGTTGAACATTTCATTGGGCGGCTCTCCGATCGAATCCTGGATGGACATTGACACATTACGAGCGTTCCCCGAAGCGCTCGCCAGTCTTGAACCGTACCTTGGCGATGGTGTGGCGTCGAAAAGAAGCCTCGATTCCGTTGCCGAGCGGGACCGGTGGTACCAGGCGCTTGGATACGAGGCCGTGGCCGATGCGCACCATGAGTGGCTGCCATTGATCGCGTGGGACTGTCCGGAATCCAAGAACATCGAGCCGCGCGACGTGGCATGGCATGACATACGCCTGCCTGGATGGTACAAGGATCGCGGACTTGCCGGTTTCCGCGGCGAGATTACCATGAGAAAAACCGTGTTCCTGCCTCCGTCGGATGCGGGGAAGCCCGCCCTACTGCGTCTGGGCACCATGAATGATGCCGACCATACGTGGGTCAACGGTGTGTTGGTCGGTGGGCGAAGCAATGTGTATGAGCCGCGGGACTATCCGGTCGCAGCCGGCGTGCTGCGCGCCGGCGCGAACGAAATCCGCATGCGTCTGGTCGTTGAACGGCCCGGCGGCCGTGTGACGCCCGGCAAACGGATGACACTGACCATCGGAGACGATGTCTTCGACCTGTCCGGCATTTGGCAGTATGCCGTGACCGCCGAAGCCGACCGCGATTGCCCATTCGAGGATTTCGTCAGATGGAAGCCGACCGGCCTGTACAACGCCATGCTCGCCCCGTGTTTTCCATATGCGGTGCGGGCCGTGCTGTGGTATCAGGGCGAATCGAATACCGGCGACTACGCCATGCGTTATGGCGATGAGCTGAAAGCCATGATTGAATTGTGGCGTGGCAAGTGGCATCAGCCGGATATGCATTCCTGATCGTCCAGCTTCCGAAATTCGGCATCGACGCCATCGAGGATGGTGGTTGGCCGCTTATTCGAGAACAGGAATGGAGAGTGGCGGACGAACTTGAACACGTGGCTGCGGTGGTGACGCTTGATGCCGGTGAAAGCAATGATTTGCATCCTCATGATAAGAAAACCATCGCGGATCGTGCATTCAATGTCGCGATGGATTTTGTGTATGGCCAGCAGGCTCAGCCTCAGCCGGTTGTTGAAACCGCAGAGGCGGACGATGGATTGTTGAGGATGCACTGCGTGTGGCGGAATTCCATGGGCGAACAGATGCAATCGCAGAATCGCCATCTGATGACGTTGGATGGTGACGTTCCGCGAGAAATTGATTTCCTGTGGCACGACTGCGCCACTTCGGTGCGGGCTGAGGCATGGTGGATGGTTGCGATATTGTGGCGCGCATACCGTCGCGCATGCCGGACGAGGTGCGGTATGCGTGGAGCAACAGCCCGGAATCCGGTCTCATCTGCGACGGGGACGGTGTTCTGCTTCCGCCGTTTCATCTGCCGTTGCCCATGGTTGATTAGGAGCAGTCATGCGCAGACAAGTCATGATTCGTCAAGGATGTGTCGACGGATTCTCCGATGCGGATCCTGTGATCACCGTGTTTCGGGGCATTCCATATGCCAAGCCGCCTGTTGATGAGTTACGCTGGCGTGAGCCACAACCTGCTGAAGCGTGGGATGGCGTGCTCGAAGCCGGTGATTTCGCGCCGATGCCGATGCAGCCGCTGCCCGGCTCGGATGAGTTCTACGGCAGGGAATGGCAGATTGACGCTGACACTCCGATGGCTGAGGATTGTCTGTATCTGAATATCTGGACGCCGGCCTTGCGTGGATGCGGCAGTGGTTCCGAGATTCGTACGGATTCCCGTTGCGGTGGTCATGGGCTGCCTGTGATGGTATGGCTTTACGGTGGAGCGTTTCAGACTGGATCTACCTGTGAGAAGGAGTTCAATGGAGAGCAGCTGGCCCGTCAGGGCGTGGTGGTGGTCTCCATTGCTTATCGGTTGAATGTGTTTGGTTTTTCGCGCATGCCATGTTGGAAAAGGAAGCGGTTGATGGACGGCCTTGTGCGAATTTCGGATTTCTTGACCAGCGGATGGGCATTCAGTGGGTAAAGGACAATATTGCCTTGTTTGGTGGCGATCCTGCGAACATTACCGTGTTCGGCCAGTCCGCAGGGGCCGCAAGCGCGTTGGCGCAAAGTGTCTCGCCGATGAACGATGGTCTGTTCCAACGCGTCATCATGCAGTCTGGAGGTGGAACTGGTCTGTTCAATCGCCATCTGTGGTCTCTTGAGGATGCGCAGCGAAATGGAGCGCGTTTTTTGAAGTATCTGGAAGTTGAATCGATTGCCGAGGCGCGTTCTGTTCCCGCGACTGATCTGCTGGAGGCGGCGGTGACTTTTCCTGCTTGCGATTGGTCTGGGCAGGGTGATGATGTCGTATGGGCTCCGATGACTAATTGGATTCCCTGCGTCGATGGGACATTCCTTGTCGAGCAATACCGTGATGCGCTTATTGCGGGACATCGCGTTCCGTGTGATTTGTTGGTGGGGAACACGACCGGCGAGTTCATGGTTCCGGGCCCTGATGGCACTCCGTATCCGGAGGGTGAGTGCGGCAATCTGGATATGATCGATGCATGGGTGTCAGGCGGCGGCTCGGAACCATACAGGTATCGATTCGATGTGGATATGCCGGGGGATGATGCCGGTGCGTTTCATTCGTCCGATTTATGGTTTTCGTTCGGGACGCTCCCTGCGAGCTGGCGGCCGTTTCGAGGCTGGCATTACGATTTGTCCCATGCGATGAATCGATATTGGGTGAATTTCGCGGCGACAGGTGATCCGAACGGTTCCGGATTGCCTGAGTGGACGGCATGCGGACCTGATGGTCAACGATATATGCTGTTCGGTGGATGCCACGATACGCCGGGTAACGTTTCATGCGTCATGGTCAAGTAAGTGAATATAGTATGGTGTGAGCGTTCACTATAGTGCGGTGGAATGTGATGAAGGAGACGGATATGACGCAGGAGACGGAATCGCTGATCGCGTCCGACGAGGATCTGACCAAACTGTTCGCCGGCAAGCCGACGCAATATCGCAAATCGAAGTCGCTGCCGAAATTCACAGGCGAGGCCATGCGCGCCTGCGCGAAGATCAACCGCATCTTCTTCGATGATCCGGACGAGGCGTACCGTTTGTTTCACGAGCTGGTCCCGGACGCGGGGGAGGGCGTGCAGTTCACGCCGCCGTTCAATGTCGACTACGGCATCGGATTGACCATTGGCCGCGGCACGTTCCTCAACAAGGATTTCATGGTGTGCGGCGGCGGATATGTGACGCTCGGTGAGGATTGCCTGATCGGTCCGCGCTGCACCATCGCCACACCCAACCATGCCAAGGACGCCGCCACCCGCCTGGCGGGCTGGGAGCATGCCAGTGCCGTGACCATCGGTGATAACGTGTGGTTCGGCGCCAATGTGACGGTCACGCCGGGGGTGACCATCGGGTCGAATTCCATCATCGGCGCCGGGTCCGTGGTGACACGTGACATTCCGGAGAACGTCATAGCCGTGGCAATCCAGCGCATGTGATTCGTGAGATTCCCGAACATGACCCTGCCTTCGCCGATGTGGAAGGTTTGCTGTAGTTTTGCAAACGTTTCATAGGGTGTGTTGACGGCAAATCGATTTCTCCAGCCATGCGATGCAGGTGAGCGCGTAAAGCCTTATACGGAAGCTGTCGTTCATATTGTCGTTTCTATGAGTATGGTTCATGAATCAGCATAGGGCCGGAAGCCCCATTGTTGGAAGCTTCCCGGCCCTATGCCTGAATTCCTGCGGTGATGAATCAGCGCGGGCTTGGCGTAGGCTTCGTATACGGCTTCGGTCGGTTCGCCGGTCTCCACGCCGTCGATGGTGAGTTGCCATGCCGGAGCTCGGTTTCGCCGG
>ENA-OQIR01000701-OQIR01000701.1-human-gut-metagenome-genome-assembly--contig:-NODE-701-length-13473-cov-1.571257_pt1 | contig 13473 bp, 17 predicted proteins | sample MGYA00242580_ERZ504745 | MGnify/ENA primary metagenome ERZ504745 (study PRJEB26092, sample SAMD00036214) | human gut metagenome | host: Homo sapiens | study: EMG produced TPA metagenomics assembly of... | reverse complement strand
CTTCCAAGCTAGTTACGTGGGTTCGATTCCCATCACCCGCTCCATCAAAAAAGTTTGAAAAAACTTTAAAAAAGTTCTTGACAAGAACAAAACGATATGGTAACATATTAAATGTTCTCGACGAGAACAAAGAAGTGAATAATGCCGGGGTGGCGGAACTGGCAGACGCACGGGACTTAAAATCCCGCGGTTAGTGATAACCGTACCGGTTCGATTCCGGTCCTCGGCACCAATCACCATCATTTGTTATTTTTGCCCTTTGCGGTCGTGGCGAAATGGCAGACGCGCTAGCTTCAGGCGCTAGTGGGGGATACCTCATGGTGGTTCAAATCCACTCGGCCGCACCATTAAAGAGTATATGCGGTTGTGGCGGAATTGGCAGACGCGCTACTTTGAGGGGTAGTGATCAATGGTCGTATGGGTTCAAGTCCCATCAACCGCACCATTAATTTAAAGAATGAACTGATACCAATATGATATCAGCTTTTTTTATGTCTGTAGGAAAATTAAATATGGCGCGTTGGTCAAGTGGTTAAGACACCGCCCTTTCACGGCGGCTTCATGGGTTCGAATCCCATACGCGTCACCATGGTTATTCAACTCTTAATAAAGAGTTTTTATATAGATTTAAGAATGCTTTTTAAAGTCCAGATTAAAAATCTAGATTTTAAAAAGCATTTTTTTATTGTCGAAAACAAACCTAAAATTTTTTTATCAAACTTATTAGATTTTATCTAATTGACAATAGTTATAGACGGGTATAGTATAAGTATAAAGTTAACTAATCAAATATTTATATATTAGTAACTTAAAAATAATACTATTTGTGAAATTTTAAACTACTAATTTATATTAGTAGTTTATAGTTTTTATGAAGGATATTGAGAGGTGCCATTATGTTTGATAAATTAGAAGAAAAGGCTATGGTTCATTTTTTTAATAAATTTGATAAAAATCCATTTCTTTTAAAATTTAAAGATAATCAATATTTAGTAGGTAAAGGTGAACCAACTTTTGTAGTGGACTTTAAAAAGACAATACCTATAATGGATTTACTTAATAGTACGTCTATCGCTTTAGGTGAAGCTTATATGAATGGAGATTTAACCATTGAAGGAAATTTATATGATGCTTTAATTCATTTTTTAGGTCAAATGGATAAATTTTCTTTAAATGAAACTTTGCTAGATAAAATAATTCATCCATCTAATTCTAAAGAAAGTCAAGAAAAGCAAGTTCAATCTCATTATGATATAGGTAATGATTTCTATAAATTATGGTTAGATGAAACAATGAGTTATTCTTGTGCTTATTTTAAAAATGAAGATGATACTTTATATCAAGCACAAGTGAATAAAGTGGATTATATTTTATCGAAATTATATTTAAAAGAAGGTATGAGCTTATTAGATATTGGCTGTGGTTGGGGCTTTTTACTCATCGAAGCTGCTAAAAAATATAAGGTAAAAGGTACGGGTATTACTTTAAGTCGTGAACAATATAAAGAATTTAAATCGCGTATACAAAAGAACATTTAGAAGATTATTTAACAGTTGAATTGATGGATTATCGAGATTTACCAAATGGGGAAAAGTTTTGATAGAGTTGTTAGTGTAGGTATGCTAGAACATGTTGGCAGGGAAAATTATCAGTTATTCAATGATTGTGTAAATGCAGTATTAAAAGATAAGGGTTTGTATTTATTGCATTTCATCAGTCAATTAAAAGAAATGGAACTGATAGTTGGATGAAAAATACATTTTCCCAGGTGGAGTGATACCAAGTCTTAGAGAAATCGTTTCTAGTATGGGAAATGATGATTTCCATATTCTCGATATTGAAAATTTGCGTCGCCATTATGAAAAAACTTTACTTTGTTGGGCAGATAATTTTCATAATCATTTAGATAAAATCAGTGGAATGTTTGATGAAAAATTTATTCGCATGTGGGATTTATATTTAAATGCCTGTGCAGCAAATTTCCATGTAGGTGGTATAGATTTACATCAAATTTTAGTTACTAAAGGCGTAAATAATGAATTACCATTAACAAGATGGTATTGATATATTAATATAATAAAAAAGAAGCTCTATAAGTTATTTGTAGTATTTAACTTATAGAGCTTTTATTTATTCTTTATGCATTTTGATTATTACAAATGAACTCTTTTAGAAATTCATAAGTTTTTTGTAGAGCTTGGTGGGCAACCTCTAACATAATTTTCAAATTTGCTAGTGCAACGACCTATGCCAATGCCATTTTCACTAAATTCTCGCCAACCCTGACCGATAAATAATTTTGTAGGTAATTTATCAAGTAAATTATCTTTATCTAATAAGGAGAGTGCTTGCAGTAAATTTTGATAACATTGCTCACAAGGGCTAGAAGCATTGATATGAGAGGTTAATTTTGAATTATTATCACAAGTAACAGTATTATCTATTAAATTAATGATATTAGCTTTATTGATGTCAGCACAGCCTATATTTAATTTAGAAGCTAGTTCAATATATTCGATATCAAATGGTTTATATCCTAGATTTTGGGCATAATAAGCATCGGCTAATAAATTATCTATAGTAGCATACATATGCTTATCTGCTTGGATATCAGATAAACTATCTATTTCTACTAATGTGAAGTTAGCTTTAATTAAATAATTCAAAAAGCAGATTGCTTTATAAAAATTGTCTGTAGTGAATAAAGAGCGATTTTGGGTGTGCAAGATATTTTGCATAGCCTGCAATGCATTGTGCAGTATAGTTTTTTTCATTTGGTGAAGAAGTAACTAAATTAATAAAAAAGTTGGTCATTGATGATTTTATCTATTAATTTATATTCGATACCACCAATGGTTTTTGTAGTGTAATCTTTATCCTTAAGACCATATACAGGAATGTTTAATTTATCTACAATTTTATCGTATTTACAAGTTATTAATAATTGCTCTAAATTATCATCGATTAAAGAACCTAATACAAGATTGATATTACGTAAATTATTGTTCTTGTTAGGTATTTAATTATTGTAGTTAAGATTACTGGAGAAGTAGAGTATAGTGTATTATTGATATATTTTATATCAGGTTTAATAATAATTGTACTGTTTTTATTAGGGATAAATTCTGCTAATTTAGAATTAGATAATAAATTAAAAGTGATTTCATAGAGATTTGCACCATGTGTTTGTAAAATATCTGTTGAGTTCATAAAATTCCTTTCTTAAATGATTATATAATTAGTTAACCTAAAATTTTTAAAAGTTGACATTATATGAATATAATGGTTTAATTATATTTATATAAAAGATTTAAGGTGATAACAAATGAATTGTGTAAATGATTTAAAAGAAAAAATACTAAATGGTTATAAAATTAATAAACAGGAAGCTTTAGATTTAGTGAAAGCTCCATTAGATGAATTATCTACAGCCGCTAATGAAATAAGAAAACATTTTTGCGGTGATGATTTTGATATTTGCACTATTATTAATGGAAAATCTGGTAGATGTTCCGAGGACTGTAAATATTGTGCACAGTCAGCTCATTATACTACAAAAATAGAAACTTATCCATTGTTAAATACGAAGCCTATTTTAGAAGAAGCACAGTATAATTATAGTAAAGGCGTGGCACGTTACGCAGTAGTAACTTCAGGCAAGAGATTAAGTGATGAAGAAATAGATAAATTGGCAAATTCTTTAGATGAAGTACATAAAAAATGCAAAATAAAATTATGTGTTTCTGGTGGTTTATTAAATGAAGCTCAATTTAGAAGATTAAATGATGTGGGCGTAGAAAGAATTCATAACAATTTAGAGACCTCAAGAAATCATTTTGATAAAGTTTGTACTACGCACACTTTTGAAGATAAAGTAGAAGCAATAAAAGCAGCGCAAAGAGCAGGTATGAGTGTTTGTAGTGGTGGTATCATGGGAATAGGTGAAACCATGGAAGATAGAATAGATATGGCTTTAGAAATACGAAATTTAAATGTAAATTCTGTGCCTATAAATCGTCTAAATCCTATACCAGGAACACCATACGAACATAATAAGCCACTTACTGATGAAGATATGCAAAGAATAGTGGCTATTTATCGTTTTATTTTACCAGATTTATTTATTCGTCTAGCTGGTGGTAGAGGATTATTTACAGATAAAGGTAAAGCTTGTTTGCAGTCAGGAGCCAATGCTGTTATTTCTGGTGATATGCTCACAACAAGTGGAATTTCTATTGATACAGATATGAAGATGATACAAGAATTAGGTTTTAAAATAGTATAATCACTTTAAAAATATATAGGGCAATTAAATTTGCCCTATATATAAAAAATATTATACAATAAAAATTTTTTATGTTATAATATTAACCGGACTAAATTGTATAAATAATCTATTATTTCAGAACAAGTATTTAGTATGATGTATACAAAATGAAAGGAGTTTTTGTATGGAAATTTTAGGATTTATAGTTCTTATTGCCTGTCTTGTTATTGGTGTTCGTTTTGGCGGCTTAGGATTAGCTGCTGTATCCGGTATTGGTTTGACATTCTTTGTATTTGTTGTTGGTTTAGTACCAGGAAAACCACCAATTGATGTAATGCTCACAATTATGGCGGTAGTTACTTGTTCAGGATTTTTGCAAGCATCAAAAGGGCTTGATGTAATGCTCAAATACGCTGAAAAATTATTGCGTAAAAACCCAAAACAAATAACAGTACTTGCTCCAATTACTACATGGTTTTTAACTGTTCTTTGCGGTACTGGTCATGTAGTATATACTATGTTCCCAATTATTTATGATATTGCTATCAAACAAAATATCAGACCAGAAAGACCAATGGCAGCAGCATCTGTTGCTTCTCAGATGGGAATTTGTGCTTCTCCTGCTTCAGTAGCTGTAGTATCCATGGTGGCAATGCTTGCAGGGACAACTCATCCGTTAGGTGTGGTACAAATTTTAATGGTTTCTATTCCAGCTACGTTCTGCGGTGTTTTAGTAACAGGTTTATGGAGCTTAAAAAGAGGTAAAGATTTAGCAAAAGATGAAATTTTCCAAGCTAAATTAAGAGATCCAGAACAAAGAGCTATATCTATGAAGAACAAGCTCAAAATAATGCTGAAGTAAAATTACCAGCTAGTGCTTATAAAGCTACATTTATCTTTTTATTAGGTATCGTTGTAATCGCTTTATTTGGTAGTTTCCCAAAAGAATTATTACCACTTGTACCAAATGCTAAAGGTGCATGGGTACCACTTTCTATGACACCAACAATTCAGCTTTGTATGTTGGTTATTGCAGCGCTTATTTTACTTATTTGCAAAGTTAAAGTTAGTGATGTAACAAATGGTTCTGTTTTTAAATCTGGTATGGTAGCTATCGTTTCTGTATATGGCGTAGCATGGATGGCAGAAACTTATTTCGGTGCATATTTACCAGAATTCAAAGAAACTTTGGGACAGATTGTTTTAGATTATCCTTGGACTTATGCAATTGTTTTATTCTTAATATCTAAATTGGTAAATTCTCAGGCAGCAGCATTAGCTATTGTAGTGCCTATGGCATTAAGTGTAGGTGTTGACCCACTTATTATCATTTCATTTATTTCTGCTTGCTATGGTTATTTCTTCTTACCAACTTATCCATCAGATTTGGCTTGTATTGGTTTTGACCGTTCTGGAACAACAAGAATTGGTAGATTTGTAATCAATCATAGCTTTATCATTCCAGGTTTTATTGGTATCACAGTTGGTTGCTGTGTAGGTTATGTAATAACACATCTTTTATAATTGATAAATTAATTAATGAAATAAAAAATCCTAGAGTTTATGCTCTAGGATTTTTTGATTATAAATTTTATTGACTATAATTTTAAATGATATTAATATATAAGCTATATTTTGACAAATATAAATAAAGATTGGAGGGTTTTATGTGGCAAATTTAATAAAAATATTACAAGAACAAAAAGATTTTTCTGAAACAGAAATAATGATTGCAACATATTTATTAGCAAATTTTAGGAAATTAGCTGGAATGTCAACTAGACAATTGGGTAAAAATACGTATACAAATTCAGCTGCTATTGTGCGTTTTAGTCAAAAATTAGGTTTTAGTGGATATACAGAATTTAGAGTTCAATTTTTAGCTGAAATGATGCAATATATCAATCATCCAAAAGGTGAAGAACTTGTTGTATCAACTAAAGATAGTATACATTCATTAATTGATAAAGTAACAGCTATTGAAATTGATACATTAAAAGAAACAAGGAATATGCTTAATCCAGAAGATTTTTTAAAAGCTCTAAATCTTTTTATAAAATCTAAACATATTGATTTTTATGCTATGGATAATAATTTAGATATAGCAAGAATTGCTTCAGCTGGTTTTATCATGGCTAATAAATGCTCAAGTGTACATTCTCCAATGACTATGCAATATTTACAGGCAACTAGTGCTTCAAAAGATCATTTGGGATTTATCATAAGTCGTACAGGGAATAATCGTATGTTATTAGATATTGCTCGTTTATTAAAACTACGAGGAATTTCCTTTATTTTGATTACAGCATCACCTAATTCAGAAATAGCTAGTTTAGCAGATGTAGTTTTTTCTGTAGCAAGTGTGAAGCAAATGGAAGAATTAGGACCTAGAGTTTTTCTTTTAGGTGCAAAATATGTTACAGACATAATGTTTACCATGCTTATGACGCGTTTAGATTATCATGATTCGCAACAAAAAGAACAATGGTTAAATAAACATTTTCGTTATTAAGATGAAAATAAAAACTGCTTATTTTGATGTAGATAACATTTAAAATAAGCAGCTTTTTATTATTTTGATTATTTTCAAACAATTCGTATCATTGCTACAAGTGAAAAAAGGTTTTTTTATATGATATTGTATCATTGTTTTGTATTAGCCAATATCTATTGAAACAGTATTTTGTTAATGATATATTAAAATTGCCTTAAGGAAAGTTCAAAAAATTATGTATAAGAAAAGGAGAAAATTCTAAATGGATAAACAAAAACTTTTTGAATAGCTTTATCGAAGTTATGAGCAAGTTTGCACAAATACGTGCTGTAGTAGCATTACGTGATGGTTTTATTATGACTACACCATTTACTATTTGTGGTTCAGTATTTTTGTTGATTGCAAACTTACCAATTCCTGGATATGGAGAATTTATGGCATCCATATTTGGTAATGATTGGACAGCACCATTTAATGCTGTAGCGGGTGGTACATTTAATGTATTAGCTTTAATTGTTGTAGTCGCAATTACATACAAATTTGTAGGCAATGAAGGTTGCGATGCTAGTATGGCATCTATATTAGCTTTATCAACATTGTTAATATTAATGCCACCATCATTAGTAACTGAAAATGGTCAATTAGTAGGAGATATTATACCAAAAGCTTGGGTTGGTAGTAATGGTGTTATAACAGCAATTATTATAGCTTTTTTGTATCATATGTTTTCTGTTATTGTGAAAAAAATAATGTTGGTATAAAAATGCCAGATTCTGTACCACAAGGTGTAGCAAGAGCTTTTACTGCGTTAGTACCTGGTATGATATTTTTTACAGTAGCTTCTGTTTTATACGGACTTTGTCATTATCTTGGAGCTATTACATTACCAGAATTAATTTTTAAAATTATTCAGACACCATTGCAAGGTCTTTCTGATACATTAGCTGGTGGTTCTATAATTGTTGCTTTACAGGGCATTTTGTTTTGGGCTGGTGTTCATGGTCCAAATGTTGTCGGTGGTGTAGTAAGTCCATTATTGATAGCAAATTCTTTAGACAATCAGCATCTTATAGATATGGGTATGTCTCTTATAAATAATCCAGAAGCTAAAATTATAACTGCTCAAGTCAATGACGTATTTGTAAAAAGTGGCGGTTGTGGTTTGACATTAGGACTTTTATTATCAGGTATATTTACTGTTAAATCTCAACAAATGAAATCTTTATTAAAAATGGCATTTGTACCAGGTTTATTTAATATAAATGAACCTCTTATCTTTGGTTTGCCAATTGTATTTAATCCATATTTACTCGTTCCATTTGTGTTAGTACCTTTAATAGCATTATTTGTAACATATTTTTCAATCAGTATGGGCTTCATGTCTCCTTTTAGTGCCGTTCAAGTACCATGGACAACACCTCCAATAATTGCAGGATTTTTACTTAATGGTTGGCAAGGTGCTGTTGTACAGATAATAAACTTGGCTATATCTACAGCAATATATTTTCCATTTGTACGAGCACAAGATAAAGCAATGTTAAAAGAAGAACAAGGTGAAAAAGAAGAATAATTATTAAATTATTTTTGAGAGATTGTATATTAGAGAGAATTAATTTTGGGGGCGAATGTATTGATGCTATTAAAGAAAAATAAAGCGTTAGCTATTTCTATGGGAATATTTTTAGGATTAACAGGTACATCTTTTGCGCAATCAACATCTGATACAGATAAAGTTTCTTCAGAAAATAAAGTTAGTGTTACTGATAATGAAAATATAAATGCAAATGTAGATAGTTTTAGTGATGTTCCTAAAGGTCATTGGGCTTATGAAGCACTTGATTATTTAGCTCAACATGGTGTCATTGAAGGTTATAAAGATGGAACATTTCAGGGAAATCGAACAATGACACGTTATGAAATGGCAAGTATAGTGGCTAATGCTATGAAATCAGATAAAGGAGATATAGGAGATAAAGCTGTATTAAATCAATTAAAAGAAGAATTTAGCGAAGATTTGAAGCAAATGCAATCACAAATTGATAAAAATACATCCGATATTTCCAAATTAAAAGAAGACGCAGAACGTTTTAAAATTAGTGGTTTTGGTAGAGTATCTTGGGATAATGACAATATCAAAAATTATAATGACCAAAATGATAATAATCGTTTTTATCTTGATTTAAAAGGTAAATTTAAAGTTAATGATGATTGGAATTTTAATTTTGAAAGCGAAACAAATCAGCGTTATACCAGATTTGTTAATGCCAACGGCGAGGTAAAATATCATCAAGGTCATGATGATGAGGACGGTGTAATTCAGCGTATTTGGGCAGAAGGTAATATTGATAAATTGCATGTTGATGTAGGTCGCAGATGGCGCGGTTTAGGTTTTCAAAATGTATTATTGGGTCATGAAACAGACGGTATCGTGCTTGATTATCCTTTAGATAATAACGGTTTAAAAGCATTAGCATTTTATCAAAAACCAACTGATGCAGGATATGATTTTGCTATGTACGGATTAGGCGTACAAGGTCCTGTTTCTGATAATTTACAAATTAATTTAGCATATGCCCAACTAGATATTGATAAAAGTGAATCTCCAGGATATAACGTATATGATGGAAATAAACCATTAAAAAATACTTTTGGTTCACATGGATTGGTATTGAGTGCAATGTGGAATCCGATGAAAAATATCACACTTATTGGTGATTATGTGCTTACAAATGCTGAAAAAGAACATGTAGATGAAAAGACTTCATTTGATATTGATGAAATACAAGTAAATCTATTCGTTTGAATTATCGTTGGACTAACTTAAATGATCCAGGCTCTTTCCAACTTTATACGCGTTGGTTTGACTATGGTCGTCATGGAAATATTATGGGTGATGAAGAATGGGGCTTATTGAAACCAGGCTCTAAAGGATGGGTATTTGGTTTTAAATATGTACCAGCCAAAAATATAGAATGGGAAACAATGTATGAAATTGCTGATATGTATAGTGGTATTTATGGAGAAAAAGATCAGCAATATAAACGTGATTTCATTCGTACACAAGTAGATTTCCATTTTTGATAAATAATATTTTAAAGGTAATTTTATAGATAAAAGGAGTAATTTATTATGAAAAAGATTGTTTTATTATGTGCATCTGGTATGTCTACAAGTATGTTAGTAAAAAAATGCAGGAAGCAGCAAAAGCTGAAAATTATGATTGTGAAATAGCTGCCTATTCAGCAGCAGAAGCAGTGGAAAAAGCTTCAGATGCTGATGTAGTATTACTTGGTCCACAAATTCGTTTTTCTAAAGACAAAATTGCAAAAGAATTACCAGGTGTACCTGTTGATGCTATTGAAATGCGTATGTATGGTCGTATGGATGGTAAAGGTGCTTTAGCATTTGCTAAAAGTTTAATGAAAGACTAAGGGAGAGTAAGTAATGGAAGGTTTAGAATTAATAGCATTCGAGATTATTTCTTCTGTGGGAACAGCACGTAGTTGTTATATAGAAGCAATTAGTGAAGCTAAAAAAGGCAATTATGAAAAAGCAGAAGAATTAATTGCTGAAGGTGAAAAAGTATTTATTGAAGGTCATGATAAACACAATGAATTATTGCAAAAAGAAGCATCTGGTGAAGGTAATGTAGTCAATTTATTGATTTTACATGCAGAAGACCAATTGATGAGTGCAGAAGGATTTAAAATTATTGCACAAGAATTTATAGATGTTTATCGTAAAATAAACGTAAAATAAGGAGAATAAAAATGGGATTTCCAAAAGGTTTTTTATGGGGTGGCGCAGTAGCTGCCCACCAACTTTGAAGGCGGTTGGCAAGAAGGCGGAAAAGGAATTAGCGTAGCTGATGTAATGACTTTGGGTGGACCAAATAAACCTAGAGAAATTACAGATGGTGTTGTTCCAGGAAAGATTTATCCAAATCATGAAGCTATAGATTTTTATCATCATTATGAAGAAGATATCGCATTGCTTGCTAAAATGGGATTTAAATGTTTTCGTACAAGTATTGCATGGACACGTATCTTTCCTAATGGTGATGAAGTTGAGGCAAACGAAGCTGGTTTAAAATTTTATGATGATCTTTTTGATACACTTCATCGTTATGGAATGGAACCAATTGTTACTTTATCTCATTTTGAAATGCCATATAATTTAGTAACTAAATATGGCGGATGGCGTAATCGTAAATTAGTAGATTTCTTTGTACGTTTTGCAGTTACTGTTTTTAAACGTTATAAAGATAAGTTAAATATTGGATGACATTTAATGAAATTAATAATCAAAGAGATGTAAATACTGAATTTACAGCATTTACAAATTCAGGTGTACTTTATAAAGATGGTGAAAATAGATATGAGGTTTTATATCAAGTAGCTCATCATGAATTTGTAGCATCTGCATTAGCTGTTATTGAAGGTCATAAAATTAATCCAGATTTTCAAATTGGTTGTATGTTAGCAATGTCTCCAGTATATCCAGCAACTTGTAAACCAATGGACCAAATGGCAGCATTGAAAGAGATGGATCGTACATTTGTCTTCTCAGATGTACAATGCAGAGGACATTATCCAATGTATATATTAAAAGAGTGGGAAAATAAAGGTTATAATATTAAAATTGAAAATGGCGATTTTGATATTTTAGAACGTGGAAAAGTAGATTATTTTGCTTTGTCATATTACATGAGTTTTGTCAGTGAATATGATCCTGAAGGTAAAGAACATATGGGGAAAGAAGTTAAAAATCCATATGTAAAAGCTTCTGATTGGGGTTGGCAAATTGACCCAGTTGGATTACGTTATATGTTAAACGTGATTTCTGAACGTTATGAATTACCAATGATGATTGTTGAAAACGGAATTGGTTTACATGAATATCCAGATGAAACAGGTGTAGTGCAAGATGATACACGCATAAAATATTTCTCTGAACATATTGCTGAGATGAAAAAAGCTGTAGATGAAGATGGTGTTACACTCATGGGATATTGTCCTTGGGGACCTATTGACCTCGATATCAGCAAGTACAGGTGAAATGGAAAAAAGATATGGATTTATTTATGTAGATAAAAATAATCAAGGAAAAGGTACATTAAAACGCGTACCGAAAAAATCTTTTTATTGGTATCAAAAAGTAATTAAAACGAATGGCGAAGATTATTCTATTGAATAAGTGAAGGAGTGTAGTTTATGAGTTTAAAGAAAAAAGCTATTGTTAGTACAATGCTTATGGCATTATCCATTACACCAACAGTAATTCCAAATAGTATAGTAACACCATCTATTGTTATGGCAGCACCAGCTAGCGATGTAAAAGCAAGTGAAGCTTTTGAAGTGAATTTCCAAAATGGAATGCCAAAAGGATTTGAGGCTTCTGATGGATGGACAAATGGATATATGTTCAATGTAAATTGGCATAAAGAAAATGTTACATTTGATGGTGGAAACCTTCAATTAATTATTGATAAAGAAAAAAAAGCTGATAAAATACCATATTCTGGTGGAGAGTTTCGTAGTAAAGATTTTTACGGTTATGGAAAATATGAAGTATCAATGAAACCAATAAAAAATGATGGTGTAGTATCTTCTTTCTTCACATATACTGGTCCATCTGATAATAATCCATGGGATGAAATTGATATAGAATTTTTAGGAAAAGATACAACAAAAGTTCAATTTAATTATTTCCGTGATGGAAAAGGTGGACATGAATATTTATATGATTTAGGTTTTGATGCATCTGAAAGTTTCCATACTTATGGCTTTGAATGGCATAAAGATAAAATTATTTGGTTTGTTGATGGTAAAGAAGTATATCGTTTGGAAGGAACAACAATTCCGGTAACAAAAGCTAAACTTATGATGAATGCTTGGTGTGGAACAGGTGTAGATGAATGGTTGAATGCATTTGATGATAAAAATTTACCTGTAAAAGCAGAATATCAATGGATAAAATATACTCCATTTACTGAATAAGGAGATATTTGATTATGTATAATAAGAAAAAACTCAGTCAAATTATTTTATCTGGATTAATGGCGGTAAGTTTTTCATCGATATCACTACCTATAGAAGCAGCTGATATGGGGCTACATGTTGACCAAGTAGGATATCTGCCAAATTATTCAAAAGTAGCAATGGTAACTGACTCTAATGATACTACTTTTGAAATAATTGATACAAAAGATAATAAAGTTGTATTTAAAGGAAATTTATCTGAACCTAAATATGATAAAATTTCTGAAGAAACTTTACGTAAAGCCGATTTTTCTTCTTTGAATGTACCAGGAACATATATTTTAAAATAGGTAATCGTGAATCATATGATTTTGTAATTGGTGATGATGTCTATGATGTACCTATGGTACAAAGTTGGCGTTCATATACTTTATCAAGAACTAATACTGCTATAAATGATGATAAAGTTTCTGGACTAAAATTAGAAGGTGGACATAAGCAAGATAAAGAAGCTCGTGTTTATTTCTCTGATAAATTAAATAATAAAGGTGATAAAATAGATGTTAGTGGTGGATGGTATGATGCAGGAGATTATGGTAAATATATAACAACAGGAGCATTAAGTAGTGCTGAATTATTGTTAGCATATGAAGCAAATCCCGATCATTTCACTAAAGGTCAATTGTTATTTCCAAAGGCATAGAAAATAATATCAAATATGCCAGATGTTT
>ENA-OQIR01000700-OQIR01000700.1-human-gut-metagenome-genome-assembly--contig:-NODE-700-length-13477-cov-4.101723_pt1 | contig 13477 bp, 10 predicted proteins | sample MGYA00242580_ERZ504745 | MGnify/ENA primary metagenome ERZ504745 (study PRJEB26092, sample SAMD00036214) | human gut metagenome | host: Homo sapiens | study: EMG produced TPA metagenomics assembly of... | reverse complement strand
GGCCCGTTCGGCGGCGGTCGGTTCGAACGCGCGCCCGTGCGGCTCCAGTTCCGCATACGAAGCGAATTGGACGATCTCCAAACGATATGGTTCGGCGGACCCTTCCTCCGGCTCGGAAGCGGCGGCCGAGACGAATCGCAATACGCTGCCCGCCACCGTGGCGATCAAGGTGAGGCGATTGTCCTGCGATCCGGTGTTGGCGGCACGCACTTCGACGATTGGACGCGGATCACGTTCCAGCACGGTTCTTCCATCGTCGGTAACACGGCCGCCGGTGGGCCCCATGCCGCGGCCTGCAACGTTGCACAATCGGACGGGGGAATCGCCTGCCGTGTCGAACAGCATGGAAACCACGCCATTGCCCCATTCGAGACGCCCGTCCTCACGGGGACATACGGGGTTCATTGCACCGGCACCGCTTATCATCTTCGACTCCTCAACCGTGTTCAGATACCGCCCGATCATTGACGTGCATCGATTGACGTACCTGGTACTAGCTTAAGCGGTAAATGGGGCAAATCGCACGTGCGTGTCTACTCGAAGCGGAAATATGCGATGAACTTGACTGGCGCATCCTTGGTTTTGGTGATGTTGCCGAAACCAAGGACAGCCCCTTTGTCGGGCAGTCCCTTCGTCACTCGTCATGCTCACCCGCGTAGGAACACCGTCATCTCGTTCTCGCCACGGTTGGCCCATGCGAAGTATGGAATCAGCGTGGCCGTCGTCGTCTTGCGTTCGGCGGGACGCCAATCATGGTACAACGCGGAGGTTTGCGCGGAGTCTTCCACTTCACGCCAAGCGGGAATCGCCAGCGTGGTCATCGGCATATCGACGGCGTCCACCTCGCCGAGCCCCTGCTCGTCCTGCGCGACGGCGCCGGCATGGAAGACGATGCGATCAACGGACACGCAGGATGGATCGGATGCGATGCGCGCGGTATCGGCGTGCAGCAGATGCAGGTTCGCGCCATTATCGACACCTTCCGCGCAGTAGGCCAGCGGTCCGCGCACGAACGCCACCTTTCCGGCGTCCTCGCGCACGAGCGGATTCGCGGCGACCATGTGGACCGGCATCGGGAAATCGAAATCGACGACGTCGCGTCATGCCATGCGCCGGTCAGATACAGGTATCCGTCTCTGATGACGCGGGAGATGTCGTCGCGGCCGCGCACGGTGACCGCATCGGAAGCGGTTTCGCCACCGGCCCAAGCGGGCAGACGGAGGGCGATCGTGAAAACCGCGTCCTTGGATGCATCGGAAGCAGAATCGCCTGCATCAAAGCCCACCGCGACGGATCCCTTGCCGGACCAGGGCATATCGGACATGACGTCAAGGCGCACATCGGTGCCGGAAAGCCTGGCATGGACGCCGCCGCCCATATACAGATGCACATACAGGGTGGATGAGTCGTCTCCGATCGTGTAGGCGTACTGCTGCACGTCCTCCACGATGCGTGCGATGTTCGGCGGGCAGCAGGCGCATCCGAACCACTTCTGGCGCACCGGCTTGACGTGCGCCTTGCGTTCATCGCGATGGCATGCCTCGGGCACCACTTCGAGCGGGTTCACGTAGAAGAAGCTTTTGCCATCGAGTGCCATGCCGGCGAGCGTGGTGTTGTACAGCGCCGATTCCATGACGTCCGCATATTCGGATTTCGGCTGGATTTCCAGCATGCGGCGGGCGAAGAACGCGAGCGCGATGGCGGCGCAGCTTTCCGAATAGGCGGTGTCGTTCGGCAGATCATAGTCGAAGGAGAAGGCCTCCCCCATGTGTGTGGCGCCGATACCGCCGGTGATGTAGAGCTTTCGGTCGACGATGTTGCGCCATAGTCGTTCGCAGGATGCCAGCAGGTCGGAGTCGCCGGTCAGGCGTGCCACGTCGGCGGCTCCGGCGTAGAAGTAGGCGGCGCGGACGGCGTGTCCGAGGGCCTCCGTCTGTTCCGTGATCGGCTTGTCGGCCTGGTAGTAGGCGTAGTTCTGCTCGCGCGGCGCGTAGTTGCGGCCGTCCTCCCGGGCGCGGCGGCGGTCTTCGAGCTCGAAATAGAGCGGCTGCTGGCCGCGTTGGCGTACAAAGTGTTCGGCGAGGTCGGCATAGCGCTGTTCGCCGGTGGTCTCGGCGAGTTTGACGAGTGCCATTTCGGCGATTTCGTGCCCGGGATAGCCGTGCAGCTTGCCGTCGGCGGTGCCGAATCGGGAATCGATGTAATCAGCGAAACGGCAGGCCGCGTCAAGCAGCTTGCGTTTGCCGGTGGCTTGATAGTAGGCGATCGCGCCTTCGGTCAGGTGGCCGAAGCAGTACAGCTCATGGTGGTCCTTCAGGTTGGTGAAGTGCCGGTCCATGCCGTTGAGGATGTAGTAGGTGTCCAGGTAGCCGTTGTCAAGCTGCGCCGCGCAGACGATATCGATGGCGGTGTCGGCGGTCGCTTCAAGGTCAGCGTCCGGGTGGTGGGTCAGCGAGTAGCCGACCGCTTCGATCCATTTGGAGAAATCAGTGTCTTGGAACACGAAGCCGTAGAACTTGTCGGGATCGGGGTGCGCCGGGTCGTCCGGCAGGGCTTCGAAGCCGCGGAACGTGTATTTCGGCGGCACGAAGGCCTTGCCTTCCTTGTGGTGTTCTGCGTTCTGCGCGGCGGCGGCCTTGAAGTTGTGCATGCAGTAGCTGGGTGCGGCGCCGGGAACGTTGTCGTTCAGCGCGTTCCACTGGTAGGGAATCACCTGGGTGCGCACGAGTTCCTGCCGCGATGCCCAGAACGGATCGGTGACGGTGGCGTCGCGCAATGCGATTGGATGGCTGGTGCGATTGGTGGTAGTCATGAGTGCAAGCGCTCCTTAGTGCATCGTTGTCTTGTTAACGCTCACAATCCATTATTCCACGGGTTGCTCCAAAGTACATTCCGCATGGCGGCATGTCCGACGGGAATCCCACCGCGGCAGCCAGCCCAAGATGGCCGCGCATTGGCTGCACGACCGTTGGGCAGGCATTTCGGATTGCGGATATACGGGCCAGGAAGTATGGAAGCCTGCCGCCGGAGGGCTGGCGCCGGCTACTCAGACCTTGATCATGGCGTACTGCGATTCGTAGAGCCGATAGTAGGCGCCATGACGGGCGAGCAGCTCGGCATGGTTGCCCTGTTCCACGATCTGACCGTGGTCGATGAAGCAGATTTCATCCGCGTTCTCGATGGTGGAAAGCCGGTGCGCGATGATGAAGCTCGTGCGTCCCTTGAGCAGATGGTTCAGACCGGCCTGCAGCGCCTCCTCGGTACGCGTGTCGATATTCGACGTGGCCTCGTCGAGAATCAGGATGCGCGGGTCGGCGAGCAGCACGCGCGCGAACGCGATGAGCTGGCGTTGGCCCGCGGACAGGGTCGAGCCGCGCTCCTCCACCACGGTGTCGTAGCCGTCTGGCAGTTCCATGATGAATTCGTGCGCATGCACGGCCTTGGCAGCGGCCACGATCTCCTCGTCGGTGGCGTCCAGTTTGCCGTAGCGGATGTTCTCACGCACGTTGCCGGAGAAGATGAACGTGTCCTGCAGCATGACGCCCATCTGCCGGCGCAGGCTTTCCAACGTCACGGAACGCACGTCGTGGCCGTCGATCGTCACCGACCTTCGGCGACGTCGTAGAAACGCGACAGCAGGTTGATGATCGTGGTTTTGCCGGCACCCGTAGGACCGACCAGCGCGATCGTCTTGCCTGGCTCGACATGCAGGTCGACCAGGTTCAGGATGTTGCGGCCGTCCGGCTCGTAGCGGAAGACGACGTCGTTGAAGTCGACGCGGCCCTCGATCTGCGGCAGATCGACGGCGTCCGGCGCGTTGCGGATCTCCGGCTGCACATCCAGCGTCTCGAAGATGCGCTCGAGATACGCGGAGCAGGTGATCAGCTGGTTGTAGAAGTTGCCGATGCTGATTACCGGGTTCCAGAAGTTGTTCGCATAGCCGACGAACGCGATGAGCACGCCCGTGGTCACGTCCACACCGCCGAAACCGGTGACGCCCACATAATAGATGAACGCGATCGTCATGACGGAAATGGTCTGGATGCCCGGCCACATAAGCGTCTGGATATGCACCGTACGCATCCACGCGGAACGCACAGCGCCCTGCTGTTCCTGGAATGTGCGGAACTGCGTGTCCTCGCGCGCGAACGTCTGGGTGGTCTTCACGCCGGCGATCGATTCGTGGATGAACGCGTTGAGATTGCTCTGCTTATTGGATAGCACCTGGTACGCGCGACGCTGGAAATGCTGCAATCCCAGCACCCACGCGATGAGCAGCGGGAACAACGCGAGACTGTACAGCGCGAGACGCCAATCCACGACGAACATGACCACTAGCGTGATGAAGAACGTGAACACGTCGGAAATCACGTTGACCAGACCGGAGCTCAGGGTGTCCGAAAGCGTGTTCACATAGTTGACCACGCGGATGAGGATTTTGCCATGCGGACGCGAGTCGAAATAGCTGAACGGCAACGTCTGAATGTGCGTAAACAGGTCGCGGCGCATGTCTTTAAGCATGAGCTGGCCGACGCGCGTGATTTCCACAGTACGGTAGCGCAAACCGAATTCGTAAATGACGATGAGCACCGCCAGCAGTGCCACCAGCTCGCCAAGCAGCGCAAGGTTTTTCGCCGGAATGACACTGTCGATCATGATTTTCGTCAGATACGGTTCCACGACGTTGATGCAGCCCATTGCCGCCACGACAATGAGGATCCAGACCACGCGGGCCATGTACGGTTTCAGGTAGACGCCGACGCGCGCGAGGTCGCGCATATTGATCTTCTCTTCAAGGTCTTCATCGTCACGGAAGGTGTTGCGTTGTGCCATGATGTTATCCTCCCCCGCGTCTTACGCTTCGAATCCCTGCGAGCGGCCGGCATCCACGCCCAACTGCTTGCTGTAAATCTGCCAATATCGGCCGTGCGAGGCCACCAATTCGTCGTGCGTGCCACGTTCCACAATGCGCCCATGCTCCAGCACGAGAATCAAGTCGGAATCCTTGACCGACGAAATGCGGTGGGCGATTGTGACAATCGTCTTCTTCTCGTCCAAATCGCGCAAGTGCCGCTGAATCTCTGCTTCCGTTTCCATATCGACGGCGCTGGTCGTATCGTCCATAATCAGAATCGACGGATTGTCGGCGAGAGCACGCGCCAAGCTCAGTCGCTGCTTCTGTCCGCCGGACAGGCCGACGCCACGTTCGCCGACGACGGTATCGTAGCCGTCCGGCATGCTGCTGATGAAGCCATCCGCGCCGGCAATGGCGGCCATGCGGCGCACGTACTGTTCGTCGTAACCACGTCGTCTGCGCTGGCCGTCGTACTGACCGTTGTACTCAAGTCGGTTGCCTCGGTCGCCCGCGCCAAAGCTGATGTTGCTGCCGATCGTATCGGAAAACAGGAACGTATCCTGCGCGACGATGCAGACTTGCGATCGCAACGTGGCGAGCGGCCAGTCGCGCGCGTCGATGCCGTCGATGAGCACACGACCGGCGGTTGGGTCGTAGAAACGGGAGATAAGGTTGACGAGAGTCGATTTGCCGGAGCCGGTTTCGCCGAGGATTCCGAGTTTCGCGCCTGCGGGAACGTGGAAGTCGATGTCGCTGAGCACAGGCGTCCCCAGATCGTCGGGGAAAGCGAAGTCGACGTGCTGGAAGTCGATGGTTCCTGCGATTCTAGCCGATTTATCGGCGGCTTGCGCCCCTTGCGTACCTTGCGTACCGACTCGCGTAGTGCTTTGCGTGGCTTTCCCCGCAAACTCCGGCTTTTCGCGAATACGCGATTCGGCGGTGAGCAGCTTACGGATTTTTATGCATGCCGCGTTGAAACGTTGCCAGTCGTTGGTAAGCCATCCGGATTGGCGGATTGGGCTGTCAAGCATCCACAGGTATGAGTTGAACGCCACAAGGTTGCCAAGAGTCATGTACCTTTGATGACGAGAAAGCCGCCGAAACCGAGTGTGATAAGTTGCAGCGAAAAGCCGAGACCGTCAAGCCAGGGCATGTATTTGCGGCTGTTGTATGCCTGGGCCATGTTGCGTTGCATATAGTCGTCGTTGCGTTCGTCAAATTTTTCGGTTTCGTACGATTCGCGCACAAACGCTTTGACGACGCGGTTGCCTTCGATGTTTTCCTCGACCATCGAATTCATTTCGGCGAGCGAGTTTCGGATATCGAAGAACAGGGGTCGTGCATGCTTCGACAGACCGCGTGTCAAAATGAACAGTGGTGGCGTGACGCAAGCGAGCGCAAGAGCAAGTCGCCAATCAATCGAAAACATCATGCGAGCGCGCCGATGAACATGACCACGCAGTCAAGCGCTTGCAGGCTCACCCAGCTCAGTGCGTGGCGGATGGCGTCGGTGTCGGACGTCATGCGGCTCATGATGTCGCCAGTGCGAGTGTGGTTGAAGTAGGTGAAGTCAAGTTCGTGGAGTTTTTCGAATTCGTCGCTGACGAGACGATAGATGGAGTTCTGTCCGAAGCGTTCCATCCACATTTGGCAGCCGTAACGGGAGCCGACACGCACCACGGTGAGCACGAGCATCATGACGCACAGTCGGGTCAGTTCGTCCACATGGCCTTGGGTGATGACACGGTCCACAATCAGTCCGGACAGCAGCGGGATGATGAGGGCCATGGTGTTGTTCACGCAGAACAGTACGACCGCGCCGGCCACGCGCGGCAGGTCAGGTTTGCAGTACGGCAGGATCCATGCAAGGTTGCCCGCCTGCTGGTTGCGTTTCGGATCGACATACATACGTAGCGTTCCTTCGAATTGTTTGCTTGGGTCTTGGTTGGGTTGTTGTTGGGTTGTGGTGTTGCGGCCATTCGTTGCCGCCACGATTCACGTCCGTCGTGTGTCGAGCGTCCCGTCACCGGCATGCCGCCGCCGGCCGAAACCCCTGTTCGGATTCGCAAACTCGACTTATTTTAAACGAACCGTACGCCGATGCAACAGATGCGTTTTCGGCGTGTCGCAATCATAATAAAATCAACATATATACCGTTACATACCACTGGTTTGCGGGTGCTGCGAAAACCGTCATCGGAGCCTGGCTCGCCGGAATCGGAGCATCGCATCGGAACATCGCACGATAATGGAATCAAGCTCGAACTATCGATACAAGCATCGGCGACGCACGTCGAGGAAAGGACGGCAAGGATGACGGACTTGGAGCGCATCCGCGCGAAGTTCGCTGCGGAATATGGCCTGTCGGAGGATATGCTCAGGAACGCGGAACGTTGGACGGAGACCACGGGCGACCTCGAAGGGGTTCCCGAGAACCTGCTGCCGGGCATTCTGGGAATGCGATTTGGCGCGATCGCCATCGATACGCCGCGTTCCGAACGCTGGAGCACGCCGGAAGACATCGATGTAATCGCCGACCTCGCTACCTGCCGGATGGCGGGTACGATACGGCCGCGGGAGCGTGCCGCGGCCATTTGCTCGACCTGTATCTGCCGCATGACGCGGTATTGCGCGGTGGGCACACCCTGCCGGTGTACATCGATATCCATGGCGGCGGATTCACTTACGGATACAAGGAGCTGAACCGGAATTTCAACGTGCATCTCGCGGAACAGGGCTTCGCGGTGTTTTCATTGAACTATCGTCCGGCGCCGCAGACCGACTTGCGTGGGCAATTGGCCGATATCCAGGCGGCATTGCGTTGGATCGCAGCCATATGGCCGATTATCCGGTCAATCCGAACGCGGTGTTCCTCACCGGCGATTCCGCAGGTGGCGCGTTGACGCTACTGACCTTGGCCATTGAAAACAATGCGGAAGCCGCGGCTGCGTTTGGCGTCGACAAGCCGTCCGGCATCCGATTCGCGGGTGCCGCTCCGGTGTGCGGCGCGTACAGTTCGGCGTCGTTGGAGACCATGGGCCGCAAGCTGACGGTCGGGTATGACCCGAACCGCCGTATCGGTCTTGAGCAGATGTTGGGCGTCGATTTCTTTGCGGGGCTCGAAGCCGCCGATCCGAAGTTCCTCACCGCTGAGGGTCTGGCGTTCAACGTCGATCTGCCACCCTTGCTCATCATCACCTGCGGCGACGATTTCCTTGAAGCCGACAATCTGGCGTTGGCCGCCGCCTTGTCGCGCAAAGGCGCCGATTTTGAATTGTTCGACCCGAAGCCGCGCCGCCATGAGACGTTGGGGCATGTGTTCGTCATCGGCATGCCATGCTTGAGGAAAGCCGGGAATGCCTTGATCGAATCCGCCGCTTCTCATACGAACGCTGTTGAATAACGTGAATGGGGTGAATACTCCTCCGGAGTGCCCGCCCCATTCAATGGCCGTCGATGCCGCGACGCCGTATCAGCGGCGGACCATTTCCTCTTCGATCTGTTCGAGCGACTTGCCCTTGGTCTCAGGCACGAAACGCAGCACGAACGGGATGGACAGCGCGGAGAACACGCCAAAGATGGTGAACGGGCCGCCGACGTTGTTGCCGAACATGGCCAGCAGCATGAGGAAGAACTGGGAGACCACGAAATTGCCCAGCCAGTTGGCAGCGGAACCGAAGGAGCTGCCGATGCCGCGCACGCTCAACGGGAAGATCTCGCCGATGAGCACCCATGCGATCGGACCCCATGACAGCGCGAAGCCGAGGATATAGCAGGCGATCAGCACCATGGTCGGCACGGCCAGCGTGGCCACATCGCCGGTGAAGTTAAGCACGGCCAGCACCGCGAGGGCGATGGTCATCGTCACCGATCCGAAGATCAGCAGCTTCTTGCGGGGGAATTTGTCCATGATAAGCGTGGCCGCGATAGTGGCCACGAAGTTGACCACGCCAATGCCGACCGACACCCAGATGGCATGGTTTTCGGGGAATCCGAAGCCTTTGATGAACACCTGCGGCAGGAAATAGATCACGGAGTTGATGCCGACAAGCTGCTGGAACAGCATGATGCCGATCGCGGCGACGAGCGCAGGACGGGCGATACGGAACAGCTCGCGGACACCGCCCTTGGTGTTCTGCGCGGCGACGGCCTTGATCTCGTCGAGCTCGAGCTGCACCTGCGTCTGATCGACGTCCTTGCGAATAAGGGTAAGTACTTTGAACGCCTCACGATCCTTGCCTCGACTCACCAGATATCGCGGCGATTCCGGCAGCAGCAGGCCGCCGATCAGCAGCAGGGCCGCCGGCACGAGCGCCGACCCCAGCATCCACCGCCAATCGCGGATGCCGGCGATATTGTGGCCGAGGAAGCCGAGATTGGACGCGTATGCCAGCAGGATGCCGAAAGTGATCATCAGCTGGAATAGCGTGGACAGCGATCCACGACGTTCCTTCGGCGCAAGCTCGGCAAGATATGCCGGAGTCAGCGAGGAGGCCGCGCCGACGGCGAGACCGAGGATGATGCGGGCCACGACCATCATCAGGAATCCCGTGGATCCCGCGCACATGCCCGAACCGAGCAGGAACAGTATCGCCGCCAGAATCAGCAGCTTCTTGCGGCCGAAACGATCGGACAGCGCGCCGATGGACAGGGCTCCCGCGCAGGAACCGATCAACACGGATGATGTGATGAACCCGGTCTGAGCCACGGACAGGCCGAAATCGGATTCGATGAGCGGCGAGGCTCCGGAGATGATGCCGGTGTCGAAGCCGAACAGCATGCCTCCCAGCGCGCCGAACGTGAAGATGAACGCGCTGTTGAGCGGGAAACGTGTGGAAACGCCACGCCCCACCTCCCGCTCGACGGCGTCGATCGTCGCGCCGACCTCATGGATGCCGGCTTCCACCGCACCTTCGGCGTCGTGTACTGGATTGGACGTCTGCACCGCAGTCATGATTCCACCTTCCATTCCCATCGATCCTCATCGATATGAGATGCAGCAATCGCAGCAAACAAAAAAGACCTGGAACGACGTATAGTGACGTCGTTCCAGGTCTTGCCTCGCATTGAGTAGCAACCCTGCCGCGCTTGTATGCTGCGTATATTGCATTCAAGTGTAGGTCATGGCGGCATGCGACACTCCGATTTTTTAGAAAACGTTTACCGGTTATTTTTCAGTGCAGGAAAGCGTGAAGCACAGGCCAGCGGCACATGCTTTTCCCTCGTGCGGAGAGCCTCCTCGGATATCCACGAGCAAGCGGACCGAATCAAGCCGTCAAACCATCCACAAGCAAGCCGGCAAAAAGAAAGCCGGCGGAGAGAAGGCCGCCGGCTGAGAGAGAAGAGAGAAGAAGGGTTCAGTTATGGGATTCTTGAAAGAACCTCGCCAACAGCCGTAACCGTTGACATGTTCTATATAACCGCCCGACCCTTGGAGGAACGATGTGTGTTCCTGTCAATTCCCTGAGAATTTCGTAGCGGAAATGTCACGACGGTGCGAATTCGGGGTTTATCCCACTGAATATCGCCCCAACGGCCTTCCTGCAGCTTGTTCAGCGCGGCAACAGACGATTGCACGGCATCTGCCGACACCGTCATGAAACGCCGCTATACAACACCGCCGCTCAACGACGCCGTGCACTCACACGCAATCGCGCATCTCACTCGGCGAATTTGTCGACGCGGCGATCGTAGGTCAGCAGGCCGTTGAGCTCCTCCTCCACGTCGGAAACCTGCGTATACACGTATCCCGCAAGTCCGCGCGATTCCAGTGCGGCCGCGGAGGCGAGCACGGAACGCACGGCGGCCCGCCAATCGTCGATCGAATCGTATTCACCGTAACCGTAGGCGCGCGACACCGCCGCATGCTCCGGTACGAGCTGCGCCAATCCGCCGAATTCCGAAATCACGAACGCGCGTACGCCGTGTCGTGCGACCGGCAGCACCACGTAATGCGCGGCCCTGCGGCGACGGCGGTGCTTCTTCTCGAATTCGGCCACGTATCCGCGCAACGGACCCTTGTCCGGGTAGATTTCCAGCGGCCGGAAATAGTTGTGCACGCTATGGAAGTCGCCGCAATGCTGGTCGTACCAGCGCTCGTCGCGTCGATCGGACGGGTCGGATCGAGCGCGTGGATGCGTTCGGCTGCATCGCACGCGTCGAATTGGCCCCAGCCTTCGTTGAACAGCGTCCACGTCACGATGGAGGGGTGCCCGCCGAGCATGTGCACCATCGCGTCGCACGTAGCGACCAGTCGCGCCGGTAGATCGGGTCGTCCGCGCCGAGCGCCGTGAAATGTTTGGCGGTGTCGTCGCGGAATTTGTTCCATGTGGAGCGGATGAGCGTCGGCTTGCGATTCGTGGTCCACGCATTGTATTCGCCGTCCGTGCCGCCGCCGGACACCGCGTCCTGCCAGACGAGCATGCCGAGGCGGTCGCAATGGTAGTACCAGCGGGCCGACTCGATTTTGATGTGCTTGCGCAGCATGTTGAAGCCGGCGTTTTTCATGGCCGTGATGTCATGCGTCAGCGCCTCGTCGTCGGGCGCGGTCATGAGCCGTCCGGCCAGTAGCCTTGGTCGAGCACGCCTTTGACGAAGAGCGGCTTGCCGTTGAGATGGAAGCGCGCCACCCCCTTCGTATCCGGTTTGATTTCGACGGAACGGAACGCGCAGTAGGAACTTACGACATCCATCGGCTGCGATTGCGCGACCGCCGCATCACCCGCCGTTTCCGCGGGTTTCGCCGACCCGTATCGCAATTCGGCCCGCACGTCATACAGATACGGATCGGCCGGCGACCACAGATGTTCGGCAGCTGTTGCGATTTCCGCACGCACCTTGCGCACGCCCGCCGGCAGCGTCTCATCCGCCACCACCGTGCCGTCCGCAGGGTCGGTGACGACGATGTGCAGTTTCGCGTTCGGCTTGTCGCCGCCGATTTCCGCACGGACGAACAACTTGCCGTCGGATGCCCCCTTGAGTGTCAGCGTGCGCAGGTAGGCTTCCGGCACGATTTCCAGCCAGACGCTTTGCCAAATGCCGCTTTGCGCGGTGTACCAGATGCCTTCGCGCTCGATTTTCTGCTTGCCGCGCAACTGCGTGCCCGAATCGTTCGGATCGTAGACGCACAGCGCGATTTCAAACGCGTCATCAGGTCGATAAATGCCGAAATATCGACGTCGAACGGCAGGTAGCCGCCGACGTGCGTGCCCGCGAGCTGGCCGTTGACATAGCAGGCGCAGACATAATCGACCGCTTCGAAATGCAGGATGAGGCGATTCGCGTCGCCGATCTGCCGGACCGTTTCCTCTCCGCCGAGCGTGACGGGATGCACGACGGTGCGGTACCACAGCAGATTGTCGGGATAGATGGTCTGGTGCACGCCGGACAGCGCGGATTCCGGCGAGAACGGTACGAGGATCTTGCCGTCGAACGTTTGCGGAATGGCGGTTTCCTTGACTGCGCGGACCGCTTCGTCGCGGGTCAGCATCGCCGCCGTTTTGCGCCATTTCGGCGCGGTCTCATCTTCCGGAATGGACGCGATCGCGTAATCCCACCAGCCATTGAGCATGGTGCAGTTGTCGCGTACCATGGTCGGGCGCGGGTGCTCGCCGAGTATGGGGGTACGACCCTCGTCCAGCGTGCGTTCGCCTTCCTCGGCGGGATTGAACGCCTTGTTGCCGGCGCGCGCGGACAGCCATTCATGGTCGATTCGTTCACCCCACGGTGTCCACAACTGCTGCAGCGGCTCACGGGAACGCATTTTCGTAGGCGCGGCCTTCAGTACGCGTTTGATATCCAGCATGGAGAGCCCCTTCCTGCAGCTTTGCACGTCTCTGCGTTTTATTGTACTGAGCGGCTTGCGTTTTTTAACGATTCGTACCGCGGTTTGAAGTACCGTCTTGCGACACCCCGCCAAGACCAGCTGAAAAATCGCACGCATTTCTACCCAAAACAATGCGAAAGCAACCGGAACATACCTACGACAAGGATGCGGTCGGTCGTATATGCGTTGTAAGGCCATAGGCTTGGCCGAACGGCCTTGAGTGTGCCGTCAACGCATACCTCGACCGGCCGCCGAGTCCGCCAATCGCACAAAACGTCGCACAGGTGGAAACGTGATACGGGAATGAGACGCTGAAACGGCACAAAATGTCGCACGACTTCGATTTTTCGGCACTTTTTTCAAGTCGTGCGACACGGCAATCAAAACAAATACCCCCTAACCGCCATTTTCCGGTCATTTTGACCTAAAAACAGCAGTTAGGGGGCACTTATCGCACCGCAGCTGTCGCACGACTTGAAGAAATCGTCCAAAAATCAAAGTCGTGCGACGCGTACGGGGGTTATGCGACGGAATCAGCCTTCCAGCTTCGCCTTTTCGGCGGCGAGACGGGCGGCCTCGGCTTCGCGGCGGGCCTTCAGCTCGGCATCGAAGCGGGCGAGCTCCTCTTCGACGGCCTCCGGCGGAATCTTCGCGAAGATCGGGTGCGGCTTCGGCACCGAGGTGCGGCCACGATCGGCTCGGAAGCCACGGATGCACGGTTTCGCCCAGCTTGTAGTCGCCCGTGATGATCGGGTACGTGAAGCCCGGCTTGTCGAGGTCTTCGACCTCTTCAAGGC
>ENA-OQIR01000697-OQIR01000697.1-human-gut-metagenome-genome-assembly--contig:-NODE-697-length-13498-cov-1.942263_pt1 | contig 13498 bp, 22 predicted proteins | sample MGYA00242580_ERZ504745 | MGnify/ENA primary metagenome ERZ504745 (study PRJEB26092, sample SAMD00036214) | human gut metagenome | host: Homo sapiens | study: EMG produced TPA metagenomics assembly of... | reverse complement strand
ATTGCCACATCGTCCTTGGTCTTGCCAGCCAACCCGCGGATGAACGCCACGCAGGCGGCGTAGCCGCTGGCCGCGGAGACGAACATCATGAAGATGATGACCAGCATCTGGGAGAGATAGCTCAGGCCGCTCTCGCCGGAATAGTGCTGCAGGTTGGTGTTGGTCATAAAACTGATGATCGTATTAAAAGAAAGGGATTCCTCCATGTTTCCAATCCCGTTCGGATTGAATAGGGGAATACTTTGGATTCTCAGAATGATATATCCAAGCAGAATCATGACGCCGTTGGTGGCCAACAGAGCAATGGCATAGGTTTTCCAGTTCATGCCTTTGTCCTTTTTGATTCCGCTGACTTTATAAATCACATTGTCCACATGGTCAAACACGGGATCCGCGAAGGTGTGTTTGCCAGCCGCAATATGATAGACATAAATGCCCACTGGAATGACCATTATCAAATAAATGAGAATGGTCAGTATGAGCTGCACCATAGTGAATTCCTCCTGTAAGCTTTAGAATTTTTCCGGGTGTACCAACGCGTAAACCAGGTACACACCCATTAGCGCGACGATAACTCCAAGTGCGATCATAAAAATACTTCCTCCCTTTATTCGTGGGTATCCACCTGTTTATGACACCAGTGGATCAAAAGGCCGACTAAAGCGATACTGACAGCCAAGATACCCAGCATCAACAAATCTAGCATTCTTAATTTCCTCCTTTTCCTGTTCATCACCCTAAAAGTATAGCAGTCATCCTATGAATGTGCCCTTAGCGTTTTTGCTTTCGTATTAAAACCGCATAAAGAACATATAAAATCCGTATAAGGCATACCAGCGAGGCGGATGGCTTATGCCAGCCTTATGCGGATCTATTAGCCTCCATCGTCTCAAGACTCACGGAATTTGTTTTTCTTTTCGCCGCTTGCCTTATATCCCGTAAACAGGCAGCAGCAGTTTTACCAGCAGTTTTTTGGCGGCCGCAAGCCGCCCGCTGTCGGTTTGCTTCGCTTAATGCCCGCAGCGAGAGCTTCTTTATCAGGCCGCCCCACCGGCTGAGCCGATGATTTCCCTAGTCAATAAAAAAGAGTCCCCCTTGCTCTTGAGCAGCAGAGGGGACTCTTTTTATTGGCGGATCATACGGTATCCCACACCGATGTGGGTCTGAATGTATTGAGGAGACGACGTGCTTTTTTCGATCTTCTTTCGCAGCGTTGCCATAAACACCCGCAAGGACGGGATATCCGAGGCCAGAGTACTCCCCCAGACCTCCTTTAAGATATAATTATGAGTCAGAACCTTTCCTGTGTTTTGGGCCAGCAGGCAGAGCAGCTTATACTCAATAGGGGTCAGATGCACCTCGGCGCTATCCACATAGACACATCCAGCGGCGTAATCAATCTTTAAATTCCCGTTCACATAAACGCTGCTTTCCTCCCCGGGCTTTGCCCTTCCGTATGGCTTCGGCGAAGCGCCACCCTGAGACGGGCAAGAAACTCATCGATGCTGAAGGGCTTGGTCAGGTAATCGTCCGCTCCGGCATCCAGCGCGTCCACCTTATCCTGGTCCTCGGTTCGGGCGCTGACGACGATGATCGGCATAGTGCTGAAGCTGCGGATTTTTTTAATGATATCCACACCATCCATATCCGGCAGTCCTAAATCTAAAATCACCACATCCGGATGGTAGGAAACGACCTCCATCAAAGCGCCGGAGCCGTTTTGCGCGGTATGATATTGATACTCCTGGGTTTCCAAAGTCGTACGGATTAAATTACTAATGGCGGCGTCATCCTCCACCACCAAAACCTTTGATTTATACATTGTTCAGTTCCACCTCTTCCAACGGTAATGTAAAGGTAAATATCGAACCATGGGGGATATTATCCGTCACCGTGATTTCCCCTCCGTGGGCAGTCACAATAGAGCGGCATAGATTCAAACCCAGCCCTAGCCCTCTGCGGTTGTCCGGCTTTCCTTGGCTGGCGGTATAGAACATATCGAACAGATGAATCTTTGCCTCGTCAGAAATTCCAGGGCCGTCGTCAGAAATGCTTACCGCTACCTTAGCGCCCTGTTTTTCCGCCCGAAGAATGATATGGGAGCCAGCGGGCGTGTACTTAATCGCATTATTAACAATATTAATAATTACCTGGACAATCAGGCGGACATCCATCTTGGCCAGCAGCAGATCGTCGGGAAGTTCCACCGAAATGTGATGATCCTTGGCCTGCCGGTCCACATGAGCCAGGGCTTCTTGAAAAACATCGTCCATCAGTTCAGCGCCCATTTGCAGGTGCATCGTGCCGTTTTCGATCCGGGTAATTGAGAGCAGGTTTTCCGTCAGGTTGACCAACCACATAGAATCATCATAAATGGAACGATACAGCTCCTGTTTTTTTTCTTCATCCAGCACGATGCTCTTTTCCATCAGCACACCGGCGTTGCCGCTGATACTGGTTAAGGGGGTCCGCAGGTCGTGGGAAATCGCTCTCAGCAGATTCGAGCGCAGCCGTTCCTGCTGGGTTTCCAATTCAATAGCCTGCTTTTCCTCCCGAAAGCGTCTTCTTTCCAGAATCAGCCCGCACTCATTTAAGATGGAAACCATCAGATTTTCTCGAAACCTCGGGAACCGGATAATACTTGGAGGGAATTCCCACCACGCCCATCACGCCTTGGAGGCCCCGCACCGCTAAATAGAGGTTCTGCGCATGAGACAGGGTATTCGTGGTAGCGCCCGCGCGCTTGTTGTTTTTCACAACCCAGTCCGCTACGCCCCGCTCCTCTATGGTCATAGACTTGAGAAGCTCTTCCCGGCGCTCCGCAGGAGTGACCTGAAACTGAAGCTCCCCTTTTCCTTTCGCCAAGGCGTATAAAACCGGCCTTTCCAACAGAATACTAACCTGCTCGGCGGCAAGCTGAATAATCTCCTGCTCATTTTTGCCTTGCTGCAGCTTTTGGCTGGAACTCATCAGCAGTTCCGTATAGTAAGCCTTTTGAGCCGACTTGCCTCGCCTGCTTTTTGACCCGGGTGGCCAGAGTGCTGGAAATAACGCTGGCAATCAGCATGATTAGGAAGGTAACCGGATAGTCCGGGGCAGCAGCTTCCAGCGTAAACCGCGGCACGGTAAAGAAAAAATTAAAGGCGACCACGCTCAGCAGAGAACCGATTGCACCATAAACATGTCCATGGGTCCAGATCGCCGTTACCAATACGCCCAAGATATAGATAATAATGATATTCGCATCCCGCAGGCCGGCGGCAAAAAACACGAAGCCTACCAGAGTTGACAGCAGAGTGATCACTAGGGTTTTGACCAAATCCTGCCAACGGAACCACGCTCATCGTTCTTATGGAAGGCAATCCGCTTTTTATACAGCGGCTGCGTATCCGGAATGACATAGATCTCCAGATTTCCCGCTAAATCCGTCAGCCGGTCCGCAAGGCTTTTGCCCTTAAAAAACAGCAGGCTTCGGTGGTTGGTCCGCCCTAGTACAATTTTCGTCACACCGCTGACTCTAGCGTACTCGGCGATCTGAACCGCAGGATCGTCGCCATACACCGTTGCGATCTGGGCGCCCATCTGCTCTGCAAGCCTCAAGTGGTCCCTAAGGCGCTTCAGGTTGTCGCCCTTCAGCTCCTTGGTTTCCGGAGTTTCCACAAACAAAGCGGTAAATCCGCTTGTGAAACGCCTCCGCCATACGGGCGGCGGTACGGATTACCTTAGCGTTGGAGGGTGCGCTGGACAGGCAGATTAAAATATGCTCTCCCGCCCTGGCGGCCGTCTCGCTCCCTCTCTTTTGAGCGGTTCGGTTTAAGCGGTCCGCGGTACGGCGCAGAGCAATTTCCCGCAGCGCCGTCAAATTTTCTTCCGAGAAGAAGTGATTCAGCGCCCTTTGGGCTTGGCCCTCCCGGTATACTTTTCCAGCCTGCAGCCGGATAATCAGATCCGCCGGTTCGATATCCACCAGCTCCACCTGGTCTGCGGAATCAAAATGCGGTCGGGAATCCGTTCGCTGACCGATACCCCGGTAATCGACGCCACCAGATCATTGAGGGATTCCAGATGCTGGACGTTAACTGTGGTATATACGTCGATTCCGGCCCGCAGAAGCTCCTCCACATCCTGGTACCGCTTCGCGTGGCGGCAGCCGGGCGCATTACTGTGAGCCAGCTCATCCACCAAATAAGCTGCGGCTTCCGGGCCAGCGCTTCATCCAGGTCAAACTCCTTCAGCATTACGCCCTTATAAGGCACTTCCTTACATGGCATCTGCTCCAGGCCGTCTAACAACGCCAGAGTTTCCGGGCGGACATGCCGTTCCACATAGCCTACCACCACATCCCGGCCCTCTTTCTGAGCCTGGTGCGCAGCTCCAGCATGGTGTAGGTCTTGCCCACTCCCGCAGCGTATCCAAAAAATATTTTCAGCTTTCCATGAGTGCTTTGATCCTGCTGCTGATGAATATGGTACAACAGCTCTTCTGGACTGGGCCTTTGGGTTTCCATTCATTCTCACCTGATTTCGGGAACATTCCCCCAGCTTTATCTTTATAACATTAATATCATAACATACATTTCCTTTTCATGACATAAAAAACGAAGCGTTTACATTAAGATTTCATTAAGATTATCCGCGATCTCTCGCAGCACAGCAATCTTAATGCCCTTCTAATACGGCAAGCGATTCTCTAACACCATTTTATTGGCCGGACTGCTATTCTATAAATAGAAAATATCTCCTTGAGAAAGGAAAATTAGTATGACCAAAAGCTTTCAAATGATTGACCATAGTGTGAATCTTCCAAATAGTTTGCCTGTCCGGCATTGGACGTCCATCCGGCGCGTAAAAAAATTTCACGATCGCAGCGAGCGTTTACAGAAATTTTCCGCATATTTAGAGCGTCACCCTTTTACCGCCTGGCTGGTGTCTTTTATTGCTGCACCTTTAGCGGTATTAGGAGCGTCGCCTTACTCGCCGCAATTGCCGGCGGTTTCCTTCTTGCTGTTTTATAGTTTTTTAAGTTTTTTCCACCGAATACTATTTTCTGACATTTATTTTCACTATAAAAGGGCCTCTTTATAAGAGGCCCTTTTTGACTTTTACAGAGGATTGATTTCCTGTCCCTCTTGCCTCACGTCGCTTTCCACCGTAATATTGACGGTCGACTGGGCATAAACGCTGGTCCATTCCTGAACCTTTGATTTAAAATATTCGGGCTGTGATTGCAGCATTCTTCTTCCAAACCGGAAAATATCGGATTGATATTCCCGAAGCAGCTTTTCCGTTGTTTGTACGCATCGGTCATAAATGGCCTGATTTGCCGCTTCCTCCATTTTTTCCACCATATCCAAGCCGTACTTTTGATGGATATTTCCATCTATTTCATAAAGATCCAGATCTGCTCGAATGGAAACATCGAATACCGGCAGATCGTTTTCCACTTTGGCGTCAATAGAGCTGTCTCCGCCGATCAAGGAAAAGGATACGTTCCCTACGCCTTCTACTGGAACCACCAGGGTTCCGCTTCTTGCTTCTCCGGTCATCAAAAGATAGCCTTGCGTCTCCTCCAAGGTCAAATAGCCAACCAGCTATCTCCCTTTAAAACGCCTGTGCCATCCACATAAACGATCCCTTCTTCCTCATTTCCGGACATGGTCAAAGCAATCATAAAGCCGTCGGAGCTCTCATCCTGGAGCCGGTTTACCAGAGTCAGGACATCAGAATGGACCTGCTCGGCGTTGATTTCCCCGGAATCCGCCAGGTTTTCGATATCCTTCGCCGAGATCAGCCGGCCGTCGCTATTGCAATTCATAACCTCTCGGGCAGTCCGCTCCTTGGCTACAAAAAGCTCCACCGTAGGCCGGGTTTCGTAGTAGCGGATAAAAAAGTCAATTACGTTATTCATACCGCTTTTCGCAGTCTCCTCCCCGACAATCAGAACCAGGTTTTGTGAAAACAAGGGCTCCTTTCCGCTTTGGAGGGTGATGGCATTAAAGGCGTCTATCACCGATCTTCCCCGTCCCGTCACCACTACAATATCCTGGCTTTCCTCACCGCCCGCGCTGGCCCTTTGAGCGTCAAACACATGCATCGTTACCACATAGGCGCCATCCTCGATATCCACACCGATGCCGTTGACAATCAGCCGCTCATTTAATTGATTGACCTGGCTGCATCCTGGCGTAAAAAGTAAGAGCATAAAACAAAAAAGCAAAAAACAGGCTTTAGCTCTCACGTGAACTCCTCCTTCCGTGCTTAATCAGTCTATGGCCAAAAGGATCAAGGGCACCGCTAATGCTGCGGTAACCGTAATCCAGAAAATACCGCTCATCTGATAAATAAAAAAGGTGACGTTTTCATGATAAACAGTCCAGAGCTGTACGCGAAAACCGCCGCCGCTCCTAGAAAAATTGAAAACTTAGCCGCTTTCTGGCCAAAAAACTTTTTAACACAAAGCGAGAATAAATACAGCCCTAAGGAAACCTTAATAAACAGACATGTCGTCCAGACAGCAAAAAACAGGGCGTCCACCCTTTTAAAAATTCCCAGCTCCGCCACGCTGGCAGCCGCATAAATCGGATAAATCTGAGTCCTGATAAAGTCACCCAAGGCTCCCACAATCACCAAAATCAGGATAATCATTGTAATGTTGGTGGAGAACAGCCAGGTAAAAAGCCTTTTTTCACCTTTCCCCTGGTGAAAGGCAGCAGCATCCCGAGAAAAACAATACAGGACGACCTTCCGATCATTTGCTCTACACCGATCCACATTTTGTCCGTGCCGTCATAAAGCAAGGGAGTGTAATTCAAAGGATCCAGCTTAAACAGAAGCGCCGTAATGAAAAATACCAGGCAGGCCACAACAATCACAATGATGATTCCTGACGCTCTGGCCAAGGCTTCTACTCCCCGGAACGCTCCGTAGCATGCGGTCAGCAATACTGCTGACGCTAAGAGAAGCAAGGAAAATTTAGGCGCCATCACGCTGGAAACAAAGGCGCTGTAAAGCTTAGATTATAACCGCAGATAAACAAAAAGTACAAGCCGTAAAACACAGTGATCAGCGCTCCCAAAAAACGCCCGGTTAAAGCGCAGGCTGATCCACTAAGGTATCGTTTGGCCGGCGTTTGTGGAGAACGTAAATGGGGATGGCGATCAGCGTCATAAATACGATTGACAGGCACGCTGAAACCACCTGGTCCAGCATTTCACCGGAGGCCGCCATATAAGGGCTGTAGGTAACGTTTACCACCATTCTGCTGATAAACAGCATACAAAACAGCTGGCCCGCGGTGATTTTATTGGTTTTAGTCATTGGCTTCCGTCTCCCCTTCCCGGTCCATCGCAGTAGTTCCCGGCATATGCTGCACGGTATTTGCCCGCTTGGACAGCACCTTCCAGCTGGAGCGAACCGCTACATCCCGCATAGAGAAAAGGCTGAACGGAGAGATCGGGGATGAAAACGGAACACCATAGGTAGTTTTGCCGCAAATACTTACCAGCACAACGGAAAACAACAGCATAACGCCCCAAATTCCCATAACACCGCCTACGATAATAAACAAGAGCCGAAGAATGGCGATAGGCTCATACAAGCTTGGAATGACGTAAGAGGAAATTGCCGTCAGCGCCACTACCATCAGGGTGGTGGCCCCGATCAAGCCGGAGGAAATTGCCGTATCGCCGATGACCAGCGCGCCTACGATACTGACCGCGTGGCCAGGCTTCGGCAGCCGCAGTCCGGCTTCGCGCATGATTTCATAAATAAAATGGATCACCAGGCTTCCAGCATCAAGGGGAACGGCGTAGTGGCGATAGCGTAGCAATTTTATTCATCAGCTCTTCCGGAAACACCTCCGGGTTAAAGGTTCCCACCGCCACGTAAATCCCAGGCAGAAGCGTGGCGATAAAAAACGCTAAATATTTCAGCCAGCGGGTAAAGGTGGCGAAATACGGCTGATTGCTGTAATCATCCATAGTTTGAAAATATTCCACGAACAGATAAGGGACAATCAATACGCCGGGGGTTCCATCCACCAGAACCGCCACCCTTCCCTCCGCGATCTTGCCGCAGACCGTATCAGGCCGTTCCGAAAGGCCGATGCCTGAAAACGGGCACATGTTTTTTCTTCCTCTAAAAAGGGGATCAGATAGCTGGAGGACAGTACCGTCTCCAGTGTGGAAGAGCTCAGCCGTTTTTTGATTTCTTTTATAATCTCGGGGGAAACCGTATCTCTCAGATAGCACAGGCATACATCGGTTTTACTGACGCTGCCTACAGATAAAGTTTCAAATTTCAGCTTGGGATTTTTCATCCTGCGGCGGATCAGAGTCATATTGATTCTCAAAGGCTCCACAAAGCCTTCCTTGGAACCCTTCTCCATTACCTCGTTGGTAGGCTCCGACACGCCGCGGAAGCTGAAGCCTGAAGGCCGATCGCCAGGACAACCCCGCATCCATCTATAGCCAGCAGAGCGAATCCGGACATCACCAGGGCAAAGGCCTGCTCAAAGGTTCCTACTTCCACCTGCTCTGAGCTGGAAAGCACATTATCCCTAATATACTCATACTTTTCCGCTGGATCCTCCTGGCTGTAAAACGTCCGCATAATCGGATTAATCACCGCATTAGCCAGGGTTTCCTTATTAATCATTCCCTCTATGGTGATAACCGCTGCCTTCGTGCCTTCGATTTCCATTTCTCTTATGGTCAAATCAGCGCTGCCGTCGAACTTATCACGGAAAAAATCTAAATTCCAATCCAAGCTTTCCGACAGCGCCTGCTTTGTATCTGCTGCGGACGGGCTTGCTCCCGGGTAGTATACCTGTGTATCAAGTTTTTGAAATATGAAAACATCTTCATTCCCCCATGAGGTCTAGTGTGACAGTTCTTCAAAGAAATTATACCCAGTATAAATTTTTTCAATCACGGCAAACTAAAAGACGCAAGAAAAGATTCCGTAAGACGAGGTATCCTATGACTATTTCTTTGATTCGAACGCTCCTTTTATATGTCATGATCATCGCCGCGGTCAGAATCATGGGGAAACGTCAAATCAGCGAGCTGCAAACCTCCGAACTGGTGGTTACCCTGTTGATTTCTGATATCGCCGCCATCCCCATGCAAAACACCGGCCAGCCCCTTTCCAGCGGCATTATCCCCATTTTAGTGCTGGTATCCTGCGAGATTGCCGCTTCCTTTTTTATGGTAAAAAATTCCCGGTTCCGTAAACTGGTTGCCGGAAAGCCTCAGGTGGTTATCAATAACGGCACTGTGGATCAGGCACAAATGAAGCGGCTGCGCATGAGCACTGAGGATCTTTCTGAGCAGCTCCGGCAGATGAACGTGTTTTCTATACAGGATGTTGCCTACGCAATCGTCGAAACCAACGGCAAGCTCAGCGTAATGAAAAAGCCGGAAAAGGATCAGGTATCCGCCTCCATGCTGGGAATCGCGGTTCCAGACCATGGGATCGACGCTGTAGTCATCAGCGACGGAGAGCTGTCCAAGTTCTCTTTGGAGCTCTGCCATCTCACCGAGGAATGGGTTATGGGAGTGCTGAACGGCCAAAATCTCCGTTTGGAGGATGTCTTTATTATGACCGCTAATCCAAAGAAAAATTATTATCTCATCCGAAAGGATGAGGTACAGAAGAAGCATTCCAGCCATGGCGCTCAGAAAGGAGGTCGTTAATGTGAAACGTATTTGGGTCGCGGTATGCGCGATGGTACTGATGATTACTCTATGCGTGATCGAGCTGTCGTTTACCAACTCATCTATTGACCGGCTGACGGAAAAGCTGGATCAAGCGGAGCAAAAGGTTCACGACCAGGATTATTCCACTGCTTTTCGGTTGAGCGAAGAGGCTCTCGAGGTTTGGAACAGCGACCACAAGGTTCTGTCCTTTTATACCACTCACGATCAGCTCGAGCAGATCGACCTTTCCTTCGCCGTCCTTCTGCTCCATTTACAGCAAGGAAACTACGACGACTTTCTCGCGGAAAAATACAAAGCCGCCGCCCAGCTGGAAAACGTGAAGGATAACGAGATGCCCAGCCTTCACAATCTGTTTTAGCCCCGGTATTTGATACGGCTAAAACAGGCCGCGATAGAGGATTTATATCCGCGGCTGAGGAATCCAGCTTTACAGAAAGAGGAATACCCGCGCTGATACCAGCGCGGGTATTCCTCTTCTTCTGCAATTTTTACTTTCAAAGAGGGACCGGTCCATCTAGCTTTAGGGCAATTCGTCAAAGCTTCGTTCTTAGGCTTCCCATAACACCGTTTTCCCTCACTCCTCAATGTGCCATTTGGTTCCCTGAGGAGTATCCTCCAGCACCACATGCCGGGCGCTTAATTCCTCCCGGATCCGTCGGCTTCCGCCCAATTTTTATTTTTCTCGCCTCTACGCGCCGCTGAATCAGGTTCTCGATTTCTTCATCCAAGCTGTCTTTGGTGTCCTTTTTGACATAAAGCAGCCCCAGCACATCCGCCAGGCTGTTGAACAGGGTCAAAGCCTCCTCTGCGATCTCCTTATGGGGATTCGTGGCAGTGCTCAGGTTGGTATTAATATCCTTTGCCAGCTCAAATAGCACCGCGATAGCGTCGGCGGTGTTCAAGTCGTCATCCATAGCCTCGCAGAACCGGTTCTGGTATTCCTCCAGGCGCTTCTTGATTTCCTCATCCTTGCTTCCCGGCCAGGCTTGGCATTGCTTACCACGAATTCCAGGTTTTCCCGGCAGGTGTAAAGGCGCTCCAAAGCGGCGGTGCATTGCTTTAGGAGATCCACACTGTAATTAATAGGCTTCTGTAATGAGACGCTACCATCAGATAGCGGATAGCTCATAGCCGAACTCCTTAGCTACCTCCCGGACGGTAAAGAAATTATTCAGGCTCTTGGACATTTTCCGGTTGTCCACATTGATATAGCCGTTATGCATCCAGTAATGGGCAAAGGGTACTCCATTGCAGCACTCGCTTTGGGCAATTTCATTTTCGTGATGGGGAAAAATCAAATCCTGACCGCCGCAATGGATATCGATGGTATCTCCCAAATAGGTTCTGCCATGGCAGAGCATTCGATATGCCATCCCGGCCGCCCCTTTCCCCATGGGGAATCCCAATACGGCTCGCCTGGCTTGGCCGCTTTCCAAAGGGCGAAGTCCATCGGGTCTTCCTTGCTCTCTCCAACCCCGATGCGGGCGCCGGCCTCCAGCTCCTCCAGCGGCTGATGGGAAAGCTTTCCATACCCGCTGAACTTTAGGGTACGGAAATAAACGTCTCCGTTTTCCGCCGGATAAGCGTAGCCCTTTTTCACCAAATCCGAGATAATTTCTATAATCTGTTCCATGGTCTCGGTGGCTCTGGGATGAACGGTGGCCTCCCGGATATTCAAGCCTCTGGCGTCTGTTTCATATTCCTGGATATACCGCTCGGCGACGGTCAAATAATCGGTCTTCTCCTCGTTGGCCTTGCGGATAATCTTATCGTCGATATCGGTGAAATTCTGCACAAAGGTTACTTTCATGCCCCGGTATTCCAGGTATCTGCGAAGAATGTCAAACACGCACATGGGCCTGGCGTTTCCGATATGGATAAAATTATAAACTGTGGGCCCGCAGGCGTAAATTTTTGCTTCTCCCGGCGCAATGGGGACAAATTCTTCCTTTTGTCTGGTAAGGGTATTAAAAATTTTCACAAAAGTACCTCCCGATCTTGAGTTTTGGAACAGCGGCCTCACAAGCAGCGGCAATCCTTAATAATTCTGCTGAGCTATCATCCTTCTGACGGAGACTGTGCGATTGACTAGTATTCCGCAAACGTGGGGCGCTTCCCGCTTTTCCTATTTTCTGCGTTTTTAAGTTCTCTGGGCCGCTGTGCCTATTGTTCCTTTTGGGCTTCCAGGCTCTGTTCTAATGCTTCCATCTGGCTTGCAGCTTCGTCAGCTGGTACTGCATCCGGCAGATCTCCTGAGCCACCGGATCGCCGTAATGGATCTGATCCAGAGCGCCTACCTTAACGCCGTTGACCCGGACTACCCGGCCGGTACTCCTACCGCCGTCGCGTTGGCCGGAACCTCCTCCAGTACCACCGCTCCCGCGGCGATGCGGGCGTTATCTCCGATGGTAAACGGCCCCAGCACCTTAGCGCCGGAACCAATCAGCACGTTGTTGCCCAGAGTAGGATGGCGTTTTCCATTTTCCTTGCCGGTGCCTCCCAGGGTCACGTTTTGATAAATGGTGCAATTGTCCCCAATTTCTGTGGTTTCTCCAATGACCACGCCCATACCGTGGTCAATGAAAAGCCCTTTTCCTATTTTGGCGCCGGATGGATTTCTATACCCGTGCGGTGGCGGGCGTGCTGAGAAATCATCCTGGCGATAAATTTCATATTGTGGCGGTAAAACCAATGGGAGCGCCGGTAAGCCCGCACCGCCTTAAACCCGGAATAAAGAAAATAAACCTCCGCCCGGGAGCGGGCTGCGGGGTCCCGTTCCATGATGGAATCGATCTCCGCTTTTAAACGGTCAAACACGCTGATCCCCTTTCTCTCTATCTTGATCATCCAGGCGAAAAGAAATACAATCAGAAAACCTCCATCCCCATAGCTTCATGAGGACGGAGGCGAAGCTTGATTTTCACTCCCGCCGGACGTATCAAACTAATTCACGATTCATTATATACGAAACCGGGGTAAAATGCCAGTTATTTCACATTTTTTATCAGGACCGGTTTTTCCACAAATAAACGCCGCCGGAGATCAGTGTGAGAGCCGTACAAACGCACAGAGCCGCGAAGCCGATCCACCAGACAGCTCCAGATAAACATATCCCGTAGCGCTGTTGACTGCCTGAAGCGCCAGAACCAGCAGAATAGCGAAATCTGGCGTCACGGTTTAGCCTTGCCCACAGGTTGCGGCGATCACCTTGCCCCTCCGGCCGCCACCAGGGCGGATGGAGGTCACGATAAACTTCTCTCGGCGAGAATAATGATTACCAGCGCGGCGTCGGCCCATCCCAACGCCACGAAGCACACGAAAGCAGACATTGTTAAAATCTTATCCGCCACCGGATCCGCAAATTTCCCAAAATCTGTCACTAAGCCGTGCTTTCTGGCGATCCTGCCATCAAGCATGTCGGTGAGGGAAGCGAGAGAAAACACCAGGATCGCCCAAATTTCGTTGTAAGGGATCGCGGGAATCAGAAGGAGCGCCACAAAAAGAGGTACCAGCACAATACGCAGTATGGTTAATTTATTGGGAAGATTCATGTCGTCACCACCTGGCCGATTAAGTCGCAGTCCATTGTATCGGTAATTTCCACTTGCACGAACATGCCCGGATAAGGCTTTTTCCCTTCCACCGTGAAAAACACCTTGGTATCGATCTCCGGAGCGTCAGCCGCGCTTCTGCCGAAGCAGCATTCCGCGTACCGGTCCCAGCCTCGTTCAGCACTGTAATGGTCTTCCCACCATTTCCCGGCTCATTCATCCATCAGGC
>ENA-OQIR01000696-OQIR01000696.1-human-gut-metagenome-genome-assembly--contig:-NODE-696-length-13500-cov-2.443356_pt1 | contig 13500 bp, 11 predicted proteins | sample MGYA00242580_ERZ504745 | MGnify/ENA primary metagenome ERZ504745 (study PRJEB26092, sample SAMD00036214) | human gut metagenome | host: Homo sapiens | study: EMG produced TPA metagenomics assembly of... | reverse complement strand
TTCAGCACCACACGGATTCCATCGGTACGAACCATATCGAACTTAACGATATTCTCGTTGGGAGCCACGGAGCTGGAAGCGCTCTGATTCGCTACCGGGTCCAGTCTCCATCTTTCAGGTACTGCACCTCGTAGGAATAGGGAAGCCCAATGACATCGTCCGCAAGGCTGTGCTGATAGTAGGAATAGAAGCTTACCTGGTCGATATTTCTCAGTCCGGAGAAGGTGACGCCATAGAAGCTTTCTTTTTCCACGTTGGAAACCCACTTATTATCTAGGTTGACCTGCTGGTTGATTCCAGTCTGGGAACCAGCGGCGGAAGAGGAAACGGCTTCCTTGCCGTCGGCGGCGATATTCGCACCGTAAGCGGGCAAAGCATCCTTGGAAATGGTCTTCATACCGTCGATCCACATTTCCAGGGTCTGAGAACCGCCGGACTGGGTATCGATGGTAATGTAGTTGATCTCGCTGAAATCAGGGGTACCGGTAGTCTGGGCTACCCAGCCATTTCCGCCTTCCAGAGGAATGTTCACCGGATACCACTCATGCCGGTACTGCATCTCCGTGAAGGTCTCATAGGCGTGGGGGAACATCAGCGGATCGCTGGGCGTGTAAGAAACATAGTTATTCTCGTCGGTATACAGGGTAACCACCGGAGAATTCGCGCCGTTTCTCTGGTTTTGGTTGTGAAGCTTCATGCTGAAGCCAAAGGCATATTCGTTGCTGAAATCAAATCCCGCGTCCATAGTCTGGGGATAGGTCAAGGTATTGTTCTGAGCAGTAGAGGTCATCTTCACAGACTTATTGCCATCTATAACGTAATAGATGGGGTGCTCCATGCTGACTCCGCCTACCGTGGGAATCTCTTCATCAGGCTCCTGCAGGCTCAGAGCAGTTTTGCCTCCGTTTTCGGTAACAGACCAGCCCTCCAGGGACTCGGTGCCGATTTCTCCGCCGCCGGCCACTACGTTTACGCTGATCCACGCAATATCGGTCCAATCCCCGTTGGTGGCGCTGACCGCCACATCATAGAAGCCGGGCTCCTTAAAGGTATAGCGCACGGTTTCACCAGCCAGTACGGTGCCGTCACCCATTTCCCAGCGGAAGGTCAAAGGCTTGCCGTTAGGATCGGTGCTGTTTTCGGCGGTGAAGGCTACTTCCTCGCCTACCGAGAAGCGGTTAGCCGGAGCGCTTTCAATCACAGCTTCGGGAACCAAATCAAGATAATTCTCATAATTTTCTTGGTACTGGGCGCCATCCCGCTGGATAATGTTTGTCACGTTAGCCGCCTGGTGTACTACGTCGCCGTCTGTGCCCTCCGCTAAACGGGTTCCGTTGCCTTCCATCACGTTGCCGTTGATTTCGAACCAATCGGCGTTTTCCAGATAGATAGCATACTGCCCGTTGTTGACAATCCGGTTGTTCTGAATCAGTCCGTTAAAGGAAGCTGATTTTCACGGTACATCATACCGATACCCGCGCCGGCATTGTCATGGATATAGTTATCCACAATGATCTCATGCTCAGACGACCAGCCTGTCATGGAAATACCGGAGTTGCCGTATTGGCCGTAGGCGCGTTGGCGGGCATAATGCCGTTCCAGCCCATTTCGTTGCCGATCATGACGTTTTCGTCAGAGCCGCCCATCCAGAAGCCGAAGCTGGACCAGTTAGCCTTGTTGTTATACCAATAGTTGCGGCCCATACCGCATTCCACCGCGTTATTGTTGGCAAAAGAGGTATCGTTGCCTTCAAACACGTTGTACTCAGAGCACATGCCGTTCAGGCGCGCACAAAGATACCGTCGCCGCCGTGGGTAAAGTCGTTGTTTTTCACATAGTTGTAGTTAGAAGCTGCTTCGATCAATGAAGAGGTGGAGTCTCTGGCGTGAACCTCGTCATGGGGGTCAATCCGGATACCCCAGCTGAAGTCGTTGTCTTCGATCCGGTTCTTGGAGGAATTCCACAGCTCCAGGCAAACGTCAGAGCAGTCGGAGAAGTTGTTATCCGTAATCACGTTATTATCAGAGAACCGGAGATACAAGCCGTTGGCGTTGTTGGTGGCCACATTGTTCCGGATGGTGCTGCCGTTGACATTTTCCATTAGAACCGCACCGCCCAGCTGGTCGCCCCAGCCGCCGTTGGGATTGGTATAGTTGTCGGAGAAATTATTGTTTTCAATGGTTAAGCCGTTAGAATTGTAAGCTTCCAGAGCATAATAGAAGCCGCTGACATCAAAGCCCTTGATGGTGACCTTGCTGGAATCCTCTACGGTAAGAGCGGTGCCCTTGAATAAAGAGGTATCCACATCATAAGAGGTTCTGTCAAAGGGCTTATTCCTGGTGGCTTGAGTTTCAATCGGCGCTTCATCGCCGTAAGACACCTTCCACCAATAAAACACCTTGCTGCTGCACAAGTCGCTGAAGGTGCGCACGCCATCCTCGAAGATTTCGAAGGTATCCAGCTTCAGGCCCATGGCTTTCATATCGTCCGCGCTGGATGCGCTGTTTTCATACGCGACCCGAACTTTTACAGCGGCTTGGCCGGCATAGGCGCTCAGATCGACCTCGGCCTTGGACCAGTCGTTTGTGGGGGCAACTGTTTTCAATTCGTTCCACGCGCCGTCGCCCACAGAGGCGTAAACCTTCAAAGCGCCGGCGAAAGCTCCATCCACTTTGGAGTCAAAGCTGAACTTGACCGCCTCCGCGCTGCTGAAATCAAATTCCCGGGTGAGGCAGTAAGAAGTTTCTCCATCCACAGGATTCAACTGATAAGCGTAGGCGCCGGTGGTCACATCCGCGAGAATATCCGCATCCTTTGCATTGTAAATCCGCACACCGGTACCGTCTACGGTAATATTGTCACCCTTGATGGTAATACCCTGCTCAGAGCCGCCGAAATCATATTCGCCAGGCTTGAATTTCACGTCTTCCGTAATAATCATACCAGGCACAGGCTCCAGCATACCGGAATCATCCGCCACCGTGATATAAATTTGCTGCTAGGGCCGTCCACGCCGCAGGTAGCTGTGATCGCTGCCACGCCTTCGCCTACAGCCGTCACCTTTCCGGTGGGTCCACAGCAGCCGCAGCCGGCTTGTCAGACTCATAGGTAACCGTCTGGCCAGCCATTACCACGCCGAATTGATCCAAAACGATAGCGCTGAGCTGAGCGGTTTCTCCTTGCTTCAAAATTGTTTTATCCGCCGTAAGCTCTACTTTTGTGGGGACGGGTTCCGCAGGATCACTTTTCTCGTTAAAGTTTACCTTTAGATAAGCGGTACCCAAATTGGTTTGATCCGACGCTACTCCCGCCGGCGTAATTGCCCCAAAAAATTCACCTGGCTGAGCCGGATTACTGGTAGGCCAATTATAATGGTCTCCGTTATTGCCGGTGTTGTCCGCCGCCAGCTTGTCAGTGGTTAAAACAACGGCGTAACGCTTGCCTGCTTCCAGTTGATAAGCCAAATCCAGCTTATAAACGCCGTTGCCTGGAATCTCAGTATAAGGCTTGGTCACCGAGGCCAGCTCCGTTTTGGGCGTGCCGTCCTCATTGGTGTCGTACAGCTTCGCGATCAGGTTCGCGAAGGGAGGAGCCGCTCTGCCCTTGGGAAGCAAAAACACTTCCGCGGAGGTCATTTTTGCGGAAGCTGGAGCGGTAAAGGTCTGGTACCGGGCCGCTTCTCCTTCTCCGGCACCAACGCCATAGCCCCAGGTGGTATCGGAGGTGTCAAAGGTGAAATCCACCGGAGGAACGTTCTCGCTTTCGGACGCGTAATGCATTTTGCACCATAAGGTGTTGATATACTTGGTTTCGTCTACCCAGCGCCGCTGGGGTTGATCTTGCCGGAAGGCAGGGTATCGTTTAACCCGATATCTTTGTTAACCCAGTCATAAGTGGGCTGGGTAACCGGAGCGTCCTGCTGGCCAAGGGGATCTGTGGTCAGAGCCAGGGCATAGCGCTTGCCGGCCTCTACCTGCACATTAAAATCGATGCTGGTTGGAGCCTTGTCGTTCACCTGAGCCTCAGGAACCGTAACGGTCTGCAAGGCCTCGCCTGCCACGCCGTCCGTAATCGGATAAATCGCCGCTACCAGGTTCCCCGGCTTGGCGTCTCCCGAGGTTGGACTCCTTTTGACAACGTAAACCTCTACGCTGCCGATCACGCCGTCCTTGGTGGCGTCAAAGGTCTGATAACGCCATACAGCGTCTGTTTCAACGCCGAAGGTAGATCCAGAGCCGGCGGGATTTTCATGAGATAAATCAATCGTATTGCTGATACCGTAATAGAACTTGCACCAATAGGTGCCAAGGAAGCTCTCGTCAACCCAATTGCCCTCAGGCTGATCTTGCCCGAAGGAAGGTCTAATCCAAGATCCTTCTTTACCCAGTCGTAGGTGGGTTTAGTGATCGGAGGATCCTGCTGACCGGCGGGGTCGGCGGTCAGGGCCAGGGCATAGCGCTTGCCGGCCTCTACCTGCACATCGAAATCAATGCTGGTAGGGGCCTTGTCGTTCACCTGAGTCTCAGGAACCGTAACGGTCTGCAGCGCTTCATCAGCGGGCTGGCTGCCGTCCATCGGATAGATCGCAGCCTTTAGGTCTCCAGGTTTGCCGATATCCGGATTTCTTTTGACAACGTAAACCTCTACGTTATCGATCACGCCATCCTTCGTGGCCTCAAAGGTCTGCCAGCGCCACAAGGCGTCTACTTCAACGCCGAAGGTAGCCCCTGAACCAGCAGGCTATCATGAGACAAATCAATGACGTTTTCATTGCCGGCGTCGGAAGCTCCGCCCTCATTCGCCGCCAGCGCGCCGGATATTCCGCTGAACGCCATTAAGCCGGCGATAAGACAAGAAAGCCCCTTTTTGATAACCTTCTTCATTAAATTTTCTCCCTCTTTTCGCGCCTAATTTTAAATGTTTTCCAAAAAATCTCTGTCGGGCATAGGCTGATAAGGATTATGCGGTTCTGCTTGATACCAATAAACCACCGAGGAAATATCATCCCGCAATGGCAGGAAGCGTTTAAACCCATTTCGCCATCCAAGGGCCTGAATCGTAATTTTCAGATCCTTTTCAAAATAAATGGGATCGCAAACATGGAACCGATACATTCCAAACCGTTGATTCGCCTTAAGGGCCCCCTGGGGATTCAACACCTGACAAAGGCCGGCATAAAGATTGGTAAACTGCTTGTAGGTTCCTTTGGGATCTTCAAAGTTCCAGGCGCCTCCAAAATAATCCTCCGTGCCGGTACCGCAAATCGTTGGGTATTCCTGATCCCCATCCATGTAAAATTTGATCTCACCTTCTCCCCACCAATAATTGTTATTTACCTGCCAGGCCAGATAGGTTCCTACATACTGGCCTTTTCCTATAATATCGTCCGCAAGAATGCAGGGCTGCTTGTAGGTTACCGGATTCGTCCTGCGAAACTGAGCGTGAAAATAAGCCGCCCGGTTATCTACCTGCGTCAGATCATAGTTTATTTGATAAAACAGGGTCTGCTCATCCCGGCTCACATTTTCTACCGTAATCCGGGCGCTTTTCCGGAAGGGCATGGGAAAATAGCAGTTATATCCCCCCGCTGGATTTACATTGATAGGCAGAGACGCCACAAAGGTCGGCGTATTCCAGCCGCTGCAAAAGAAATCTCCTAACGGAGCCTCTACCGAGGGAGCTTCCTCCCCATCCCAATAGATCCGCAGCAGCAGCCAGCGGCTGGCCTCCGGGAAACAGGTCATCCACATGCTTTTGATCATTGCCGGCCCCTCAATGTGAGCAATCTCATAGGTCTCGCCGCTGCTGATCTGAATACAGGGGCGAACCTTCCAGCCCCTGCCCAAGTCAAACGCTGGGTTTGCCTCATCCGCGGGGATCTCCATAGCACCCTTTCCTTTTTCTCCGTGAGGATTTTCCGCGCTGATGGAGCGGCTTATATTTTCGCTGAGCATAAATAAATTGGATAAATTCGTTGTCATAAATCTGTCCTCTCTTTTTCATATGAGCGGCATCCTCTCACAGCCATTTTAGGATAAAGCCAGGAAGCAAGGAAGCTCTCAAGTCTCTTGCCATTCATTCTTTCAAAAAGAAATCCCATATCGTATCATCTGATGATCCAGCTGCTCATAAAGACTGACTGCCTATACAACCATCGGCGGCTCTGCCCACAGGAATCCTTTCCCAAGGCTTTTTCACAAGCGCCAGGCCTTCGCTTTTCTCCTTGCCGCCGGCTGGCGCGTATTTTTCACCTGTTTTAAAAACCAAAAGGCAAAGAGCCTTCTGCCCTCTGAAGCTTTTAATTTCTAGAGCAAACCGGCGCATGCCTTTCTGTGAGATCTCTCCGAAAAGCTTTTTAGGCCTTGACAGCTCCTGCGGAAAGTCCAGAAACTACCTGCTCCTGTAAAGCGATATAGACGATAATGCTTGGAATAATCACCAGAATGGTCGCGGCGAACATCGCCCGTAATTGCTGGCGAACTGGCTTTTAAAGTAGTACAGCGCAATGGGAAGGGTGCGGTTGCTGTTGGAGGCCGTCAGGGTCAGGGCGAACTGGAACTCATTCCAAGCCACCAAAAACTCCAGAACCGCTGCGGTTCCCAGAGCCGGCTTCGCAATAGGGATCACAATGAGGCTGAAGGTTTTAAAGAACCCGCTTCCATCCAAATAAGCGGATTCCTCCAGCTCCTTTGGGATGGTCATAAAGTAACTGCTCATAACATAAATGGTTGTGGGCAGTCCAAACGCAATGTAAACGAGAATCAGCCAATCAGGCTGTCATAAAGCCCCATGGCGATCATCGTCTGGTACAAAGGCTGCAGCAGCGCGGCGCCCGGAATCAACAGCCCCACAGAAAACAAAAGCCGGAAAAAGGTCTTGCCCTTCCATTGAAAGCGGGCGATGACATACGCCGCCATGCTCAGAAGGAAAACATTCAGCACCGTGGCCGCAACCGCCACAATGATACTGTTGAGGTAAAACTGAGGAATGGGAGCGATTTTCAGCGCATCGGCATAGTTGTCAAAGTTAAAAGCCGCCGGAAGTCCCAGGCTGCCAGACAAAATTTCCTTATTGGTTTTAAACGACGAAAACAGCACCCACAGCAAGGGGCCGACAGAGATTATAATGATCGTACCGATAAAGAGGAAGATCAGAACCTTACAAATTATCTTTTTTACCGTATTCATATTCCTCACTCCTTCCTTAATCATCCTGTTTTCCAACTCTGTAAATCCGGTTGATGATCCCGACAACGATAAGTCCCATAATAATCATCAGCACGCCCACAGAGTTGGCAAGGCCGAACTGCTTTGCTGAGAAAGCGGTATTGTAAACGAAATAGGGCAAATTCAAGGTAACATCTCCAGGCCCGCCCTTAGTGGTCATCATCAGGATATCCAGCTTTTGCAGCATACTGGTGGCTCCCAGCACCGTGGTGGTGCCGATAATATTTTTCATTAAAGGCAGAATGATGCGGATTGTGGTTTGAAATTCCGTAGCGCCATCCACCTTTGCGGCCTCCAGAATAGAGACATCCAGGGAGGTCATTTCCGCCATCACCAAAATAGTAACAGTGGCGGCGAACGGCAGCCAGGTAATGGTCACGGCGAAAAACGCGGTGGAGGAATTTGAGAACCAGTTGGGAAGGTTCTGAAAGCCTAAGGCCTCCAAGCCCTTATTCACGATTCCGAAGGAAGGATTCAAAAGCATAACGAACAGCATACCGATTGCCGCGCTGGAAATAATATTGGGGAACATGTAAACGGTACGCGTAAATTTCCAATAAAACTTTTTTCTGGCCAAAATCAAGGCGGTCAGCACTCCGATAAAAATATGCACCGTAGACTGAAGCACCATCCAGATCAAGGTATTCACTGTGGCGTGAAGAAACTGGCTGTTTTGAAACAGCTTAATATAATTGTCAATCCCGTTGAAGTGCGGAGAGGAAACCGCCACCCAATCGGTAAAGGAGGTCGCGGTCAGCATAACCACCGGGACAGCATATACAAGAGCAAAAATCAAGGTAGCCGGCAAGAGGAAGATTACCAACCACTTCTTTTTTATTTTCATGACGTCACCTTTTCTTCCTATTCGCCGTATTTAAAAAAGCGAATCTGTTACAAGTAATGGTCGAGAGACAAAATGAGAACCGTCTGCTAAGGACTCCAAAACGAATATCTAATTCCTTAGAAGGCCGTTGCAAAAAATTTGCAGCGGCCCTTCCTAATCAATGAAAGCAGCAGGAAAAACTATTATTTTCCGTAGTTAGCATCACTCTTAGCGGCTTCGGTCAGCTGCTTGCACATTTCTTCGGCAGTAATGGTGCCATCACCAGCTGGGGGAACAGAGTGTTCATAGCATTGTTGGCAGTGGTATAGCTGATGGCGTCGATGCTCTTATAGCGCCATTCAACGTCGTTACCCATTTCAATCAGCTTGGCTACCAGCGGCTCGGCTTCCTTATATTCCTCCGGAACAGGAGTTTCCGGGTTCATCGGCAGAGTGCCGGCCTCTTCCAGATGGATCTGCTGGCCATAGGTGCCGGTCTTGAATTTAATGAATTCCCAAGCGGCGTCTTCCGTAGCCTTATCGCTCTTAGCGATGGAATAGCCTCTCTCAAACTGAGAAATGGTTCCGTTCTCGGGGAACAAAGCGACGTCTACCTTATCGGCAAAGCCTTCAGCGGCTTTTTCCGTATTGGAAAAGTCCGGCGTCATCCAGGGGCCGTTGGCGATAATAGCGGTTTCCTCGTTGAGGAAATGGTTAGCGGTGGTAGCGTAGTCAGAACCGATAGCATCCGGCAGGGAATAATCCTTCAGCATCGTCCGGATCATATCATACGCTTCGGCCACAAAGGACTCGTCATAGTCTTGAATATAGCCGTTGATGTTCATGAACTCGTTGCCTTCCTCGCCGCTGGTGCCGATGATCGAGGAAAGAATCAGGTTCGTTGTCCAGCAGTTCTCGCCGGTCATGCTGGAAAGGGGAGCGGAACAAACGCCAGAGGTTTTCAGGGTTTCCAGATTGCTCATCCACTCGTCCCAGGTAGTAGCGGGTGTGATACCGGCCTCCTCAAACATTTCCTTGTTGTAGAAATAGCCGATAGACTGACGGCCGTAGGAAATATTGTAAAGCCCGCCGTCTTCCCAGTTGCGTCCGAACTCCAAGGCGTCCTCGCCAAGCTCCTTCGCATACTCCGGGTCAGCTTCCACATAGGGGTTCATGTCCACGGCGATGCCATTCTGCACCGCCAGCTCTAAAACGCCGTTGTTTCCTTCAAAAACATCGGGCAGGGTGTTGGAGGAAGCGCGTACCAGCATTTGGTTGTAATACTCCTGATCGCTGGGCATTTCCTCAATGTTAATGGTAATCTTCTGCTTATCCACACCATTGTACAGCTCTTGGAACTCTGTCACATAGCGGGTTTCTGCCGCAGCTGCGTTATGAGTACCAACGCGGAACGAAGCGATGTTCAGTTCTACCGGTTCCGGCAGTTCTTCGCTTGCAGAAGCTGCGGAGTTGTTTTCCGCAGAGCTGCTCTCTCCGCTGCTGGCGGTGTCTCCGTTGCCGCTGCAGGCAGTCATGCTAACGCCCATAACGCCAACCAACAGCATCGCGAGGATCGCTTTAAAGTTAGCTTTTTTCATAACAAAACCTCCTAAAAATTTTGTTTTTATGTGCTTTGCGACTATAATATTAGCTAATTTTCCTTAAAATCTCCATAGAACAATTTGCCCTGATTTATAAAATAATTGCACAAAAAAGCGCGATGAGTTGCTTTTTCAAAAACTCATCGCGCTTTTCTCTGTAGTCTTTAAAAATTTTGCACAAACCTTTTAAATTTTTTACTTCTGACTGCGGTACTCGCTTGGACTGCATCCAACATATTTCGTAAAAACGCTGGTAAAATAAGCCGCGTCCTCAAAGCCCACCATCTGAGCGATTTCGTATACCTTATATTCAGGATTCCCTAAAAGAAGCTTAGCCTGGTCAATGCGGGCCCGGTTAATGGCCTCGGTAATGGTAATCCCCGTTTTATTTCGGAACAAGCGGCTCACATACGCCGAGCTGATGTGTATCTGATCCGCGATATCCTGTAACGTAATATTGCTTTGATAATTTGCGCTGATATAGCGGCTGATCTGATCCACCAGATCATGCTTCTCTATCTTCCGCTGATCACCTGGTTGGTTTCGTCGATCATTTCCCGGCACACCTGAAACAGCGAATATAGTGTCGTGCTTTGGCTGATCCTCAGATAAAACCTGCTTTCCATGTCCTCGGCCGTATCACTGACATAAATTTCTCCGAACCTTCTGAATACCGCCGAGCACAAGTTGATCATTTTGATTTTTGCTTTGTGCAGCGGATAGCGGATATCCGTAATCTCCTGTTTCATCTGCTCCAACAGCTCTTTTGCCGCATCCGGATTCTTGTCAAACAGGGCGTCTGTGATTTTCGTCCCATATTCGTTCAAGTGGGAGGCGCCGGATGACTCTGACTCTTCCACATATAAAATAATTTCATTGCCGGAATCCGCGGCCCGCGAGAGAGCCATAGCCGCTTCATGAAATGTCCGGGACAATTCGGTAACGTCATGAATAATTGTGCTGACGCCGAATTTAATATTAATCCCCATTAGCTCATCCACCAAGCGCAGGATTTCCCCGCACATGGTAGTAACATCCCGAAGGGCAAGCCCTGTTTCCTTGGGTTCACTGATAATCAGCGACATACCAGAGGAGTGGACATTGACAATATGATAATCGTGCTTGTTTTCGATAATATCGAGAAAATTTTTCAGCATCTGCACAATTGCCTGCAAATCCCACTTTTTGTCTAATAAAGCTACCTCACAGCTGCAAACGCAGTAGCTTCTGTCGTTCAGTCCATAGCGTTCAATGTCCTCCGGGGCATTCAGCGCCTTAGACAACAACAGCGACTCTAAAACGTACCCTTGAATATTTTGGTACTCCCTCTCGCTGATTTGCTCCTTTTCCCGTTCTTTCTTTTCTGTCTCATACTGCCACACCGCTTTTTTCACCGCCTTTGGAAGATCGGTGATAATGTCGTTTTTCACAACAAAGTCCACAGCGCCGTAGCGCAGAGCCTTTCTCGCAAATTCAAAATCCGTATAAGCGGTTACCAGGATCATTTTTAAACCTTTGTGTTTTTTATCGATTTCTTCCATCAGCTCTATCCCGCTGAGCTTTGGCATTTTTATGTCAGTTATGACAATGTCCGCTGTGTTTTTCTCTAAATACTTCAGCACCTGAAGGCCGTCGGTGCATTCCTGGACGATCTCACAGTTCAGTTTGTCCCAATCAATTAAATACACAATACCCTTCCGAATAACATCCTCGTCATCCGCCACAATCACTTTATACTTCATCTGATTCTCCTTTCCGATCCAGAGGAATGACAATTTCCACAACCGTTCCCTCTCCCGGAGCGCTGTGAATCCTCAGTCCATACGCCTCCCCATAAAGCAGCGTCAAGCGGTTATGAGTATTTTTCAGTCCTACCTTTTCCCTGGTTCCTTCCAGTGATACTTCCCCGCCGCTTAAATCCAGCTGCTTGGTGTCAAAGCCGCGGCCATTGTCCGCAATCCTAATCTTCAGGCATTTCTCCTCCTTTGTGATCGCCAGTTCAACGCAAACCCTTTCTATATCGCCTTCCATTCCATGAAGCACAGAATTTTCCACAATCGGTTCAATGGTGAGCCTGGGAATACGGACTCTTTCTAAGCCGGGTTCCATAGAGATATGATAATCGAGCCGGTCCTGGTACCTCTGCTTTTGCAGATATAGGTAAAACTCCGCGTATTGCACCTCCTCTGACAACGAGGTCATCATACTTTTTCCCGAATACAGGCTGGCCCGGAGCAAACCGGAAAGAGAAGCCAGCATCTGATAAACAGTCTCATCTCCGCACATTTTCGCTTTGATTTGAACTGTGGAAAGGACATTAAACAGAAAATGGGGGTTCATCTGCTGCTGGATAAACTCCAGTTCCATTTCCTGGCGCATAATCTTTGCTTTATAAGTATCGTTAATCAATGTTTTCATTGCGGCGGTCATGTCATTAAAATACATACCCAACGCGTCCACGGCGCTGTTGCTGTAGTGAGGCATCTTTACATCATAATTTTTCTTTTTCACCTCATTCATACAAATTACCAGGTCTTTAATAAACGAGGTGCTTTTAAACGATACAATATATCCCACCGCCAAAAGCACTATACATAAGATACCTGCGATAACGAACAAAAAGGGAGTTCCCTCCAGGGTTTGGTCAATAATTACCTGCTCGGGAACCACATTGAGCAGTGTAAGGCTGTTAGAGGATAACGGTTTTGAAAAATACAGGTAATTTTTTCCGTCACGCCTGAAATTACCGTTGCTTCCGCTTTTGATCTCCTGGAAAATGTCCTCCTCAAATTTTTCACCTACCTGGTCCCGCTCGGAAGAGGAGAAAATATAACCCTCCTCATCCAAAAGATAAGTAGAATTTCCCTCTCCGCCATAGTAGCGGGAATAATCCTGGTACAAAGCCTTTTCATTGGTCGCGATTACAATCGACAGAGAATCCGGAGAATTGAAGTCCCGCTGCATACGGCGCACATGGAAAATCTGGTTATTATCTACCACAGGTGGAATATCGCCAATAAACTGCTGCTCCTGATTTTCTTTCAATATCTGGTTCGCGCTGACAGCCGATTGATAAATGGTATTCGGCGTTATCTGGTTTGCTGAAACATAAAGCAGGGGATCATCGTTGAGCAGAATACAAATATAGCTGATATAATTGGTTTTCCACGCATTGCTATAGGTAAGCACATGATTAGTCTCGTTTTTTAAGTTATTGATATTCGTATAATAAGCGGAGCTGTCGTCGTCAAACAGCCTCGTGTTATTAATCCAATGGCCAACGGTTCCTCCAGTAGCTACCGCCAATCCAGTATTCGTAATGAAAGAAAAGGACTGATCAATATTCTGCACGGTTTTATCGGTATAAATCTGCATTTTCTCATAGGTATTTTCATATGCCTTGGAATACATCACCATCACTAAATATCCGCCAATAACCAGCATGGAAAGCAGCGTAAAGCACACACAAATGATCACAACCCGATTGTGTACCGGAGCTTGTCTTAGCAAGGAATCAAAAGACTTTTTCATTTTAAGATCACCTTTGTCATGTTATTGTTAAAATAAGCCTGCCGCCACAAGACAAACCTATTGATCATTAAGCTTTCATCTCGACTACTGTGCCAGTTGATTCATTCCTCGATAAGCACAGCTTAGACATTTGATTTGATCAAAAAACGCGGTTTTTACAGCACCCCTTCAATACGACAAATGCCGGCATCTAATAACCCCATTTAAATTTAATCGGATTGCAGATTCTCAAAATTCAAACCTTTGTGGACGTTTAAAAATGACTATAAAAAAGCAATATCTTGCCCGAACAGGCAAAATATTGCTTAAAATTCTTTAAA
>ENA-OQIR01000695-OQIR01000695.1-human-gut-metagenome-genome-assembly--contig:-NODE-695-length-13527-cov-2.660373_pt1 | contig 13527 bp, 14 predicted proteins | sample MGYA00242580_ERZ504745 | MGnify/ENA primary metagenome ERZ504745 (study PRJEB26092, sample SAMD00036214) | human gut metagenome | host: Homo sapiens | study: EMG produced TPA metagenomics assembly of... | reverse complement strand
TGGGCATGGTGCTTATATTTCAAAAGTTTAGATACTTTAGCTCTTGTCCAAAAAGAATAAGGCTTTACAAAGAGCTTTAGAAATTGAAATTTCTGAAGAAGTATTATCAGGAATTAGAATCCATTATTACCAATGAATAAAGTTACAAATTTGATACAACTAGCATATCGTGCTGGTAAAGTAGCAAAAGGTGATTCTTTACTTGTTAGTATTCAAAAATCTCAAGCAAAACTAGTACTTGTATCTTCTTTATGCGGGCAAAACCGTATGAAGAAGATTCAGGATAAATGCACATATTATAATGTGCCATATAGAGTAGTAGAACCATCTATATTAGATGATGTTTCTTATAAAAAGATGAGTGCTATTGCGATTGTAGATAGTGGCTTTGCCAAAGCGATTATCGAAAAGATGAAAGGTTAGGTGATTCGATGGCTTATAACAACAAAAATAAAAAGAAACCAAATCGAAAAGGGCATAAGAGTTCGCATCAGTCTAATGCACCTAAGAAAGAAGAAGCAGTAAAGGAAATCACATATAGTGATGCGATTACTGTAGGTCAGTTAGCACAATTGCTTCATAAAAATAGTTCTGAAATCATTAAATTCTTATTTATGATGGGAAATATGTCAACAATCAATACTGTATTATCGGATGAGGATATTGAATTGATCTGTATGAATTTCAATGTAGAAGTACATAAGGAAATTGTTGTTGACGAAGATGATATTGAAGAACAACTTCAAAATGTAGAAGAAGATGAATCTAAATTAGTACCTCGTCCTCCTGTTGTCACAATCATGGGTCACGTTGACCATGGTAAAACAACATTATTGGATACAATTCGTAAAGCGAATGTTACTGAAAATGAATTTGGTGGTATTACACAACATATTGGTGCATATCAGGTATCCTTAAAGGGAAGAAAAGTTACATTCTTAGATACACCAGGTCACGAAGCATTTACTGCTATGCGTGCTCGTGGTGCTGAAGTTACAGATATTGTTATTATCGTTGTTGCGGCAGATGATGGTGTGATGCCTCAGACAAAAGAAGCAGTTGACCATGCGAAAGCTGCAGGTGTTCCAATTGTAGTTGCGGTAAATAAAATTGATAAGCCAGGTGCAAATCAGATCGTATCATGTCAGAAATTGAGCGAACTAGGAATTATGCCTGAAGAATGGGGTGGAGATACAATCTTTACTCAAGTATCTGCAAAAAAGGGAACGGGTGTTCCAGAATTATTGGAAACAATGTTGTTAGTGGCAGATATGCAAGAATTAAAAGCTAATCCAGATACAAATGCTTCTGGTACAGTAATTGAAGCCAAGTTGGATAAAGGCCGTGGACCTGTTGCCACATTGTTAGTTCAACGTGGTACATTACATACAGGAGATAGTGTTGTAGTTGGTACTTCTTATGGTCGTGTTCGTAAGATGACAAACGATCGTGGTATGGAAATTAAACATGCAGAACCAAGCTGTCCAGTTGAAATCATTGGTTTAAATGAAGTTCCTAGAGCTGGAGATGTCTTCATGTCTTATGATAGCTATAAAAAGGCGGCTGAAATTGCGGGTCATCGTTTGGATAAACAAATTGAAAAAGAACGTAATTCAACGAGTGCAATGTCTTTGGAAGATTTGGCTAAGAAAATTGATGAAGGTGATGTTCAAGAAATCAATGTCTTGATCAAAGCCGATGTTCAAGGTTCTGCCGAAGCTTTAAAGGCAAGTATGGAAAAGCTAGAAGTGGATGGAAATGTTCGTATCAATGTCATCCGTTCCACTGTAGGTACTATTACTGAATCAGATATCTTATTGGCAAGTGCTTCAAATGCGATTATTTATGGATTTAACATTCGTCCAAGTGCTGCTATTCGTAAAAAAGCGGAAGAAGAAGGTGTTGAAATTCGTTTGCACAACATCATTTATAAAGCTTTAGAAGAATTACAAGCGGCTATGAAGGGTATGCTTGCACCAGTATATGAAGAAGTTGTCATTGGTCAGGCGGATGTTCGTCAAATTTATAAAGTTAGCAAGGTGGGTACGATTGCCGGATGTATGGTTACAGATGGTAAGATGAAGCGTGATTGTAAAGTACGTTTGATTCGTGAAGGTATTGTTGTTTATACTGGTAAACTTGGATCATTACGTCGTTTTGAAAATGATGTTAAAGAAGTTATAAATGGTTACGAATGTGGTATGACAATTGAAAACTTTAACGATATTAAAGTAGGAGATATTATAGAAGGCTTCGAAGATCAGGAAGTGGAAGAATAGTATGTCATTAAAAACAGAACGTATGGAGATGACAATTCAAAGAGAGATTTCACGTATTCTTCAATTTGAATTGAAAAATCCAAATTTAGGTTTTTGTACGATAACGGATGTACGATGTACAAATGATTTATCGCAAGCTAAAGTTTATGTTACATTCCTTGGAAAACAAGGGCGTAATGATGCGGGTATGCGTGTGTTAAATCAATCAAAGGGTTTCATTCGTTCTCAAGTAGCAAAAAAAATTAAGATTCGTAAGATGCCAGAATTGATCTTTGTACAAGATACAAGTCTTGAACAGGGAAATAAGATTGAAAACATTTTAAAGGAAATCGAAAAATAGAGAAGACTTAGTGGTCTTCTCTTTTTTTGTTTGTCGATAGTATTAAGCAACAGAGTCCTAATGGTAGATAAGTAAAATTCTTTGTTAAGAAGTATGTGAATATAAAACATATCCCTGCGAAAATAAATAATATTCGATTTAGATTTGACTTCATAGTTATAGTAACTCCTTTAAATTGATTATAACAGAAAAAAATTGTTGAATTGTAAAAAGTAAGAAAAAAAGAAGAGATTCAATTTTTGTTGAATCTCTTCTTAGAAGTAGTTTAGTTAGTTATTATATATAAATTAGTCACGTTCTACGATAGTAGCACAACCCATACCACCACCGATGCAAAGTGTAGCTAAACCTTTCTTAGCATCACGTTTTTGCATTTCGTGAAGTAAAGTAACAAGGATACGGCATCCACTAGCTCCAACAGGGTGTCCTAATGCAACAGCACCACCGTTAACGTTAACTTTGCTCATATCGAATCCTAATTCTTTAGCAACAGCTACAGATTGTGCAGCGAATGCTTCGTTAGCTTCGATCAAGTCCATATCATCAACTGTTAATCCAGTTCTTTCCATAACTTTACGAGTAGCAGCCACTGGTCCAATACCCATAATTTCTGGTTCAACACCAGCTAATGCACCTTGTACCCAAGTAGCCATTGGTGTAACACCTAATTCTTTTGCTTTTTCTTCGCTCATAACAACGATTGCAGCAGCACCATCATTAATTCCTGAAGCATTACCAGCAGTTACCATTCCGCCTTCTTTACCAGAGCAGCAACGTAATTTTGCCAATGTTTCAACAGTTGTTCCTGGACGAGGCCCTTCATCCACTTTGAATTCAACGATTTGTTTTTTAACTTTAACTGGACTGGTACGATTTCATCATCGAATTTGTGTTCAGCCATAGCTTTTCTGCTTTTTGTTGAGAGTTAGCTGAGAATTCATCTAATTCTTCACGAGTTAAGTTCCAACGATCACAGATGTTTTCAGCAGTAATCATCATGTGGTAGTGGTTGAATGCATCTGTTAATGCATCGTTTACCATTGTATCGACGATAGTAGCGTTGTTCATACGGTAACCAAAACGTGCTTTAGTCATAGCATATGGTGCCATTGACATATTTTCCATACCACCAGCAACAACGATGTCAGCTTGACCAGCCATGATCATTGCAGCAGCTTGGTTAACACAGTTTAAACCAGATCCACAAACAACGTTTAATGTTACGGCAGGAACTTCGATAGGTAGACCAGCTTTGATACTAGCTTGACGAGCAACGTTTTGTCCTTGAGCAGCTTGGATAACGCATCCCATTAATACTTCGTCAACTTGTTCAGGTTTAACACCTGCACGGTTCAATGCTTCTTTAATTACGATAGAACCTAAATCAGCAGCTGGAGTGTTACTTAAAGCTCCACCCATTTTACCAATAGCAGTACGACATGCACCTGCTAAAACTACTTTTTTTGTCATATTAATATTCCTCCATGTAAGACTATTAGTCATTTACCTTTTAAACTTTATCATAGTGAATGATGAAAATCAATCACAAATTAAAAAATTCACAAGTGAATTTAAAGAAATAAGGAGAACATGTCTCCTTATTGATTAATCGCACATTTTTACGATAACAGCGGCACCTTGTCCTCCACCAATACATAGGGAAGCAAGACCGATTTTTGATTTACGTTTTTGCATTTCATATAACAATGAAACTAAGATACGGTTTCCACTAGCACCTACTGGGTGACCTAAAGCAATAGCTCCACCATTTACGTTTGTCTTAGCTAAGAATGCTTCACGGTCCATACCTGTAGCTTCTTCTAATTCGTGGATAACACCTAATGATTGAGCAGCAAATGCTTCGTTCAATTCAACTAAGTCAAGATCTTCAATCTTTAGATCTGCATATTTTAATGCGTTTAAGATAGCTGGTGTTGGACCAAGTCCCATAACTCGTGGGTCAACTCCACCTTGTCCAAATCCGATAACTTCAGCAATTGGAGTTAAGTTATATTTCTTAACTGCATCTTCACTAGCAACGATAGTAAATGAAGCACCATCATTGATACCAGAAGCATTACCTGCAGTTACAGTTCCATTTGCATTGAAGGCTGGACGTAATTTAGCTAATTTTTCTAAGCTTGTCTTACGAGGGTGTTCGTCTGTATCGAATACAACTTCACCTTTACGAGTCTTATAAGTAATAGGAACGATTTCATCTTTGAATTTACCTGCAGCAATAGCCGCTAAAGCTTTTTCTTGAGAAGCAAATGCGAATTCATCTTGTGCCTCACGAGAAATGTTATATTTTTTAGCGATGTTGTCAGCAGTACATCCCATGTGAATTCCATACATTGCATCTGTTAAACCATCGTGTAACATAGCATCCACTAATTTTTGGTCTCCCATCTTAGTTCCTGTACGGTTTTTGTAGCTCAACATAAATGGAGCACGAGTCATTGATTCAACACCACCAGCAACATATAAGTCACCAAAGTTTGCTTGAATACGAAGTGTAGCTTCCATAACGGCTTTTAAACCTGAACCACATAACATATTGATTGATTGTGCACATACTTCAACAGGAATTCCTGCATCAAAAGCAACGTGACGAGCAATGTTTTGTCCTAAACCTGCAGCAATTACGTTACCGATAATAACTTCGTCTAAGTTAGCTGGATCAATATTTGCTTGTTTAATCGTTTTCTTTTAAAACAGTTGCTCCAACAGTAGCTAAATCTACATCAGTTAAACTTCCTAAAAAAGTACCAATTGCACTACGTTTAGCAGCAACAATATAAGCTTTTCTCATTTGTATACCTACTTTCTATCTAAATCGAGATTCACTTTTTTACATGCTTAGTCTAGTCCTTAAAATAGGGGATGTCAATAACTTGTTTAATTTTTCACATGTTAACAATACATAACATATATTAATAAGATAGGGCATTTAATACAATTTGTTAAAATATTAACAAAATCATTGACGAGGTTCAAAAAAGTATGTAGAATATGACTGTGTGAAAAGTTTAACATACTTTCTCATGCTATCGATGTCCTAATTCGAATAGTTCAAGAAACTGGAAAGGAGAACTTCATTTATGGATTTCAATTTAACAGAACAACAATTAATGATGCAAAAGTTGTTCAGAGAAGTTGCGCAAAACGAAGTAAAAGAAAACGCAGCGGATGTTGACGAAAACGAAAGATTCCCTAAGGAATCTGTAGAAGTGATGCGTCAAGCAAAAATGCTTGGTATTCCTTATTCACGTGAATACGGAGGAGCTGGCGCAGATTATTTATGCTATATTTTAGCAATCGAAGAATTGTCTAAAACATGTGCAACAAGTGGTGTAGTTTTATCAGCTCACACTTCATTAGGTACTTGGCCAATTGCTCAATTTGGTACTGAAGAACAAAAACAAAGATTCTTAACAGATTTATGTACAGGTAAGAAATTGGCTGCATTTGGTTTAACGGAACCAAACGCTGGTACAGATGCGGCTGGACAACAAACTACAGCTGTATTAGATGGTGACGAATATGTTATCAATGGTACAAAAATCTTCATTACAAATGCTGGAGAAGCCGATGTATATGTAATTTTTGCCATGACAGACAAAACAAAAGGAACTCGTGGAATTTCTGCTTTCATTCTTGAAAAAGGAACTCCAGGATTCACATTCGGTCTTCACGAAAAGAAATTAGGTATTCGTGGATCTGCTACATGTGAATTAATTTTCAATAATGTACGTATTCCAAAAGAAAACTTATTAGGAAAAGAAGGTATGGGATTCAAGATTGCCATGCAGACACTTGATGGTGGACGTATTGGTATCGCTGCTCAAGCATTAGGAATTGCTCAAGGTGCAATCGATGAAGCCGTTGCTTACGTAAAACAACGTAAACAATTTGGTCGTCCAATTGCTAAATTCCAAAACACTCAATTCCAATTAGCTGATATGCAAACTAAAACAGATGCAGCTCGTTGGTTAGTATATTCTGCAGCTACTGCTAAACAAGAAGGTCGTCCTTATACTCAATTAGCAGCTGAAGCAAAATTATTTGCTGCTGAAACAGCTATGGAAATTACAACAAAAGCTATCCAATTATTAGGTGGATACGGATATACTCGTGATTTACCAGTAGAAAGAATGTTTAGAGATGCTAAGATCACTGAAATCTACGAAGGTACTTCAGAAGTACAACGTATGGTCATCTCTGGCGCTATGTTGAAGTAAGAAAGGAATTGGTGTTGAAAAATGAAAATTGTTGTTTTAGAAAAACAAGTTCCGGATTCAACTGAAATTACAGTTGATAAAAAACTGGTGCGTTAATTCGTGACGGAGTTCCTGCAATCACAAACCAGATGATTTAGCTGGTTTGGAAGCTGCATTGGAATTAAAAGACAAAAACCCTGACACTGAAGTTGTTGTAATGACAATGGGATTACCTAAAGCTGCTGAAATGTTAAAAGAAGGTGTAGCTATGGGTGCTGACAAAGGTGTTTTATTAACAGACCGTGTATTAGGTGGATCTGATACATGTGCTACAAGTATCGCTTTAGCGGCTGCTTTGAAAAAAGTAGGATTTGACTTAGTTATCGCTGGTCGTCAAGCTATCGATGGTGATACTGCTCAGGTAGGACCTCAAACTGCAGAACGTTTGGATATTCCTCAAGTTACTTATGTAGATGAAATCTTAGAAGTAAAAGAAGATTCTATCACTGTTAAACGTTCATTAGAAGATGTTGAACAAATCGTAACAGCTAAGTTACCATGTGTTATCACAACATTATCAGGAATGAACAAACCTCGTTATATGCAATGTGACAACATCGTTGACTTATGTAAAGAAGACAAGATTGAAGTTTTAACAAATGCTGAATTAGGAATCGATCCTGAAACAGTTGGTTTCAAAGGTTCTCCTACATCCGTTAAAACTACTTTCACAAAAGATGTTACTGACAAAACAGAAGTATTCACATTGTCTGAGCAGGAAACTGCAGATATGATTGCTAAGACTTTGAAAGAAAAGCAAATCATTACAAAGTAGGGAGGATGAAGTAGAATGGCTCGATTTGAAGAATATAAAGATATCTTCGTTTTCGTTGAACAAGAAAACGGAAACATTGCAGAAGTAAGTTATGAACTTATTTCAGAAGCAAGAAAACTAGTTGCTTCTATCCCTGAATTTGGATACAAAGTAGTTGGTGTATTGCTTGGAGAAAATGTAAAAGAAAAAGCTCAAGAAGTTATTAGTCATGGAGCTGACAAAGTAATCGTTGTTGATGATGCTTTATTAAAAGACTATTCAACTCAATTCTATGCTGATGCTTTAACACAAGTTGTTTTAGCTCACAAACCAGACTCAATGTTAACTGGTGCCACTCCATTAGGACGTGACTTAGCACCACGTGTAGCTGCTCGTTTAAATGTAGGTTTAACTGCAGATGCTACAAAAATTGAAGTTGACTTAGAATATGCTAAAGAAACTGGTGAATCATTATTAGACGTAACTCGTCCAACATTCGGTGGTAACTTATTTGGTACAATCGTATGTAAAGACACTCGTCCACAAATGGCTACAATCAGACCAAAAGTATTCGAATTGGCTCCAACAGATACAACTCGTACTGGTGAAGTTGAAGAATTTACTCCATCATGGACAACTACAGATCCTCAAGTATTTGTAGAAAAAGTAATCGAAAAAGTAAAAGCTGATGTAGATATCACAAAAGCTAATATTTTAGTAGGTGCTGGTCGTGGTGCTGAAAATTGCTTAGATGTACTTCAAAAAGTAGCTGACGAATTAGGTGGTGTAGTTTGCTGTACACGTGCTGTTGTTGAAGATGGATTCTTAGACAAAGATCGTCAAGTAGGTCAAACAGGTAAGACTGTACGTCCTTCATTATATATCGCTTGTGGTATTTCTGGAGCTGTACAACACTGTGCTGGTATGGATAAATCAGATTTAATCATCTCTATCAACCGTGATCCTCAAGCAGAAATCTTCAATATTTCTAACATGGGATTCGTTGGAGATTGTGCAACTGTATTACCTTTATTAGTTGAATCAATTAAAGCTGCAAAAGCTGAATAATAAAAAGGAGCATATTTAAAATGAAAAATGTAGGTGTTATTGGTGCTGGAACAATGGGGCAAGGTATTGCCAATGCATTTGCTACAGCTGGATACAATGTAACTGTATGTGATATTAAAATCGAATGGGCACAAAATGGTATCAACAAAATTGGTGCGAAATTAGATAAATTAGTATCTCGTGAAAAAATTACTGCTGAAAAAGCTGAAGGTATCAAAGCTAACTTAACTGCTGGTGAATACAAAGATTTAGCGGATTGCGATTTAATCGTTGAAGCTGTTCTTGAAAAAATGGAAATCAAAAAAGACTTATTCAAGACTTTAGATGAAATCTGTAAAGAAGACTGCATTTTCGGAACAAACACTTCAAGTTTAAGTGTTACTGAAATTGCTAACGGAATCAAACATAACGTTATCGGTATGCACTTCTTCAACCCAGCTGATCGTATGAAATTAGTTGAAGTTATCTCTGGTGAAAATACTCCAGTTGAAACAAAAGAAGCTATCATCGAATGCTCTAAATCATTAGGAAAAACTCCAGTAGAAGTTGCTGAAGGACCTGGATTCGTAGTTAACCGTATCTTGATTCCAATGATCAATGAAGCTTGCTTCATTTACCAAGAAGGATTGGCAAGTGTTGAAGATATCGATACAGCTATGAAACTTGGAGCTAACCACCCAATGGGACCATTGGCTTTGGGTGACTTAATTGGATTGGATATTGTTTTAGATGTAATGGAAGTATTATATACTGAAACAGGAGATCCTAAATATCGTCCATGTACATTATTAAAGAAAATGGTTCGTGCTGGAAAATTAGGTCAAAAAACTAAACAAGGATTCTACAGCTACAACTAGTGAAATAACTAAAGTGAAACACTTGTTGTTTCACTTTTTATTTAAATATTAGAGGAGAAAAATCATGGAAAACGTATTATTAGAAAAACAAGGTCACGTTTCAATTATCACAATCAATCGTGAAAAAGCATTAAATGCATTATCAACAGCTGTATTAAATGATTTAGAAGAAGCTGTTAACACCGTTGCAGCTGATAAAGAAACATATTGTGTAGTTATCACAGGTGCTGGAAGCAAATCTTTCGTTGCTGGTGCAGATATTGCTGAAATGAAAGATAAAACGGTTGAAGAAGCGGCTGAATATGGAGCTTATGGTAATAAGATCTTCCGTCAAATTGAAACTTTACACTGCCCAGTAATTGCAGCCGTAAATGGTTTTGCATTAGGTGGAGGATGCGAATTAAGTATGGCTTGTGACATTCGTATCGCTAGTGAAAATGCTATTTTTGGACAACCAGAAGTAGGATTAGGAATTACTCCAGGTTTTGGTGGAACTCAACGTTTAGCTCGTTTAGTACCTGCTGGAATCGCTAAAGAAATGATCTTTACAGCTCGTAACATCAAAGCAGACAAAGCATTGGCTATCGGATTAGTAAATGCTGTTGTTCCTCAAGAAGAATTAATGGCTACTGCATTAAAAATGGCTAATGGAATCTGCAAAAATGCTCCAATCGCTGTTGCACAATCTAAAAAAGCTATCAATGCTGGACTTCAAACAGATATGGATTCAGCTATCGCTATCGAAGTAAAAGATTTCTCTGATTGCTTTGCTACTGAAGACCAAACATATGGTATGGAATGCTTCGTAAACAAAGTAAAAGAAAAAGAATTTAAAAACAAATAATTTATTTGAAAGGATGATTTAAATGTCAAAAGTAATGTCAGCCCAAGAAGCTATCAGTTGATCAAAGATGGCGACAAAATTGGTGTTGGTGGATTTATCGGAATGGGTCACCCTCAAGAACTTAGTGTTGCTATTGAAAATAGTTTCTTAAAAACAGGACATCCTAGAGATTTAACCGTTATGTTCTCTGCCGGTGTAGGAGATGGTACACCAGATTTGGGATTGAACCATATGGGTCATGAAGGATTGTTAAAAAGAATCATTGGTGGACACTGGGGATTGATTCCTACTTTCCAAAAATTAGTTTTTGAAAACAAAGTTGAAGGCTATAATTTACCTTTAGGAACAATCAGTTTGATGTTCCGTGAAATTGCAGGACACCGTCCAGGTGTTATCACAAAAATTGGTTTGAAAACATTTATCGACCCTCGTCTAGAAGGTGCGAAAATGAATGAACGCACTAAAGAAGATTTAGTTGAATTGATCAATATGGATGGTGAAGAATGGTTACGTTATAAATCATTCCCATTAGATATTGCATTGATTCGTGGTACATATGCGGATGAAGATGGAAACTGCTCAATGTGTAAAGAAGCAGCAACTCTAGATTCAATCAGTATTGCGCAAGCTGTTAAAAACAGTGGTGGTAAAGTTATTCTACAGGTTGAAAAAATTGTAGAACGAGGATCATTAAAACCAATGGATGTCAAGATTCCAGGAATTTATGTGGATGCGATCGTAGTTGCAAAACCTGAAAACCATTGGCAAACGTATTCAGATCCATACAACCCATCATTCTGTGGAGAAATTCGTGTACCCGTTGATTCAATTGAACCAATGCCATTAAATGCACGTAAAGTTGTTTGTCGTCGTGCTGCAATGGAATTGGATCCAACGGCTGTAATCAACTTAGGAATTGGTATGCCAGAAGGTATCGCAAATGTTGCCAATGAAGAAGGACTTCCAGGACTTAAAATGACAGTTGAAGCTGGAGGAATCGGTGGTGTTCCAATGAATGGTACTGCCTTTGGTGCTTGTACTAACCCAGATGCAATCATTGATCAAACATATCAGTTTGACTTCTATGATGGTGGTGGATTAGATCAAGCTTTCTTAGGACTTGCAGAATGTGATCAAAAAGGTGATATCAACGTTTCTCGTTTTGGACCAAAAATTGCAGGATGTGGTGGATTTATTAATATCACGCAAACTTCACCAGTCGTTGTTTATTGTGGAACATTCACAGCTAAAGGTTTAAAAGAAACAGTTGGAAATGGTAAATTGACAATTGATCAAGAAGGTCAAATTAAGAAATTTAAAAATCACATTGAACAAGTTACTTTCTCAGCTGATTATGCGAATGAAACAGGTCAAAAAGTCTTATATATTACTGAGCGTGCCGTATTTAAGTTAATTGATGGTAAATTAACATTGATTGAAATCGCTCCAGGTGTAGATTTACAAAAAGATGTATTAGATCAAATGGAATTCAAACCATATATTGCTGAAGATTTAAAACTTATGGATGCACGTCTATTTACAGACGAAGTTATGGGATTAAAAGAAGAATAAATCATAAAACAGGTCAAAGGACCTGTTTTTTGTGTTACAATGATTTTGGGAGTTGATAAAAATGTTATTTTTTAGAAATGATTATGGCCAAGGCTGTATTCCAGAAATTATGGAATATATGAATACAACAAATGGTCATTCTTTTACTGGATATGGTATGGATGAAATTTGCCAACGTGCAAAGGAAGCTATAAAAAAACATATTCCGGATTATGATGTGGACGTTCACTTTATTGTAGGTGGCACCATCACAAATCAAACAATCATTAAAGCATGTTTAAAACCTTTTGAAGCTGTCATCAGTTGTGATACAGGACATATTGCTACGCATGAAACAGGTGCGATTGAAGCGACTGGACATAAAGTAATTCCTGTCAATAACTATGCTGGAAAGATCAATCCGAGTGATATTCGTAAAGTATTTGATACTCACATGCTTTCGTATGAACATATGGTTTATCCAAAAATGGTTTATATTTCAAATGCCACAGAATATGGAACCGTCTATACATTTGAGGAATTAAAGGAAATTCGTGCTGTTTGTGATGAATTAGGTCTATACTTAATGATGGATGGGGCTAGACTTGGTGTTGCTTTATCGACAGTGGATTATACATTAAATGATTTAACCAATCTTTGTGATGTATTCTATATTGGTGGTACGAAAATGGTGCTCTACTAGGAGAGGCCGTTGTCATCTCAAATCCTGAATTAAAACCATATTTCCGCTTTGTGATGAAACAAAATGGAGCTATGCTTGCCAAAGGATGGTTGCTTGGAATTCAATTTTAGGATTATTTGAACATGATGCTTTCTTTGATTATGCAAAACATTCAGTTGCATTGGCTCAAAAGATTCAATCAAGACTTCAAAATTTAGGCTATGCTTTATTTATGAAGAGTGATACAAATCAGATTTTTGTCAATGTCACAAAAGAACAATACCAATCTTAAGTGAAAATATTGATTTTGAAATCTGGGAAAAATGTGACGATCATTATGTCATTCGTTTTGTGACTAGTTTTCATACAACGGAAGATGAAGTTAATGCTTTATTCACTTACTTATCAGAAGCTAGCGAAAAAAAAGAATAGTATCATTCTAGGTTTGAACGATAGGTCCAGCCTAGTATACCATTCTTTTTGATTTGAACTTTATCTTGATAGGCGAATACCTCTTTTACGGTATCGCCTTTTTTTAATGGAATCTCATAATTTGTATAATCATAAGCTTTCATATCTTTTGTCACAAATTCATTTTCAACCCAGAAAGTACGATTATTGTAAGGACAATATACTTTCGATTGTATCGAATTTTGTTCTAGAATTTGAATATTACCATGATTAAAAGTTATGAAGAAGGGAATTTGTGTATGATAATCTACATTTTGAATGACTTTTCTTTCTTTAAGAAAATCACATCGTTCAACTTTAACAATATTCTTTTCAAATATAAGAGCATTTAATTGACCGCCAAATTTAACCATGTTTCCACCATCAATACTATAAATGTTATGTTTTACATCATAAATGGG
>ENA-OQIR01000694-OQIR01000694.1-human-gut-metagenome-genome-assembly--contig:-NODE-694-length-13537-cov-1.761894_pt1 | contig 13537 bp, 14 predicted proteins | sample MGYA00242580_ERZ504745 | MGnify/ENA primary metagenome ERZ504745 (study PRJEB26092, sample SAMD00036214) | human gut metagenome | host: Homo sapiens | study: EMG produced TPA metagenomics assembly of... | reverse complement strand
TGACGCAGCTGAAAGCAGAAGCCCGCGCTGCCCGCCCCCTTTCCGGAGCTGTTTTCCCTCTTCTCCTTTTGAGCGGTACGAATCAGCGGCCCGATTGGAAAATCCGCCGCGCAGGCCAGGCGCGGAATGCCGCGGGATGTAGGGCGCCTGCTTAAGATAACAGAGCACTGAACCGTCTGAGAAGGCTGTTCCGCAGCGGTGGGCGGCAAACCGTACGATTCCATCCGGCTTTCCGGCAATCGTCCGAGGCTCTCGGAGTGCCGGCGGCCGACAGGAGGATCTTCTTCATGAACGAACAAAAGCTGATAGATCTGGCTCTCAGCCTGGGCGCTATCAAGCCGCAGTGATTCCCGTGAGCCGCATCCATTTTGACAAAAGCTTTCGATCCCTATGCGAATCCAACGCCTGCGGAAATTTTGGCATGTGCTGGATGTGTCCTCCCGACGTCGGTGATATCGTCAAGCTGATCGAGGAGGCCAAGACCTTTCAAAGCGCTTGGCATATCAAACCGTGGGAGAGCTTGCGGACGGCTATGACATCGAGGGAATGCTGGAAGCAGGTAACAGGCATAACCGGCTGGCTCAAAAAATTTCCGGCGCATTCGCCTCCCTCCTTTCGGGAAAACCCTCCATTTGGGCGCGGGCGGGTGCCGCGTATGCCCTGTGTGCGCCAAACGCACCGGCGGGCCCTGCCGGTTTCCCGACCGGGCTATGGCTTCCCTGGAGGCTTACGGCGTGGCGGTGTCTGAGCTGGCGGAGCCTGCGGCATGAAATATGTCAACGGTCAAAGCACCGTTACGTATTTCGGCGCTTTCCTTTACCGGAAAGCCGAAGGCTGAAAAAAGGAAATGAAATCCCCGGCGATGAAACCCTTAATTCCGGAGAAAGTCCCAGGCGCTATGGAAGTGTTTCCATAGGCGCCTGGTTTTTTTGCCGTTTTCATCCAGCATTTCACTCAAATTTTAAAATGTCATTAGGGGTGCACTCTAAAATCTCACATAACCGCTCCAAAGTAAAAACGGTAACGCTTTTATTATGTTTAAGATTATTAATTGTCCTCGGGTTTATTTTAAATTCATGAATTAAGGCATAGGTCGTGATATTTTTAAGCTTCATGGTTCGCCACAAAGCTCATAACTTACCACGCCCGTCTCCCCTTTTACAATAATATATTTCTATTATTGTGTATGGCGAGAAAAATTAACATACTGAAAAAAGTAACTATATCTCATATTGCGCCTACCAGCTTAGTCTGGAAGAAACTGAACGACATCATTGGGAGTGCATTCTAAAATATTACATAAACGTTCTAATGTAAAAACAGTAATTCCCCGGTTATGCTTTAGGTTGTTCACTGTTTTAGAACTTATTTTATACTTGTGAATCAGAGCATAGGTAGTAACTTTTTTAAGCTTCATGGTTTCCCACAGGGCTCATAATTTACCATACCTATCTCTCCTTTCCACAAATCTACTTCTATTATTGTGGAAAAGGGAACATTTTAATATACTGAAAATTGTAACTATATTCTCATTGCAATTCTAATTGACGTTTGATATACTGAAATAAGTAACTATAATTTGATTTTCGTTAACTAAAAAAGGAGTCTGATAACGATTGAAATACGACAAAGCGCTGACAGCCGGGCGGCTGAAGGCTCTGCGGAAGCGGCGCGGCCTGTCCCAAAGCCAGGTGGCGGCGGCTCTAAGAATCGACCGCTCCACCTACGCCTACTATGAACTGGGCCGAACGCCCCTGCCCGCGGAAAAGCTGGTTTTTCTGGCCCTTTACTACCGTGTTTCCTCCGATTTTCTTCTGGGGCTGTCAGAGCGGGAAGCAGGCTCTCAGCGCCGCCTCACATAAAAATATTCATTTTACAGCGCTGTTGATTACGGCGCCGCTGAACGCGCCATTTTGCCAGATCCTCGGTGAAAACGGCGCGAAAAAAAGCCCGTTTCCCTTTTCAGCTCGGCTTGGGGAAACGGGCTTTTTTATTTCTGCGTTGCCATGCGGAACAGCGCCTCCAGGCAGATTTGGGCATGAAGCATGAATTTTTCGATCTCGATAAACTCATCCGCGTCGTGGAGATGGTTCTCCTCCCCGGGGAACACAGGGCCAAAGGCCACGCCCCGGTTCTGAAGAGAACGGGCGTAGGTCCCGCCTCCGGTGCCGTAAAGCCGGGCCCGCCTCCTGTTACCGTCTCATAGGCGCCCTTCAGCATACGGATCAGAGGCGTATTCTCGGGCACGAACAGGGGCTTTTGCTCCGCCAGCACCCGGGCCTTGACGCCGTACGCCCCGGCGGCTGCCCGAAGCCTTTCAAAAATTTCCTCCCCGTCCGCCGTCACCGGATACCGGATATCCAGCACCGCCCGGCAAACGCCGTTATCCTGCTCCGCCACGCCTAAATTCACCGTCAGCGGCCCGGAAACCGCGTCCTCCCGGCGAAGCCCCAGGGAGCTTCCGTCCAGCTCCAGCCCGATTTTTTGATCGACAAAGCTCCACAGGGCGCCCAGCGCTTCCCCGCCGAAGCAGGAGGAAAAAAGCCTAACCAGCCGGGCCGCGGCGTTTCTTCCTTTCTGGGGCTCCATGGCGTGGGCGGCTCTTCCGGCACATTCCGCGGTCAAAACGCCGCCCGACCCCTGGAAAGAAAATTTCCCGTCCATTTTTTTCGACAGGGCCTCCAGCGCTTCGCACTCCTCCGCCGTACACCGCGCCTCCGCCCTGGCGGAAGCCGCTACCGCGTTGCGGACCGTTCCCCCATGGAGGCTTTCCAGCCGTGAGCCGTCCGCCGGGGCGGAAAGCTCCACGTGTAAAATTCCCTTTTCCCGGTTGCATACGCCGTATTCGGCGTCCGGCGTAAAGGCAAGCTCCGGCAAAGCCTCCCGCTGAAAATACTGTTTCAGGTCGTCGGAGGCGATTTCCTCCCCAGCGCCGAAAATTGCTCTCGCCTTTCGGACGCACTTCACCCTTTCATCCTTCAGCGCCTTCAGGCAATAGAGAGCGACCACCGCCGCCCCTTTATCGTCGGCGTTCCCCCGGCCATAGAGCCTTCCGCCGCGCTTCTCCAGCACATAGGGGTCGCCCGTCCAGCCCTCTCCGGCCGGCACCACGTCCACATGGGTGACCACCGCCGCTACCGCTTCCCCCCCGCCGTATTCCGCGTGGCCCGCGTAATCGCCCACGTTTACCGTATCAAGCCCCAGCTCCCGGGCACGGTTTAAAATCCATCGGAGAGCTTCGGCCGACCGCTCTCCGAAGGGCCTGCGTGCGGCGGAGGCGTCCGCCACGGAAGGGATCGCCACCAGCGTCTTTAAATCCCGGAAAATCTGATCCTGATATTTTAAAATTTTTCTGCCGAAGAATTCTTTCATACCGCTTGCTTCCTCATATGATTAAAATTTGCAGACAATTTTCAAGTGCGTCTGCTTAGTGCACCGGCCGGTTGGCAGACGGCCTGGAGGCCGCTGAGGCCCACTGCCGCAGGGCGTGAGCGTCATACCCGTTCTTTTCTGGGTAAATGTAAATAATTTCATTTTATTATAGCAGGAATTTGCTGGAAAAACAGCAGTTTTTTGCCGCAGGGCAGAATAATTCTTGCGTCTAAAAGGGACACTTGCTATAATATAATCAGATTTTACAAGGGCGCCAGGCCCTTGAAAGCGCGGCCGGATCTCCGCTTTGCTCTGCGCCCTGCGCGGCGGGGCTGGGAGCTTTAGCGGGCCGGCGGCTCTCATCTGATCGATTTGCAGCAGAAAGCGGGGGACCTTCATGATATTGGCTTTGGATATCGGAAATACCAACATTACCATGGGCGTTTTTGACGGCAGGGATTTAAAATTCGTGTCGCGCCTGGCCACGGACCGCCAGCGTACAGAGGATCAGTACGCGGTGGAGCTGCGGGATATTGTGGATATTTACGGCGTCTCTATCGGCGAGATCGAAGGCTCCATCATCAGCTCGGTGGTACCCTCCCTGACCTCCGGAATAAAACGGGCCGTCAAGCGCCTGACCCGCACCGAGCCCTTGTGCATCGGCCCCGGCATGAAAACCGGCTGAATATCAAGCTGAACGACCCGTCCACTCTGGGCGCCGACCTTGTGGCGGGCGCTGTGGCGGCCATCGAGCTGTTCGACTGTCCCTGCATTATTTTTGACATCGGCACCGCCACCACCATCAGCCGTTTTAGATGCCGACGCCAGTATCGCTGGGCGGAGTCATTATTCCCGGCCCGGGCATCGCCTGGAGGCCCTTACCGCCCGTTCCGCCCTGCTTTCCTCCGTCAGCCTGGAGGCTCCGAAGCATGTGATCGGCTCCAATACCGCCGACTGCATGCGTTCCGGCTCCGTATACGGCACCGCCTCTATGATGGATGGAATGTGCGACCGGATCGAGGAGGAGCTGGGTAAGAAATGCTCTATTGTCGCCACCGGCGGCCTTGGAAAAGAGATCGTTCCCCACTGCCGGAGGAACATCGTCTACTGCGACAACCTTCTTTTGGAGGGGCTCAGGCTCCTGTATGAAAAGAATGCCGGCAAAGCCGGGCGGTAAGAAAAGCGCCGGCTGTGACCGGCTATATTCCCTCAATGCCGGATCCCTTCAAGTCAACCGCATATCCATAGGCGCGGCGTGCTCCTGTCTCACAGCGCGCCCGCTTTCAGGTTTTCTTTCGAAGCCGTTCCTGGGGGGATTCCAATGTTATAAGCTTCAGAAATAGCGCCCCTTTGGGGCTTACCGGCTCTGCCGGGCTATCAATATTTGCGATGCATCCTGAAATCAGGAGCATCAGCAGGAGGTAATTGAATATGACAAAGCAACAATCTCTGACCATGGGCAAAACCCAAAGGATGGTGGGCCTGGCTATTTTCACAGCTATCATAATTGTGCTGCAGCTGGTTTCCACCTTCATCAAGTTCGGTCCCTTCTCCATCACTCTGGCGATGATTCCCATTGTTGTGGGCGCCGCTGTGTACGGTGCGGGAGCGGGCGCTTATTTGGGCGGCGTATTCAGCGTTGTGGTTCTCATCTGCTGCGTTACGGGAGCAGATCCCGGCGGCGCGGTCGTCTGGAACGCAAACCCATTTCTGTGCATCGTGGTCTGCATGGTCAAGGGCATGGCTGCCGGCCTCGCGGCCGGACTAGTTTACCGCCTCATCGCTCCCAAAAGCGTGCTGGGAGGCACCGTCGTAGCGGCTGTTCTAAGCCCCATAGTAAACACGGGTATTTTTTATCTGGGACTGGCGCTGTTCTTCCGCCCTGTGCTTCTCTCCTGGACCGGCGAAACCGACGTGCTTTACAATATCATCGTCGGCCTGCTGGGAGTCAATTTCTTAGTAGAGCTTGGCGTTAATGTGGTGCTCAGCCCTATTGTTGTCCGGATCCTCAAGGCGGTCAAGGCCGCTTAATATCCCCATTGACATTCATGAATTGAATGCCAACTGCCCCTTGTTTCAAGCGTTTCGGCGCCGTCAAGCTTTCTTGGCGGCGCTTTTTATTTTTCTTTCCTCCGACTGACAAAATCCGTTTTGAACAGGCGGACATAAAACGCGTACTTTTCTATTCAATCGTTTTGCTGAAGAAAAGAGTATGTAGGAGAATAGAGCCCCTGGACCCTTTCAGGTTCTGAAGAATACAGCTCGTCCATCAGTCTCATGGGCCGGTTTTCACAACAGTCCCGCTCTATTGGACCGTTTAGCCCCCTTTTTCAAATTTGTCTGCATTCCTCATAATCATAATTGATCATAATTAATTATTAAACCCCCATCGGCTTTTCTTTTTGTCAAAATTGCTGTAATATCTGGACGAACATTAAAATGGAAGCTATAATAAAGCCAAAAGAGCGCCCGCTCTTTTTAATCAAAATCAATCAAAGAGGTGCTTTTCATGACTGAAATGGAGATTAAGGAACAAATTTGCGACGTATGCCATAAAATGTGGCAGCTCGGCTGGGTAGCGGCAAATGATGGAAATGTTTCTGTAAAGCTTCCCGACGGCAATTTTATCTGCACTCCCACCGGCATCAGCAAAAGCTTCATCACCCCGGAAAAGCTGGTAAAAATCAACGCTCAAGGCGAGATTTTGGAAGCCAACGACGGCTATCGGCCCTCCTCGGAAATGAAAATGCACATGCGCTGTTATGAGCTGCGGGATGACGTAGGCGCGGTGGTTCACGCTCATCCCCCGGCAGCCACCGGTTTTGCGGTAGCTCATCTGCCTATGGACCGTTACATTATGATTGAAGCGGTTATTTCTTTGGGCAGCGTGCCGCTCACTCCCTTCGGCGTCCCCTCCACCAAGGAAGTTCCTGACGCTATCGCCCCTTATCTGCCCGACCATGACGCTATGCTTCTGGAAAATCACGGAGCGGTTACTGTGGGCGCAGACTTATGCACTGCCTATTACCGTATGGAAACCTTGGAGCTGTGGGCTAAAATCGAACTGAACGCCCGTCTGCTGGGAGGGGAAAAAGAAATCTCCGAAAAGAATATCGGCCGCTTGCTGGAGCTTCGGAAATCCGCCAAGGTGACGGGCCGCCACCCGGGCTACCGCCATTATCGTAAAAACAAATAAATTATTTTCAGGAAAGGACGGTGCGGCGGCCTCTGGGAAATTCCCGGATGGACGCGATGAAAATGGCACAGAAAAAACAAGTCCTGGCATTCGACTTCGGCGCGTCCAGCGGCAGAGCAATGCTGGGTTCCTTTGACGGGAACACGATTTCCTATCAGGAGATCCACCGTTTTTCCAATGATCCGGTCAGTATCGGCGGCACCCTCTATTGGGATGTTCTGCGCCAATTTTATGAGATCAAACAGGGAATCGTCAAGGCCAAACAGTTTGGCCCCATCGACAGTATTGCCATCGACACCTGGGGCGTGGATTTCGGGTTGATCGCCAAGGACGGCACCCTATTGGAAAATCCGGTCCACTACCGTGACCTGCGAACCACGGGCCTGGTGGAAAAAAGCTTTTCGAAAATTCCCAAGGAGGAATTTTACCATCTGACCGGCAACCAGTTTATGGAGCTGAACACCGTGTTTCAGTTGTATTCCCTGGCTCTGAACCGGCCGTATCAGCTTGAACGGGCGGACTGCCTATTGCTGATGCCCGATCTTTTCAATTATATGCTGACCGGGGTCAAGGCCTCGGAGTACACTAACTGCACCACCACCCAGCTTTTGGACGCGGCGAAGGGGACCTGGTCCCAGCGGGTTACGGAGGCTTTGGGGATTCCCTCCCGGCTGTTCACCTCTATCGTCCAGCCAGGCACGGTCATCGGGCGGCTGAATCCCGAAACCTGCGATGAGCTGGGAGTGGATCCCATTAAGGTGGTGTCAGTGGCAAGCCACGATACCGCCAGCGCGGTAGCCGCGGTGCCGGCTGAAGAGAAGGATTTTATCTTCAACAGCTGCGGCACCTGGTCAATTTTCGGCACTGTGGTAGACAGTCCTGTCCTGAACGAGAAGGCAGTACGGTACAATCTGGCCAACGAGGGCGCCGCCGAGGGAAAAACCTCCCTGATTCGGAATATCCTGGGCCTTTGGATGATCCAGGAGAGCCGCCGTCAGTACCAGCGGGAGGGCTTTGACTACAGCTATGGCGACCTGGAACGGTTGGCGCTGCGTGAAAAGCCCTTTGCCTGCTTTATCGATCCGGACGATCCTATGTTTGTTCCTCCGGGCAATCTTCCCCGCAGAGTGCGGGAATTTTGTGAAAAAACCAGTCAGCCGGTTCCCGAAACCGTAGGCAGGTGATGCGGTGCATCTATGAAAGCCTGGCAATGAAATACCGCTACACCTACGAGCAGCTGAAGGACTGCACCGGCAAGGATTACCGCGCCATCCATATGATTGGCGGCGGCACCAAGGACAGCCTGCTCTGTCAAATGACTGCCACGCCTGCGGCTGTACCGTAACCGCCGGCCCATCGAAGCCACGGTTCTAGGCAATATCGCCATGCAGCTGATTGCTAACGGGCAGATCCGAGATGTGGACGAGGCAAGGCAGATTATTGCCCGCTCGGAAAAAGTGTTGAATTATCAGCCCACAGAGGCAGGCGCCTATCGTACGGCCTATGAAATTTATTTAAAAGCGTTAAAGCTTCCTGATTTCCCAGATCCGTTAAGCGCGGAGTAAGATCTCCGGCGCCGCAAAGCTGTAAGCCTGGGGCCTGCCCTTCAACGGTTTTCAAATTTTGACGGGCCGCTTGCTGAAAATTTCAGAATTGCAGACGTTATGGCAAGGCTGTTGGCGATAAAACAGCCGGCATGACAGTTTTACTTTCTGCCGGTCTTGTCCACCGTCCCACGGCTGTTTTCCCACATTCACCCGCAAAAAAGCCTCCGAAGGCGGCACAGTGCCGCTTTTGGAGCTTTTTTGTCAGCTTTAGCGCAAAGAGACCCTCTGGCTTATCATCAAGGACCAGGCCTTCGTTTCATGAAGGCAGACTGGCCGCAGCCCTCCGCCGTTCCCGGCGCGGTAAGCCTGGAGGTTTTCTGACCGGCCACAGGAAAAGGCCGCGGACTTAAAAGGGAAAATTTCTTTTCCCAGAAAACACATTCAGATCTTTTGAAGCTTCCACTTTCCCCGTACGAACCGGCCTACAAAGCAAATCGACCTGCACACCCAGTCGATAATCATGGCGATCCACACGCCGATGGCGCCCATTTGGAACCAAATTCCCAGTACATAGCTGAACAGGATTCGGAACAACAGCATAGACACAATTGAAACGATCATAGTAAAACGGACGTCATTGCTCGCCCGCAGCGTTGGGCAAGGTGAACGCGGCGGGCCACAGCAGCATGGCACAGCGTTATGAAGCACAATCAAAACGGTGGAAAGCCAGATGGTCTCCTCCGAAAGGTTGTAAAGCTTTAGGGATAGAGGAAGGGTTGCCAGAATCAGGGTATTCCATCCGATGACGGAAAGATAAGCGATTTTCATCAGCTTTTTTGTATAATAGGAAGCCTGGCCGTAATCCCGGGCGCCCACGCACTGGCCAATTACGGTAATCATGGCGAGATTCATGGCGTTGCTGGAATGCATCCCATACCGTCCAGGTATTTGCCACCGCGTTGGCGGCGATCTGGACGGTTCCGAACCCGGAAATGATGCTGACCACCAAAACTCTGCCCAGCTGAAAAAAGCTGTTTTCCAAGCCATTGGGAATCCCAATATGTAAAATCTTCTTGATAACCGGGAAATCCGGCTTGAGATATTCCCATTTTAAACTGATAAAAACCTGATGCCCCGGATTGCTCAGCAGCACTACCATGATGACGCAGGCCGCCACTCTGGAAATCAGGGAGCCGTAGCCACGCCGGCTACACCCATTTGGAAGGTAAAAATAAAAAACGCGTTGCCAGCCACATTGATCACATTCATTGCTAAGGAAACCAGCATAGACACCTTGGAGTTTCCCATGGCCCGAAACAGGGCGGCACAGGAATTATAAACCGCTAAAAACGGATAAGACAGCGCTGAAATCCAAAGATAGGTGATACAGGCCGACATGACATCATCCTCGATAGCCCCAAAAAACAGGCGGAGCAGAGGCCTCTGAAACAGCAGCGTCAGCCCCATGATAAAAATGGAAATAACGATGGTCACCACCATAAGCTGGTCCGCTGATTCGCAGGCCTTTTTCCGGTTCCGCGCCCCCAGATACTGAGCGGTCACCACCGCGCCGCCGGTGGCCAGCGCCGCGAAAATATTGATCAGCAGAACGTTAATCATATCCACCAGAGAAACGCCGGAAACCGCCGCTTCTCCCGCATAGGATACCATCATAACGTCCGCCATGCCTACCGTCAGGCTAAGGCCTGCTCGATCACCAAGGGAAAAATCAATCGTTTTAAATCCGCGTTAGAAAACATTGCTGCGCTTTCATCTCTATTTCTTTCGTATGATTTATTGCTTTTTCCAGCTGCCGCCATAAAAATCCCGCCTTATTTTCCGCGCAAAGCCGGCACCCCTTTTCAGAGCTGGCTTTGTCCTGGCTCCGTGCGGAATACTTCTGATTTTATCAAAGCCTCTCATATGCCTCAGCCCAAAGCCCAGGGCCCGCCCGGTTCCAATGCGCCGCGCAGTCGATCCCCTTCCCGCCGGCGGACGGCTCCGTCTCCGGCCGCCTTAATCATTGGGCCGCAGATAAAACCGCCCTGTTACCTGCTCTGTCTTTACCACATTGATAAACGCCTTAGGATCAATCTCCCGTATTTTAGAGACAATTCTCCGCTTTTCCTGCCTGGAAACCACGCTGTACAGCAGCTTCCTCTCCTTGCCCTCATAGCAGCCCACCCCCTGAAACAGCGTGGCATCGTGATGAGTGACCTCTTTGATCTGTTCGTAAACCCGCTGAGGCGCCTCCGTTATAATCAGCAAGGTCAGCTTTTGATAACGGCTGTACAGCCCGTTGAGAATCTGGGTCGACGCGAACTGAAAAATGATGGAATACAGCGCCTGCTCCCAGCTGAACAAAAAGCCGGCCGCCGCCAGCATCAGCACATTGCCCGCCAGAATGTAGTTCCAGGTTTCTTTTCCCTTGCGCTCGGAAAAGAAAATCGCGATAAAATCCGTACCGCCGCTGGTAGCGCCGGCAAACAGGCACAGACTGACGGCAAACCCGTTGATCAGTCCGCCGAACACACAGATCAAAAGGATGTCCGAGGTAATCGGGTATCCTGGAAGAATGTCTGTCAAAATACTGGTAAGAACGATAGCCACACAGGAATACAGGGTGAATTTCTTCCCGATAAACCGAAAGCTGATCATAATCGGTGCCAGGTTCAACAGCAGATTAACGGCGGAATACGGCACAGAAAAGTGAAAAAATTTATCCGCTGCTTGCTGGATCAGCAGAGTCAAGCCCGTAAATCCGCCGGGGAACAGTCCCCCGCCCGGACAAAGCTTTTGATATTCATGGCCATCACGCAGGAGCGGCCGCCACCAGCACCAGCCTTTTCACGTCCCGTTTCCAACCGTTTTGCTCCATAACGCCTCCTGTTCTTCTTACCATGCCAGCAAGAGCTTCCGCAGGGCCGAAACAGAAGCCACTATCCGGTCCGCGCCGGCTTCTTCCAATTCTCCTTCTTCCGCATAGCCAAACGCCACTCCTACGGAAGCAATGCCGTTTTTCTTAGCGCCAACGATATCATGCTTCCGGTCTCCAATCATGGCCGTCAAAGGCTTATCCGCCTCTTCCAGAGTCAGCCGGGCGAACGCCTCCCGGATGACCTCCGCCTTGTCCATGCGGGTGCCGTCCAGCTCGCTGCCTACGATTTCCTGAAAATATTCGGAAAGCCCAAAATGCCCTAAAATTTCCTTCGCGAACACCTCAGGCTTGGAGGTAGCCACCGCCAGCACCCTGCCAGCGTCTCTCAGCGTCCAGAGAAGCTTTTCCACACCGGGATAAACCTTATTTTCAAACATACCCTTTTCCCGAAACCTCTCCCGGTATTTTTCCACCGCCAGCAGCGCTTCCTCCCGGGAAAGCCCCCCGTAGGTTTCAAAGGATTCCGGCAGCGGAGGCCCGATATAGCAGTAAAGCTCCTCCGGCCTGCGTTCCGCCTGCCCGAAATAGGATAAGGCGTATTGGACGCACTTGGTAATCCCCTCCGCCGGTCGGTAAGGTCCCATCCAGATCAAACAACAAATACCGATGCAACGGGCCACATCCTCTCTTTCATAAAAGCCCGCTCCCTCTGCGCCATCAGAGAGGAACGGGGCCCTCCTTATTTCCTTTTCGCCTTCACAGGAAACCGAAGCCTTTGGGAGCCCTCTGTTCTCCTGACGCCGTCGGGCAGCTCTCTGCGAGCCCTTTTCTTAAGCTTTATTATATCCCATTCCCGCTGGAAAAACAATCCGCCGGGAACCAGAAATTATTTTCTTTCTCTCCCTTGCACAACCGCCGTTTCTCCCGGCGGAAAAATTGACAAACCGCGGATTTCCTGATATATTTTTTTGTAGTGTAAAAAATGAGGGAGCCTTCGGAATCGTCGGCTTTTCCTCTCTGTCAGGACGTTTCTTTGTTGAAAGGCGCCCTCAATACAAAGCAAAAATCACTTAGGAGGATCCAAAATGAAACTAGCGTTTTCAACCTTGGGCTGTCCGGAATTCGGCTGGTCCGACGTATATTCCATGGCCAAGGATCTAGGCTTCCAGGGCATTGAGGTCCGCGGGCTGGGCGACGAGCTGTTCGACGGCAAAACCAAGCCCTTTCAGCAGGAGAACCTGCAAAACCTTGGCTCAGCTGAAAAAAATCCGCATGAACATATCCTGCATTTCTTCCGGCGCCTGCCTGAAATTCCCGGAAAAGGCGGAGGAAACCCGCCGGGAACTGCTGCGCTCCATCGACGTTGCCTCCCAGCTGGAGGCTCCCTTTGTCCGTATTCTGGGCGATTTGAGCCCCGCTCCCGATGGAGAGGTAGACGACGCGGTCGTTTTAAAGGCATTAAAAGCCCTGATCCCCTATGCGGAGGAGAAGGGCGTCACCCTGCTGGTGGAAACCAACGGCGTATATGCCGACACCTCCCGTCTCGCCAGCCTTTTAAACCAGATTGAAAGCGACAGCTCGGTGCTTTGTGGGATATGCATCATCCTACCGCTACGGAAACGAAACGCCCGAGCAGACGGTGCAGAACCTGGGAGCGTATATTAAATACACCCACATCAAGGATTCCGTCATGGAAAACGGCAGGGTAGCCTACAAAATGATGGGTGAGGGAGATCTGCCGGTAGACGCCATCATGCGGGCTCTGCGCTCCATCAATTACGAGGGCTATATTTCCCTGGAGTGGCTGAAAAGCTATATGCCGGAGCTGAATGACGCCGGCGTTGTGTTCCCCCAGTTCACCCACTTCATGTCTCAGTATCTGGCGGCGCCGATGAATCCCGCCGTCTTTACGACGATAACCGGAAAACCGGCAAATACGTTTGGCCTAAGGAGCATTTAATCGATCTGACTTTTCCTCAGGTGCTTGACCGCATGGTGGAGGAGTTTCCGGATCAATACGCTTTCCGGTACACCACTCTGGATTACACCCGTACATACGCCGAGTTCCGGGACGATGTGGACACCTTTGCCCGGGCCCTGATCGCTATGGGCGTGCGCCCCGGCGACCACGTGGCTATTTGGGCCACCAATGTGCCCCAGTGGTACATTACCTTCTGGGCCACTACCAAGATCGGCGCGGTGCTGGTAACCGTCAACACCGCCTACAAAATCCACGAGGCCGAATATTTGCTCCGCCAGTCTGACACTCATACTCTGGTAATGATCGACGGCTTCAAGGATTCCGACTATGTATCCATCATCAAGGAGCTTTGCCCGGAGCTGAAGACTACGGAAAAGGGCAAGCCTCTCCACTGCAAGCGGCTGCCGTTTTTGCGGAATATCGTCACGGTGGATTCAGCGCAGGAGGGCTGCTACACCTGGCAGGAGGCCATGGACCTTTCCGCCAGGTTCCCGTGGAGGAGGTCTACCGCCGGGCCGCCGCATCAATAAGCACGACGTCTGCAATATGCAGTATACCTCCGG
>ENA-OQIR01000693-OQIR01000693.1-human-gut-metagenome-genome-assembly--contig:-NODE-693-length-13538-cov-3.314220_pt1 | contig 13538 bp, 22 predicted proteins | sample MGYA00242580_ERZ504745 | MGnify/ENA primary metagenome ERZ504745 (study PRJEB26092, sample SAMD00036214) | human gut metagenome | host: Homo sapiens | study: EMG produced TPA metagenomics assembly of... | reverse complement strand
TTGTTGTAAAGGATGAAACAAGTAAAAAGAAAAATAGTTTTAAAGAAAAAATTTTATACTAGTAAGAATAATCTGAAAGATTTTTAGTTAAAACTAGACAATTGAATGGGAAAGTAAAGAAAAATGAATATGGTTATTTATTAACAGAAATTGCAGGGGTAAAGCAAGATGAAAAAAACGGGAAATGGATAGTTTATGAATCGAACAATAATGAGGATTGTTTAAAGAATGGTGTATGTCCAGCAATTAATAAAGTAAAACTAAAAAACGGAGATAGTTTTACTTTTGAGTTGAAAAAGTTTTGATTTAAAATATAATCATTTTGTTAAGATTTTACAGTAGCTGATTAAGAAAAATAAAGTTCTGAGTATTCCATGGTGCGGAGCCGCCCAATCCATGAAAATAGGGCCATCGAATCCATTTGGACAGAGCCATGCAATCCATTACTCAGAGCCACTAAATCCATGAAGAGGTAAGCTCAAATAGGGCACATATTAAAAGATCCGATTTGAAATGATACAATGTCATTGTCAATCGGATCTGTTCTATTTTACATATAGGTTCTTTTGCAGCTGTTTAAAGTACGGCAATACACTATTTATGATTTCATTTGATAATCCTTATAATCCGTCTTTAGATTTCTCATTAATTTAACTATCTGATCTACATAATCATTCCATTCATTATCATGAGATACGACTGTATTTTTTGAAAAAGCTCATCTTCTAAGATATGAGAAATTAGGCTAAATACATCACTTTTATTTTTCGGCTGTCCCTGCGATGTATGGTTCTGTGGACTGCCAGAAAAAATCCAAGTCATAGATTTTACTCTGAAGTTACAGTATAATGAGCCCAAAGAGCCGTATTTAAGCTATGTAAAATAATTTTGACAAGGAAAAAAGGTTTTGTAAAAGATATTGGATAGACAATCGATGGTTAATATATGACAATGACACCGAAAGGAGCAATCGGAATATGGAAATAGGTAAGAAACTTAAAAATGCACGAGTACAGTCTGGAATGACACAAGAAAATGTTGCGGAAAAAATCAATGTATCAAGGCAGACAATTTCAAACTGGGAAAATGAAAAATCTTACCCAGACATTATCAGTGTAATAGAGTTGAGCAATCTATATTCTATAAGTCTTGACGTATTGCTAAAGGGTGATGAAAAAATGATTGAACATTTAGGAGAAAGTACAAATGTTGTAAAAAGCAACCAAAAAATGATATGGGCAATTATTGTAAATATCATTGTCGTAGCATTGCTGATAACATTAAATATGTTTATACCAGATAACAGTTATTTCTTAGTTGGAATATTTTGCCTTATGGTTATTACTTCATCAGCATTACTTTACCAGATAATCAAAAAATTTTAAGGAGGATATTTTGTTATGGACTTGAACATAGTTTTAGCGGTAATTTGTGGAGCAGTTGCACTTGTAGGAGCATTTTGTGTTGTGTTTCAGATTTATCATATGACTGTTATAGATGCAACAGCTAGAGGGTTAAAGCACCCTAAATTTTGGGGAGTATTTACAATGAGTGGGAATACTTCAAGTAGCTTGCTTATGTATTTAATCGGAAGAAGAAAATACCCTATTGTAAATATGAGTGAAAGTAACTCAAAAGAATTAGAAAAACGCAAAAAATCAGCCGGGATCGGATTGTTATTTTTGGCTATTGGTGTAATTGGTATTATATGTGCAACCTTAATATAACTAAGAAATACAGATTTATGATTATAATTTGCAACATTCACAAAGCAGTTAGTCTACATGATTAACTGCTTTTCTTATGCCAGAAGAAAGGAGTTTTTATGAAAATTAGGAAATTCAAAGGTAACAGGATTCGTGCCAGTGACAAATCGTTGGTCTATCACTTCTGTATCGGTTGGCTGTTGCTCCTGTTCGTTGAGGTGTTCCTGCTACTGAATCTGCGACAGTTCCTTGTTATAGACTGGAAAGATTTTAACCTGCTCCATGCCGGAATTACTTGGACTGCCTACAATTCCATTACGGTTCTGATAGCGACTGGTGTTTGTGCATTGGTCGCTTTCCTCTACTACCGTTACGGATATGACCGTATCAAGCGGTTGCTACACAGACAAAAGCTGGCTCGCATGGTGCTGGAAAATAAATGGTATGAAGCGGAGAACACCAAAGACAGCGTTTTTTCGCTGACCTGCAAAGCAGATCAAGAGAAAAATCGTGTGGTTTCCGAAAATTTATTACCAGATGGAAAATGGATTGCTCCATATCCTGTGTGAAATCACAATGGGAAAATATCAAGAACAGCTTCTGTCCTTAGAGGACAAATTGGAATCGGGGCTGTACTGTGAGCTGACTGATAAGACACTGCATGACGGCTATATCGAATACACCCTGCTCTATGATATGATAGCGAACCGTATTTCGATTGATGAAGTGATTGCCGAAAACGGCGGTCTGCGGTTAATGAAAAATCTGGTGTGGGAATATGATTCACTTCCCCATGCCCTTATCTGTGGTGGTACTGGCGGTGGAAAGACCTATTTTCTGTTGACCATCATTGAAGCCCTGCTTAGAACCAATGCGGATTTATACATTCTTGACCCGAAGAACGCTGACCTTGCAGATTTGGGAACAGTCATGGGAAATGTCTACCACACGAAAGACGATATGATTGACTGCGTCAATGCCTTTTATGAGGGCATGGTCACACGCTCAGAAGAAATGAAACTGCACCCGAACTACCGCACAGGAGAAAACTATGCTTATCTGGGGCTTGCTCCACAATTCCTTATCTTTGATGAATATGTGGCGTTTTTGGAAATGCTGACGACAAAGGAAAGCACTGCCCTGTTAAGCCAGCTAAAGAAAATCGTTATGCTCGGCAGACAGGCTGGATACTTTCTGATTGTGGCTTGCCAGCGTCCAGACGCAAAATATTTCGGAGATGGTATCAGAGATAATTTCAATTTCCGTGTGGGACTTGGTCGGCTGAGTGAACTTGGCTATGGTATGCTCTTTGGAAGTGATGTGAAAAAGCAGTTTTTCCAGAAGCAAATCAAAGGGCGTGGATACTGTGATGTGGGAACAAGCGTCATATCGGAATTTTACACTCCCCTTGTACCCAAAGGCTATGATTTCTTGGGTACGATTGGGAAACTTGCACACATAAGGCAGGACGGACAGGTGGCGTGCGGAGCGAAAGCCACAGGTACGGACTAGCCTTGCTGGTGTGGCGGTAGCCACGCCAGCAGACAATAGCCCCTCGGTATCTAACAGAGGGGCACAAATCACAAGGAAACATACACAAAAGTTACCGATTCTTAGCTGAAATCAAGCGTTTGGTAGCTTTTTTTACTGCTGTGACATCGGATAAAAAATGTCACAGTTTTTTCGTAAAGGGGGTATCGCACTGAATGATACAGAGTGGATACAGGATTTTGCAGACAAACGTTTGCAGTACGGTGTATCCCAGACGAAACTTGCGGTCATGGCTGGAATCAGCGTGAACATTTAAGCCGTATCGAATCCAGCAAGGTGGCGGTCACAGAAGAAATGAAAGTGAAACTTTTGGAAGCTCTGGAAAAATTCAATCCAGAAGCACCGCTTACCATGCTGTTTGATTATGTGAGGATACGGTTTCCGACACTGGATATTGGACACATCATCAAAGATATTTTACAGCTCAATATTCAGTACATGATACATGAGGACTTCGGGCATTACAGTTATACAGAACACTACTACATCGGAGATATTTTCGTATATACTTCTCCCGATGAAGAAAAAGGTGTCCTGCTGGAACTGAAAGGAAAAGGCTGTCGCCAGTTTGAAAGTTATCTGCTGGCACAGGAACGGAGCTGGTATGACTTCCTTATGGACGCTCTGGTGGACGGCGGTGTGATGAAACGTCTTGACCTTGCCATCAATGACCATACAGGAATGTTGGATATTCCAGAACTGACCGAAAAATGCCGGAATGAGGAATGTGTATCGGTGTTTCGTTCCTTTAAGTCCTATGCTTCCGGCGAACTGGTCAAGCATGAGGAACAGGACAAGGCTGGTATGGCTATACGCTTTATATCGGCTCGCTAAAAAGTGAGGTGTACTTCTGTGTCTATGAAAAAAGCTATGAGCAGTACATCAAACTGGGGATTCCCATTGAGGAAGCACCCATAAAAAACAGATTTGAAATACGGTTGAAAAATGAACGTGCTTATTATGCTGTCCGTGACCTGCTGACTTACTATGACGCTGAACGGACGGCATTTTCTATTATCAACCGTTATGTACGCTTCGTGGATAAGGAAGCAGACAAGAAACGGAGCGACTGGAAATTATCTGTCCGCTGGGCGTGGTTCATCGGGGAAAACAGAGAGCCGTTAAAGCTCACGACCAAACCCGAACCCTACACACTGGACAGAACCCTACGCTGGATTCAACGGCAGGTTGACCCGACACTCAAAATGCTGGAAACAATCACAGCGAAAACAGGGATTGATTATTTGAAAGAAATCCGTAAATCCACGAAACTGACGGAAAAGCACTACAAGATAATCGAACAACAGACCACATCGACCGAAGATGTGATTTTAGAAAAGGAGAATTGAAAAATGCAACGATTATTATTTGACTTCCTGTTCTTCTCTTTAGGGGGAACAGTTGGCGTGATTGCCATGTGTATTTTACAGGCTGGCAGACAGTCTGACAGAAAAATGATGGAACTGAAAGGAGAAAAGAAAGCATGAATTTTGGACAGAACCTTTATAACTGGTTTTTAAGCAACGCACAGAGCCTTGTGCTGATGGCGATTGTTGTTATCGGAATCTACTTGGGATTCAAGCGTGAGTTTTCCAAACTTATCGGATTCTTGGTAGTTGCCTTAGTAGCCGTTGGTCTTGTATTCAATGCGTCCGGCGTAAAAGACGTATTGTTACAGTTATTCAATAAGATTATTGGAGCGTAAAGCCTATGGAAGAATGTAGCGTATTGATTGAAACGACCAAATCAGCAGAGGATAAAACCTCTCGCTGGTTTGATTTACCCATTGATTATGAGCTGTTCCGTGACCTGCTCGGCGTGGAAGCTGACAGCAAAGACTATCAAATCACAGATATGAAGCTCCCCTTTGCTGGCGATATTGTAAGGACAACTTCTGTAAGACGATTAAACAAGCTATACTTTGCTTACACGGATTTATCGCCAGAAGTTCAGCAGGCATACAAAGACTTGATTCCTTATTTTGGCGGTGTTGAGGATTTGTTGCAGGAATCCGAAGAATTTTTGTTTTATCCAGAGTGTCACAACATCATGGACGTTGCCCGTTACCGCTTGGAGCATAACATTGAATTTTCTGCTCTTTCCGAAAAAGGAAAGAAATATTTTAATCTGGAAGCCTACGCCCATAAACTGGAAGAAAAAGGACGTTATGCTCTCTGCAACAACGGTATGTTCAAACTTTGACAGGTGGTATTGCTTATGGCAGAAATGAAAGTATTTGTTATCAATCTTGATGAACAGGAAAAAGATACAGGCTGTGCATGGTTTACACTTCCCTGCAACATAGAAGCATTAAAACAATCCATTGGCTTACCGCCGGACAGTGACCGTTATCTTATCAGTGATTATGATTTCCCTTTTGAAATCCTGCAAGATACAGACCTTGACCTGTTAAACAATATCTGCCTTGCGATTTCGGAGAGTGAAATCCCACCCGAAGATATACCTGCAATTCAAAGAGAATGGTTTTCAAACCTGCAAGAGCTGGAAGCCGGACTTTGCAATATTACATACCATCGGAACTGTTCAGATATGGAAGAAACATCAGAACATTTCCTGTGTGTGCATGGCAGATTTTATGAATACAATGAGTGAAAGGAAGTGACCGTTTATGATTGATGATATGCAAGTCTATATAGCAATCTTGGCAAGTACAATGAGGGAGAACTGGTCGGGGACTGGTTCTCTTTTCCGTTGGACGAAGAAGTGATAGCAGAACGTATCGGCTTAAATGCAGAGTACGAAGAATACGCAATCCATGATACGGACAACTTCCCGATGGAGATTAGCGAATACATTTCCATCGAAGAACTGAACCGTATCTATGAGCAGTTGGAAGAATTACCGGATTACCTGCTGGACGACTTGGACAGTTTTATATCCTGCTATGGAAGTCTGGAAGAACTGGTGGAACATAAGGACGACATCATTCTGTATTCCGGCTGTGAAACGATGACCGATTTAGCCTACTATCTGATTGATGAAGAACAGATACTCGGAGAAATCCCGTCCTCTTTACAGAACTATATCGACTATGAAGCCTACGGGCGTGACCTCGATATAGAGGGGACATTTATTGCAACAAACGCTGGTATCTGTGAGGTACTGCGTTAAGGCTGGCAGATCAGCACCGCCACTGGTGCTACTGTCAGCTTTTCTCTTGGGGGCAGTCTGGAAAATCCGGCTGTCCTTGTTGTTAGGAAAATGAAGAAAGGAGCATTTACAAGTGAAGAAAATCCGAAGTTATACAAGTATCTGGAACGTGGAAAAGGTACTGTATGCCATCAATGATGTAAACCTGCCATTCCCTGTGACCTTTACCCAGATTACATGGTTCGTGCTGACGGAATTTATCATCATTCTGTTTGCAGATGTACCGCCACTTTCCATGATTGAGGGTGCGTTTTTGAAATATTTCGGGATTCCCGTTGCCCTTACATGGTTTATGTCACAGAAAACCTTTGACGGGAAAAAGCCATACAGTTACATCAAGACGATGGTGCTGTATGCTCTGCGTCCCAAAGTGACTTATGCCGGAAAAGCCGTGAACCTGCATAAGCAGAAATTTGAGGAAACTATCACGGCAGTAAGGAGTGTGACCTATGTTCCCGATTAAATATATCGACAATAACCTTGTCTGGAATAAGGACAATGAGGTGTTCGCCTACTATGAGCTGATACCGTACAATTATTCATTCTTATCCCCAGAACAGAAATACCTTGTGCATGACAGCTTCCGTCAGCTTATCGCACAGTCCCGTGAGGGAAAGATTCATGCGTTGCAGATTGCAACTGAAAGTTCAATCCGAAGCATACAGGAACAGTCAAAGAAGCTGGTCACTGGAAAGCTCCGTGAGGTAGCAATCCAAAAGATAGACGACCAGACCGAAGCCCTTGTATCCATGATAGGCGACAATCAAGTTGATTACCGTTTCTTTCTGGGATTCAAGCTCATGGTCACAGAGGACGAAGTCAATCTGAAGAACATCAAAAAATCGGTATTTCTGACATTCCGTGAGTTTTTGAATGAGGTAAGACACACGCTGATGAATGACTTTGTTTCCATGAACAATGATGAAATCAACCGTTATGTGAAGATGGAAAAACTGCTGGAAAACAAAATCTCCCGTAGGTTCAAAATCCGCCGACTGGAAGCCAAAGACTTTGCGTATCTGATGGAACACCTCTACGGCAGGGACGGGATAGCCTATGAAGATTATGTGTATCCTCTGCCAAAAAGAAAATTAAAAAGGGAAACACTGATTAAGTATTATGACCTTATCCGTCCTACCCGTTGCGTGGTGGAAGAAAGCCAGCGATATTTGCGTCTGGAACATGAGGACAGCGAAAGTTATGTGTCCTACTTTACGGTCAATGCCATTGTCGGGGAGCTGGACTTCCCATCATCGGAAATCTTTTATTTCCAGCAACAGCAGTTCACATTCCCTGTGGATACTTCCATGAATGTTGAGATTGTGGGAAATAAGAAAGCCTTAACCACTGTCCGTAACAAGAAAAAGGAATTAAAGGACTTGGATAATCACGCCTATCAAGCTGGAAATGAAACAAGTTCAAATGTAGTGGAAGCCTTAGACAGTGTCGATGAACTGGAAACAGATTTAGACCAGAGCAAGGAAAGTATGTATAAGTTAAGTTACGTCATACGGGTGTCTGCACCCGATCTTGACGAACTGAAACGCCGTTGTGATGAAGTCAAGGACTTTTACGATGATTTGAATGTGAAGCTGGTTCGCCCTGCCGGAGATATGATGGGACTGCATGGAGAGTTTCTTCCAGCCAGCAAGCGTTATATCAATGATTATATCCAGTATGTAAAATCTGACTTTTTAGCCGGACTTGGTTTTGGTGCTACCCAGATGTTGGGAGAAAACACAGGAATCTATATCGGCTATTCCGTGGATACAGGAAGAAATGTCTACCTGCAACCGTCCCTTGCCAGTCAAGGGGTAAAAGGTACGGTCACAAATGCGTTGGCTTCTGCTTTGTAGGTTCGCTTGGTGGTGGAAAGTCATTCTGTAATAACCTGCTGGTGTATTATTCCGTCCTGTTCGGTGGACAGGCAGTTATCCTAGACCCGAAAAGTGAGCGTGGAAACTGGAAAGAAACACTGCCGGAGATTGCAGAGGAAATCAATATTGTAAACATTACCAGTGATTCCAGCAATCAAGGGCTGTTAGACCCGTATGTGATTATGAAAGATGTCAAGGACGCTGAAAGTCTTGCCATTGACATTCTGACATTCCTTACAGGAATTTCTTCAAGGGACGGCGAAAAGTTTCCTGTCCTTAGAAAAGCTGTCCGCACGGTATCCCAGAATCAGAACCACGGGCTGTTGCAGGTCATTGAGGAACTGCGAAAAGAGGATACCGCCGTATCCCGTAACATTGCAGACCATATCGAAAGTTTTACGGACTATGATTTTGCACAGCTTCTGTTCTCGGACGGTTCGGTGGAAAATGCAATCAGTCTGGATAACCAGCTCAACATTATACAGGTTGCAGATTTGGTTCTGCCGGATAAGGATACCACCTTTGAGGAATACACGACCATTGAACTGTTGTCGGTATCCATCTTAATTGTTATCAGTACCTTTGCCCTTGACTTCATTCACAGTGACCGAAGCATTTTCAAAATCGTGGACTTGGACGAAGCATGGGCGTTCTTAAATGTGGCACAGGGAGAAACACTCTCAAACAAGCTGGTGCGTGCTGGTAGAGCCATGAACGCCGGAGTATATTTCGTGACACAAAGCTCTGGGGACGTATCGAAAGAAAGTCTGAAAAATAACATCGGCTTAAAGTTTGCGTTCCGCTCCACAGATACCAATGAAATCAAGCAGACCTTAGAGTTTTTCGGGCTGGACAGTGAGGACGAAAATAACCAGAAACGGTTGAGGGATTTGGAGAACGGGCAATGCTTAATGCAGGATTTATACGGGCGTGTCGGTGTGGTACAGATACACCCTGTCTTTGTAGAACTACTCCATGCCTTTGATACCAGACCGCCGATAAAAAGTGAGGTGGATTTGGAATGATGAAATCTGTCACAAAAGAAAAGGTATTCCATGTACTGAAACAGGTTCTGCTTGCCGTGACCGTCACGCTGGTACTGCTGTCCCTGCTTGGACGGTAGCTCATGCGTCTGGACTGGTCGATGATACGGTCAATGCAGGCAACCTGTATTCAAAGTATCCGCTTTCCAATTATCAGCTTGATTTTTACGTGGACAATAGCTGGTCATGGCTTCCGTGGAACTGGCTGGACGGCATTGGAAAATCGGTGCAGTACGGGCTTTACTGTATCACAAACTTTGTCTGGACAATCAGCCTGTATCTTAGCAATGCCACAGGATATGTGGTGCAACAGGCGTATAAGCTGGACTTCATCAATGACATGGCAGACAGTATCGGGAAAAGTATCCAGACACTTGCCGGAGTGACCGAAAACGGATTTTCCAGCAGTGGATTCTATGTGGGATTCCTGCTCATTATCATTCTGATTGTAGGTGTTTACACCGCCTATACAGGGCTTCTCAAACGGGAAACAAGCAAAGCACTTCACGCTGTTATCAACTTTGTGGTGGTGTTCATCGTGTCTGCGTCCTTTATTGCTTATGCTCCAATTATATCCAGAAAATCAATGATTTCAGTTCGGACATCAGCACCGCTTCTCTGGACTTGGGGACAAAAATCATGCTCCCCGATTCACAAAGCAAAGGCAAGGACAGCGTAGACCTTATCCGTGACAGCCTTTTTGCGATACAGGTAGAAAAACCGTGGCTGTTGTTGCAGTTCGGGAACAGCGATACCGAAGAAATCGGGACTGACCGTGTAGAAGCTCTGGTATCTGCCAGCCGTCCGATGATGATGGGGAAACAAGGGAAAATATTGTGAAAACAGAGATTGAGGATAACGACAATGACAACCTTACCATTCCACAGGTCGTCAACCGTCTTGGCATGGTGTTCTTCCTGCTCATTTTCAATCTCGGTATCACAATCTTTATCTTCCTGCTTACCGGCATGATGTTATTTTCCCAGATACTTTTTATCATATATGCCATGTTTTTGCCTGTCAGCTTTTTACTGTCCATGATACCGACCTATGAGAACATGGCGAAACAGGCAGTTGTCCGTGTATTCAACGCCATTATGACAAGAGCTGGAATCACGCTGATTGTGACCGTGGCATTTTCGATTTCCAGTATGTTCTACAACATTTCCACAGATTATCCGTTCTTCATGGTGGCGTTTTTGCAGATAATCTGTTTTGCCGGAATCTACATGAAGCTCGGAGAGCTAATGAGTATGTTCAGCCTTAATGCCAATGACAGCCAGCAGATAGGTCGCCGGATTTTCCGTAGACCGATGGTGTTCATGCGACACAGGGCAAGACGTATGGAACGCCGAATTGCAAGAGCTGTCGGTGCTGGAAGTGTTGCAGGTACGGTGGCAGGTGCAAGTATTGCCAGAGCCGGAAAGCCAGCAACGAACCAACCGCCAAAGAAACGGGAAAATACCTCTGCCAGCATGGGAAGCCGTGTTGGTTCTGCTGTAGGTGCTGTGATGGATACGAAAAATAAAGTCCGTGACAGTGCTTCTTCTCTGAAAGAAAATGTGAAAGACCTGCCGACACAGGCTGGTTATGCCGTCCATTCTGCCAAACAGAAAGCAAAGGATAATGTATCGGACTTTAAGCGTGGCGTTGTGGAAGAACGGGAAAACCGACAGGAACAGCGTACACAGAAACGCAACCTGCACAGGGAAAATATCTCACAGAAAAAGCAGGAATTACAGAAAGCACAGGAAGCAAGGCAGACAGTTCATGCGAATGGATCAGCGACAGCCGGAGCTACCAGAAGCCATGAACGCCCTGTTGCCACATCTGTTCCAAAACCTGCACAGACCGATACGGTCATAAAGCCGGATATGAAGCGTCCTGCTACTTCTCCTGTGATAAAAAATGTAGAAGTCAAGGCTGGAAAAGAAACTGTCCGAACCAATATCAGACAAGAACAACAGGTCAAAGGTGTTACCAGAACGAACCAGCCAAATGTAGTGGAATCCAGAAGTAATCAAAAGAAAACAACCATACAGAAACAGGTCAACCAAAAACAAAATCGTAAGACTGTTACGAAGCAACCAGAGAAAGGACGGAAGAAATGAGATTAAAGCGTATCCTTATCATAGGTACGATATTTCCTGTCCTTTTCTCCATCGTCCTCTTTTTCGGGATACTGATTTCCGGCGAAGATGACGACAGTTCCAACAGTTATTCAACTGTCTACTCTGGCATGAACCTGTCAGCCGATGTCCTCAAACATCAGCCGATGGTAGAAAAATACGCCAGAGAAAACGGTATCTCGGAGTATGTGAACGTCCTGCTTGCCATCATACAGGTGGAAAGTGGCGGTACGGCTACCGATGTCATGCAGTCCAGCGAAAGTCTGGGACTACCGCCAAACTCATTAAGTACAGAAGAATCCATTAAGCAGGGGTGTAAATATTTTGCGTCCCTGCTTTCTTCCTGTAAAGCCAAAGGCATGAATGACATTAACGTGGTCATACAGTCTTATAACTATGGTGGTGGCTATGCAGACTATGTGGCGAAGAACGGGAAAAAGCACAGCTTCAATCTTGCAGAGAATTTCGCAAAGAATAAATCCGGCGGTACAAAAGTGACCTATACGAACCCGATAGCGGTCAGTAAAAATGGTGGCTGGCGTTATAACTACGGAAATATGTTTTATGTGGAGCTGGTCAACCAATATCTGAACATAAAACAGTTCAGTAATGAAACGATACAGGCGGTTATGAATGAAGCGTTGAAATATCAAGGCTGGAAGTATGTCTACGGTGGCAGTAACCCGAACACCTCTTTTGACTGTTCTGGTCTTACCCAGTGGTGCTACGGAAAAGCCGGAATCAGCCTGCCACGAACCGCACAGGCACAGTATGACGCAACCCAGCATATCCCGTTGTTACAGGCACAGGCTGGCGATTTGGTCTTTTTCCATTCCACCTACAATACCAGCGACTACGTTACCCATGTGGGAATCGTGCGTCCAGAGGGACGAAAGTTAGAAGTAGATTAAAGAAAGGGGGACAGAAAAAAAAGGCACTACCCCGTAAGATAACACGGGAAACCACCTGCCGTAAACCGAAGGTGAAAACTGTACGGGAAAATAGCACGGCAGGAAAGCAGAAGTTGTTCAAAGACAATAGAGCACGACTGAACTGCAAGGTTAAGTGAATATGAGGATAAAACTAGATTTGTTGAATGTGAGTTCCAAACCTCTGTTACGTGTGGACACAGGAAACTTGTCTGAAACCTGTGGTATGAGTAACGCTGAAAATAAATGCCTTTCAGTGGGTTATCAATTAACTCATACGGTACGCTGGAGAACCAGTAGTAACGGAACGAAAGCATATCCGACAATTCACACTAGCCTACTACTTTCGTCAACTGGAGATTACCTAAACCAGAATGCCTACAATGGCTATGCGTAATGCTCTTGTAGTGATAAATCACAAGGCTATGCTAAGTGAGATGACGCTGAAAATCTGGCAAGGTAACGGAGCTTTCATAGTAGTCTGAGAACCTGAAAAGACAGGGAAAGCCGTAAAATCGGATACGGGAAAACCGTTCACATGGCGAAGGAAAGCAGTCTTAGCGAATTAAAATTAGAAATTGATTAGGGAGGAAAACCTCAAATGAAACCAACAATGGAGATTTTAACCAAATTACAGGAAAATTCAAAAAAGAACCATGATGAAGTATTTACAAGGCTCTATCGGTATTTACTCCGTCCAGATATATACTATGTTGCATACCAACACCTCTACTCCAACAAAGGAGCAGGAACAAGGGTGTAACAGACGACACAGCGGACGGTTTTAGCGAAATATATATTGAAAATATCATTGAGCCTTAAAAAATGAAATGTATCAACCAAAACCAGTAAGACGTACATACATCAAAAAATCAAATGGCAAAATGCGTCCTTTAGGACTGCCTGTCTTTACTGATAAGCTGATACAGGAAGCAATCCGCATGATATTAGAAGCAATCTATGAGCCTATTTTTCAGACTACTCTCACGGTTTCAGACCAGTAAGAAGTTGTCATACTGCTCTTGCTCAAATAAAAAAATGAATTTACAGGACACGCTGGTTTATAGAGGGCGACATAAAAGGGTGTTTGATAACATCAAATCATGCGGTACTTGTGGAAATTATCAATCGT
>ENA-OQIR01000690-OQIR01000690.1-human-gut-metagenome-genome-assembly--contig:-NODE-690-length-13555-cov-2.148347_pt1 | contig 13555 bp, 12 predicted proteins | sample MGYA00242580_ERZ504745 | MGnify/ENA primary metagenome ERZ504745 (study PRJEB26092, sample SAMD00036214) | human gut metagenome | host: Homo sapiens | study: EMG produced TPA metagenomics assembly of... | reverse complement strand
TGGAGCTTCAGGACCGGCTGTCGGATTTCCGGGATTTTTCAAAGGCGGGGAGCCACGGCTTTTGACTTTAATCTCAAGGAAAACATGAGGCTGGGGCACAGCTTCAAAGATTGGCTGTGCCCGGACAGCATGGAATTCCACAAGGATTGCTTCCGCATAAACGGCCGCTGGGGCCGGGCGCTCTACCTGCAGGGTTACGCCAGCTACCTGAAGGACGCCATGATATCCGAGCTCTGCGATCTGGACCGGAGTCTCATGCTTTCTATTGACATTCTCCCGGTACCTACCGACGAGGCGGTCAGAGAGGTGCAGAATAAGCTGCTGGGGGTGGAAACAAACGCCGGTGCGACTCGTTCCTAACTGAAAAGGTTAGGCACTAAAACAAGAACGAGAGTTCTTTATTTAGGAGAACTGGTAATTCGATGGGTGAAATGAAGAAGCAACGTTCGGAAGCGCCCACCTTAATACTCCGACTGGCAGTGTAAGCGGAAACGCTGACTGTCAGAAGCTCGGTGAAGTCGGCAGAGAGCAGCCGTATTGCAGAAATGCAGCGAAAGCGGTTCAGCGGTGAATTGTGCTGCCTATATGCCGGAGGTCTATAAAATATCTATGGTGAGAATGGCCGAGAGGTCTGACAAACTTGCGAATGTACGGGTCTAAATAGTTAGCCGATAGAAATGTCGGCGGCGATTAGGTCGCAGTCAGTGTGGATTAGTAAAAATCTGCGTTATGAAACTCCATATTGTGTTACAGGCACAATCAAGCTGACAGGCTCAGAGCAAGCACCTACAGGATATATGTAAAGATAGAATTATCAGAACGAGGAAAGGTGTCAGGCATAGAAATATGTTTGTTGGCGAAGAACAATAAGCAACTTAACTGGCACTGAAAAGTAGAGGCCGAACCGATGAAACTTCTGTAATGGAAGCGGAGGAATGACCTCAAGTCGATTGTAATTACAAGTAATCTATCAAACTCAGATTAGGATTACGGGTAAGACGAAAAAGCTCATGCCCCGAAAGGAGTGTGATGCCTAATGACAAATAAACAACAGAAAAAGCTATTATGTGTTGATGACCTCAGACACGCCGAATATTATCAAATGCAGGACACGTTTGATAACCTCTACTCCAAGAGTAGAAACGGAGAGATTTTTCAAAATCTAATGCCGTTAATACTTTCAAGAGAAAATATATTGCTTGCCTACCGTAATATCAAAAGCAACGGTGGGAGCAAAACACGAGGTACAGATAAAATTGTAATTGATGATATAGGTAAACTATCAGCTGAAGAATATGTTGAGAAGCTGAGGTATATCGTAGCAGGAAGCAAGCATGGATACCGTCCGAAAGCGGTAAGAAGAAAAGAAATTCCAAAACTGAATGGCAAACTAAGACCACTCGGCATTCCCTGTATGTGGGATAGGCTGGTTCAACAGTGTATCAAGCAAATCATGGAGCCGGTATGTGAAGCGAAATTCAGTGAAAACAGCTATGGATTTCGTCCTCTAAGAAGTGTGGAACACGCCATTCAAAGAATATATCAGCTAATGCAGAGGACAAATCTGCATTATGTTGTAGAGTTTGACATTAAAGGGTTCTTTGATAATGTAGATCACTCAAAGCTGATAAAACAGATATGGTCACTTGGCATAAGGGATAAACAGTTGCTCTATGTAATAAAACAAATTCTCAAAGCCCCGATAAAAATGCCAGACGGAGATATTCAATATCCGGAGAAGGGTACGCCGCAAGGCGGTATTATCTCACCGTTATTGGCAAATATCGTGCTGAATGAGCTTGACCACTGGATAGACAGCCGGTGGATTGAACATCCGATTACGGAAAAATACAGTTACAAGGTCAACAGCAACGGCAGTAAGGATCTGGGACACGCATACAGAGCAATGAAAACGACAGGTCTGAAAGAGATGTATATTGTTCGCTATGCTGATGATTTCCGCATACTTTGCAGAACAAAATCGGAGGCGGAGCGGATAAAAATAGCCGTATCGAAATGGCTATGTGAAAGATTAAGGCTTGAAGTTTCTCCTGAAAAGACAAGGATTGTCAATGTGAAAAAGAAATACTCGGAATTTCTTGGATTTAAGATCAAGGTTCACCCCAAAGGTGGAAAATGGACGGTGGAATCCCATGTTTGTGACAAGGCTCTTTGTAGACAAAAAGAAGCGTTAATTGAACAAGCCAAAAAGGTTGCAAAACCACCACAGCATAGTACAGAAAGTTATGAAATTCATCTATACAATGCAAAGGTGGTTGGAGCGCAGAGCTACTATAAAATTGCAACCCATATCAATATTGACTTTAACGTGTTGAATTTAGCTGTCATGAGGGTGTTCACCAATAGACTTAGAACGCAAAAATGTAATAGGTTAAGACGAAAAGGCAGACCTCTTACAAAAGCGGAAATAGGGCTATACGGAAATACACCGATGATGAGATATGTGGCTGGTTCAGATGAGCCAATTTATCCAATAGGATTTGTTCAGCATAAACCGCCGTGGACGAAGAAACGAAAAGCAAATCTCTACACAGCAGAAGGTCGTAAAGAAATCTACGACAATCTCAGAATAAATACTTCGCTCATGGTGGAAATGATGAAATTTTCGGGCAAGAACAGTACAGAATACAGCGACAACAAAATATCATTATATTCTGCCAGTTGGGTAAATGTGGGATAACGGAAATTGAATTTCAATGTCTTGAAGATATCCATTGCCACCACAAATTGCCGAAACAATATGGCGGTACAGATAGATATGATAATCTTGTCCTTGTGCTGCCGCAGATTCACAGATTGATTCATGCTGCTGATGAAATCACAATCCGAAAATATATTGAACTATTGAAATTGGATAAAACTCAAATCTTAAAACTAAACAAATACAGAGAGCTAGCGAAAAATAATCCCATAACAGTAAAATAAAAAGTTGAAATTTGTTGTTTGTTAAGATTACAAGTCATGCAATCGATGGAACGCCGTGTGCGATGAAAGTCGCACGCACGGTGTGGAGTGGGGGAAAACTTGGAGATTATTTCAAAGAGTTACCTATCACTATCCAACTGGCAGCGGAAGCAGAATGCCGCCAACAATTTCTCCGCTGTCCTGCCCTATGATATGGAGCAGCAGAGAAAAGAAACCAAGGAAATGATGGACGATCTGACGAACCGGGACCAGCGATGATGTTCGGCCTGGTTACCATGGTCCATCTGGCGGATTCCAAAGAACAGCTGGACAGCGATACGGAAACACTGCTCTCGATAGCCCGGAAGAACCTGTGCCAGATGAGCGTTCTGCGCTGGCAGCAGAAGGACGGGCTGGACACGGCTTTGCCCTACGGCCTGCGAAAAATTCAGGCGTTGAGAACCCTCACCACCGAGAGCACCGCTGTGCTGATCCCATTCCGGGCCCAGGAAATCCTCCAAAACGGCGGGATTTACTACGGACAGAACGCGGTCAGCAAAAACATGATTGTGGCTGACCGCAGAAAACTTCTCAACGGGAACAGTTTTCGCCTGGGAGTCAGCGGATCGGGAAAATCCTTTTCTGCCAAGGAAGAAATCGTCAGCATCGTCCTGACTACCAATGACGACGTTCTGATTCTGGACCCGGAATCTGAATTTGGATATTTAGTGGAAGCACTGGGCGGCGAAGTGATCCGGGTATCGGCTTCCTCCGGCACCCACCTGAACGCCATGGATATGGACCGGGCCTATGGAGATGAACGGAATCCCCTGATTGAAAAGTCGGAATTTATCTTGTCCCTGTTTGAGCAGCTGGTAGGGGCGGGGAACGTATCCGCCAGGGAAAAATCCATTCTGGACCGCTGCACCGAAGAAGCGTACCGGGAATACACAGCCAACAGGTATACCGGGCAGCCGCCTACCCTGAAAGACTTATACCATTCCCTGTTAAACCAGCCGGAACCAGAGGCCAAGGGCCTTGCCTTATCGTCCGAACTTTTTATCACCGGATCATTAAACACCTTTGCCCATCAAACCAATGTGAATACCAAAGCTCGGATCATTTCCTATGACATCCGGGAATTAGGGGAACAGCTGATGCCCATTGGAATGCTGGTGACTCTGGACGCCATTTTCAACCGGGTGATCCAGAACTGGAGAAAGGGCAAAACCACCTGGGTATTCGCCGATGAATTTTACCTGCTTTTCCGTTATCAGTACAGCGCGGATTTTTTTTACAAGCTGTGGAAGCGAATTCGAAAATATAACGGTCTGGTGACAGGATTAACTCAGAACGTGGATGAGCTGCTCCGCTCTGATACTGCCCGCCTTATGCTGGCAAACTCAGAATTTTTGATTCTGCTGAATCAATCCGCGACGGATCGGGAGGAGCTGGCCGGGCTTTTGAACATTTCCGAAACCCAGCTGGGGTACATCACCAATGTGGCGGCGGGCTGCGGCCTGATCCGCTGCGCCGGAAACATCGTCCCCTTTGAAAACAGCTTCCCGCAGAATACGAAGCTGTACAAACTCATGACGACCAAACCGGATGAGGCGATTCGATGAAAGCAAAAGAAGTTCGGGAACCATTTGCCGGTTCCCGGACTATCCTGCGTATAAAGGTGGTATGCCATTGAAAGAAATTAAGCTGAAGCCGGACATTAGTAAACCCAAGATGCTGGAAAGCGCGGCCAGAGCCCCCAAAATCGCTATGAGGGAAGCGTGGCTGAAGTCTAAAGAAAAAACGGTCTTGGGATTAAAAGAAACTCCCTTTGCCGGACAAAATGAGGAATCCTCCAATACTCCGGCCAACAGCGCTGCGAATCAGACAGTCTCCGGTATGAAAACCGCAGCTCAAAAAGGCGCGGACCTTACCTATCGGGGCGGAAAGAAGCTGGCCCAGACCGCCTCCAGGAAGGTTCGGGAAAAACGTGAGGCTTCCCGTGTAATCAAGGAAGCGAAAGACGCTGCAGGCCAGACTGGAAAAGCAGTCAAGATACGGTTTCTAAACACGGATAAAGAATACAGCAGCTAAAACCATCAAAGGGAAACCCCAAAAGGCAGTGAAAACCGCCGGACGTTCCATTAAAGGAGTAAAGCAAGGAGCAAAAAGCGTTAAGACTGCTCAAAGGTCGGCAAAAGCGGCCCAGAAAACAGCCCAGGCTGCGGCAAGAACGGCTCAGAAAGCGGCGCAGGCGGCCAGGGCAGCAGCAAGAGCCGCGGCGGAAGGAGGGAAAGCCCTGGCCAAAGCTGCGGCGGCTGTTGTGAAAGTCACCATAGCGGTAGTGAAAAGCCTGATTGCGGCTATAGCCGCGGGAGGCTGGGTCGCGGTGGTTGTCATTCTGACAATTTGCCTGATCGCGGCGATTCTTTACTCCTGCTATGGGATTTTTTCTCCGGGGAAGATACCGGCACAGGGATCACCATGCAGGCGGCTGTGGCGGAGATCAATGAAGAATATGGGGAAAGGCTGGATCAGCTGAAGGAAGAAAACGAGCATGAAGTATTCCGGCTTTCCGGTTCCAGAGCGCCCTGGAAGGATGTGCTTGCAGTTTACGCGGTCAAGGTAAATACCGATTCGGAGAATCCCCAAGTGGTGGCCAATTTAACGGAAGAAAAGAAAGAACTTCTGCGGGGCGTTTTTTGGGATATGAATACAATCTCCCATCAGATCGGCAGAGAAACGATAACGGAGATCGTCGTCCAGACCGACGAAAAGGGAAACGCGGTGGAGAAAGAGCAGACAGTGGAGAAACAGTGCTGACGGTCAGCGTAACCCATAAGCCGGCGGAGGAAATGGCAGCGCGGTACTTTTTTAATCCCAGTCAAAAGGCCGCCCTTACCGAACTTCTGGCCCCGGAATTCGATACCCTGTGGACTGGAGTCCTTTCCGGCATGATTTCCGATGGCGGCGGTCTCGTGGCGGTGGCCCGTTCCCAGGTGGGAAACATCGGCGGAGAGCTCTATTGGAGCTGGTATGGGTTTGAATCCCATGTGGAATGGTGCGCCTGTTTCGTTTCCTGGTGTGCCGATCAATGCGGCTATATTGACGCCGGCCTGCTCCCTAAGTTTGCGGCCTGCACCTCCCAGGGGGTTCCCTGGTTTCAGGAACGGGGGCAATGGCAGGACAACACCTATACGCCGAATCCCGGTGACCTTATCTTTTTTAATTGGGATCAGGACGAATGGATCGATCATGTGGGAATCGTGGAAAAGGTGGAAAACGGCAGGATTTATACCATCGAGGGCAACTCCGGTAACGCCTGCGAGCAGAACAGCTATCCTTTGGGAGATTCCCAGATTTATGGATATGGGATTTTGAGACTATATGTTTAAGGTGCAGGATAAAGGTGTTCTCCAGCTTTCTACTATTACCAAGTGAATTGATAGTTATAGTATGACAATTTTATCACTGATATTGGCCTAACATATAAGCCGCTTGGGAGAAAACGAACAATCTCGTGGTAGACTAAATTGATTTGGGGTGCCTTGTTTAACATTTTTCGAAACGGAACTCCTTCCAAAGAATAGAAAAGAATTCTAAGTTTTATGGTTCTTATCTGCGCCTTTGATCCTCGTGTCCACGTAAGAGCGCGGAGAGATACCGTAGTATTGTTTAAAGCACTTGCCAAAGTAACTGGCATCCTCATATCCACATTGATAAGCTACTAAAGAAACATTTTCACAGCCATCATCAAAATAATTCTTGGCCCTTTCCATCCGAATCCACAGTAAAAAATTCCCCACAGTAAAATTAAATTCTTTTTTGAAAAGGTAGCAAAGGTGTTGTTTACTGATAAAAAAATGAGAGGCAATGTCCTCAAGGTTTAAATTTATTTGATGACAGTTATTCTCAATATAATCTAAAATCTGCTGTGCCAAAGAACTTGATAAATGGTTATGTCCCTGTTGCTTAGCAGTATGTAATATTCTAAGAAAGTAGGAGGTGGTGCAGTCAAACAGCTGCTCGATGGAATCAGTAGTGTCAATAATCTCAAAAAGATTTTTTTGCGTTTCAGATTCTTCGGAAAAGATATGATTCTGGACTGCATATCCCATAGCATAAGACAGCAAATCGCAGATTTGTAAGTAAATTGCTACCGGGTGGAGTTGTTGGCAGGTCATTTCTTTAAAAATACCTTGCAAGAATTCCCTAATACCCTCCTCGTCGCTTTTACGCATCAGTTTTGAAAGATGGTACCGCTTTTCATCGGAAAAGATATATTCGGTCTGGCCGGAAAAGTCAGTTTCATGGTAACAGAAGAATCCGCGGGCATGATGTAAAGCTTGGTATTTTTCAACACATCTAGCTTCCTGATAAGAATGTGCCAATTGTTTTACTTGGGAATAGCAGGAGCCGGAACACAGAAGAACAGAATACCTTAGATTTTCTTCAGCAATTTTAACAAACTGTTTTAAAATCGGTTCGATTCGGCCATATAAGTCTTGCGGTAGCAGGTTAGAACCTAACAGAAGAAAAAGCGTTTGATTTTCATTGACTCCAATAATACAGTCTAAGGAGGAGCTGAATAACTCCGATAGTATATTCCTGGCGGAATAAAGATATAATTGTTGATCATTGATAGACCAAGGCCCTAAGGATCGGGATAGATATCACATAATATAACACAGTAGGATGAATTTTCTAAAGAAAAGGGAATGTCCTGAGAAAAATGTTTGATTTTTGTCCAATCGGTTTCCTTTTTAATCAATTCTTCCGCAAAATACTCTTGAATAATGGGATTTAGACGAAAGTTTTTATCTAATATTTGGGAGTGATAGTCTTTTTGGTTATTTCATAATCTATTTTAGCTGATAGTTTGATTAGGCAGTTGTATAAGTCAGAAGGACGGATAGGTTTTAATAAATAATCTTGAACTCCCAAACGGATGGCTTTCTGAGCATACTCAAATTCACTATACCCGGTCAGAATCACCATTTTGGTTTGAAGCCCTTGCGCCCGGCAGATTCTACCATTTGGATTCCATCCATTAATGGCATAGTAATATCAACTAAAGCAATATCAGGTTTTAGCTCTTGAATCAACCGCAGTCCGTCGCGACCGTTATTAGCCTCACCGCAAATCGTGAATTCAGAATTAAAATCTTGAAAATAGTGGTGAATCGCTTTACGAAAAAAGAATTCATCATCAATCAACAAAACATTTTTCATATCACAGCCTCTTTTCAGATAATATCCTTTTATTTAATTGACGGAAAATATGGTTCCTTAGGAATTGTAAGTATGACCTTAGTGTAATGATGTAGAACACTTTCAATTCTAATACCGAACTCTTTCCCAAACAGCAGTTGTATACGCCGATTTACGCTGCTTAGGCCAAAAGAGCGAAGATGGTCGTTTTCGCACGAATCGCGAAGACTGTTCTGCAGATTTTTTAGTGTTTCAGAATCCATTCCCACACCATTGTCGATAACGCTAAAGATCAGATGATCTTCCAAGTTTTTTAATTGTATCACGATTAAACCCTTGGTTTGTTTTTCCTTAATTCCGTGGTAAATTGCATTTTCTAAGATTGGTTGAAGAGTTAATTTGGAAATACACCAATTTTCCGTGCCTTCACATTCTTCTATCCGGTAATCTAAGTATTCCTGGTAACGTAACTTTTGAATGTATAGATACTGCCGGCACAGTTCCAACTCGTTTTGTATTGAAATAATATCGTTGCCGTTATTCAATGAAATTCGATAGAATACAGCCAATGCGGAGATCGCTTCGCTCGCAGTCTCATTCAGATCCAAATCCACTAAGGATTTAATTGTTTCCAAGGTGTTATAAAGAAAATGCGGCTTTACCTGAGATTGGATTAACTGAAGCTGGTATTGATTTTTTTCTTCCTGCTTTTGATAAACCTCATCTAGCAATGCGCGGACTTTTTTTGTTAGGTTGTTAAATCCCGTATAAAGGATAGCCATTTCGTCTTTGGAATGGGTAATGACAGTTTGATTTAAATCTCCCTTGGATACCCGTGCCATTGCGTTTGAAAGAGTATGAATTGGTTTGGAAATTGTGTAAGAAACCCAAAAAGATAGGACCAAAGTAATAACACAAGCGAGAATTCCAATTATAAGCGTAAAACGGTTGACTGCTTCCTGCCCTTGCAATAAGGAGTTTAGCGAAACCGCATTTATGACCCGCCAGTTAGTACCTTCGTACATTTTTGAGGTGTATAAAATATCGGTGCTGCCGGTTCCACCTGACAGGATCATATTTCCGTTTTCACACAACTGGCGGTAATTTTCCTCGGAGATATGTTCCCCGACGGAAAAATCCGTTCCGATCAGTTCTTTTTCTGAAGAAGATAGCACGATGTTGTTTTCGTTAAGCACATAAAAGCTGGTTTGTGTATCGGCCGGCATATTTTCTTCAAAAATAGCAGCGAAGGAGCTTTCGTTCACAAAAAAGGCTACATAACCAATCGTAGCTAAATTATCCAAATCCACTACAGATTTAGAAACCACCATTTTAGGGATAGTAGGGTTATTGGGTATGTCCTCGGTAATCATGAAAGGCCCTTGAATGATACAATTGTTTTTTGGATTGATATTACTAAAATAGTTTTTCCCTAAGACGGCGGCGGTAGGAGCGGTGTTATATCCGCTTGCGCCGAAAAATTTATTGTCTATCGCCACAAGATCCCACATAGCGATGTTACGATTGATTCCTAAAATGGAATTTACCGATTTGTTCAACGTGGTGCGAAGTTGATATTGAGCCGTGGCGCTTTGCGGAGGTGTTTTGTATTTTTTCAGCATTGCAATGACATTAGGATTTACCGCCACTGTAGTAGCATAGTCGAATATGTGTGTGATTTTTGCGTCTAGGTTATTCATAATCAAAGCTAATTCCCGCTGGCTGGTTTGGATTGCGTTTTCCACATTAGCATTTCTGGTCACTTGATTGGTGATAACAGAAGTGAAGATCAAAATACAGATGATCAATAAGGAATAGATGATAAAGATTTTATAACGAATCGAAAAAACGTTTTTCAATTTTTATTCCTCCTATTAATCCGCCATGATATATCTTCCTGAACATTGCTTTTTTCTGAAAAACAAGCGTTATTTTTCCAAATAGTCATTATAATACCTGCTTAAAATAAGATTTGCAATGTCTTCCAAAGTATAGTATATAATATTTATTGAAAAATAAAAGGATTTTGGTAAAAGATTACGAAGATATTCTGAGCCGTCTGAATATTTTCCATTTTCAAATAGCAATTTTATAAATATAATGAAATCACAAAAAACAAGGAGGTTACAAGTTATGAAACGCAAAGGAAGATTATGCGCATTGATTTTGGCATTGGTATTGGCCTGCACAGGGTTCAGTGCATGCAGCAATGGAGGCGGAGAAAGCTCAACCTCAGTTCCGGAATCCGGAAGTTCTGCGCTGGAAAGCGGCGGGACAGACGCGTCTGACGAGGCTTTGTCGATTCATTACCTGAGCGCAAGAGGCGCCAATGAGGGAACGATTCAATCACTACAAAAAATTGCGGACGAGTATCAAGAGACTCATCCCAATTTCAATTATGAGGTTGAAATTATCTCTGACCGTTCCTCCTATCTACAAAAGCTCAGGATTCTTGCTTCCAGTGATGAATTGCCAGAGTGGTTTGATTCCGACGCAGATTCCTTTTATGCCGAATTGGTGGGCAAGGACGCGGTGCCGATGTCGGCGCTTTGTACGACGAACTGGGCGTTGCCGATGATTTTTACACCGTTGCCAAGGACTACCAGCGTTTGTCGGACGGTTTTTTGGGATTGATTTCCTGGCAGGCAAACACGGAATATTTCTGGTATAACAAGACTGTTTTTGAGGCTGCCGGCGTTACCGAAACACCGAAAACCTTTGATGAATTTTTTGCAGCCTGTGACAAAATCAAAGCGGCCGGCACTACCCCCGTTGCCATGGCCGGCGGTGACACCTGGCCTCTGTTGCGCTGGGCGGCGTTTGTTCCTTTCCGTACAGCGGGCAATGATTTCATTGAAAAGGCCCGGGTAGGCGAGGAGTCCTTTGGTTCTGATACCGGTATGGAAGCAGCCGCATTTGTCCAGAAAGCGGCCGGTTATTTCCAGGAAGGCTGGAGCACCGCAGACAGCGCTACCTGTGTAAATCTGGTGACCACCGGACAAGCCGCGATCATTTATGACGGTACTTGGCAGCTTCCTTATTTCGTGGACGAGAACATGGAGCTAAAAGAAGATATTGGATATTTCCCCTTGCCTTCCGTGTCCAATAAGGACGTGACGTCAGCTTCCGATTATTGGGCTCATGCCGGTATCGGTACCGCAGTCCGCAAGGATGCGATGACCGATGAGATGAAGAATTATTTTTCATTCCTGTTTGGAAAATATGCGGATGTATGTATGTACGACTTTAATACCGTTCCTTCTATGAAGCCCACCATCCGCGACGATCTTTCTGATTTGTATCAGGAAATGCTGGATAATTTCGGAAACGTAAATACTTATGCTTATTGCTGGGATGTACGGATTGACGCTGCCAGCAATGAGGTGCTGGGGAGGGAAACACCCAACCTAGCCTTGGGCAGCATTACGCCGGAAGAATGGGCTGCGGCTCTTGACGAAGCTGTAAAACAAAATGTAGGTTAATCGTTGATCTAAGGAAACCCGGAAGCCGAGAAAGCGTCTTCCGGGTTTCCACTATCAGCAATTAAAGGAGGTAGCCATGAAACCGAAAAACCGTCTAGTGCCCTGGCTGTTTTCCACGCCGGCGCTGGCTATTTACATTTTTACTGTTTTAGTCCCTGTAGTCTGGTCGATGGTATACAGCTTTTTTGACTATAACGGCGTGTCAAATATGAATTTTGTCGGGCTCGATAATTATTTTCAGTTGTTCCAGGATAAGGTGTTTAAAACCTCGGTGATGAATAACCTGATTTTTATGGCAATCAGTACCGTTTTCCAATTATTTATGGGTTTGCTGCTGGCGACGATTCTTACAAGCATTACCAAAGGCAACAACATTTTAAGAGTCGCTTATTTTATTCCCTGTATTATATCCTCTATGGCTATCTGCCAGATCTTTGTAAAGCTTCTTTCCGTACAGCCGGAAGGAGTTCTGGCCGCTTTGATGAAAGCCATGGGAATGGCGCCGGTAGCCGTATTATCCGACCCCAAGCTGGCGCTCCTAGTTGTTTCAATTATTGATGGCTATAAGTTCTGTGGGATTTATATGGTTATTTTTTATTCCGCGTTCCTGTCAGTGGACCAAGAGGTCATTGAGGCCGCCTACATAGACGGATGCAGCTGGTGGCAGTCTTACTGCTACATTAAGCTACCAATGATTAAAAATATTTTCTTTGTCGTGCTGGTCCTGCTGGTTAACGGTACGCTGAAGGGCTTTGATATTTCTTATATATTGACATCCGGGGGCCCGGGGACATCAAGCGAACTGGTGGCAACGTACTTATACAAAACCGCCTTCAGCTCTATGAAATACGGATACGGCAGTACCATCGCAGTCTTCCTTGTTGTAGAATGCCTGCTGGCGGTGGGAATTGTACGGTTTATTGCCAGCAGGACGGAAAGGGAGTGAGATTATTATGACTCAATTGACTGCGGGAAAGCCTTTGCGGGTCTTTTTTTATACCCTACTGATTATTATCGTATTGATACAAATCTATCCCATTTTTTGGGTAATAAGCTCCAGCTTGAAGACATCGGAGGAATTGGTTCAGGCGTCGTATACCCTTCCCCATAGTTTCTATTTTGGGAATTATATACGGGTGCTTACCGAATCCAAGTTGCCTTTGTATTTTTTAAACAGCATCATTGTGGCGGTATCCGTTCTTCTGGGCATTGTGGTGATTGGGGCTCCTGTGGCCTTTGCCATCAGCAAGCTACGCTTTAAGCAGTCGAAAACGCTGATGTCCTTCTTTCTGATGGGCATGATGATTCCCATTTTTGCAAGCTTGATCCCTATGTTCCGTATTTACAACGTTGTAGGGCTACGCAATACCTATTTGTCTTTAATCCTTCCCCAGATTGGTTTTAATCTGCCGATCAGTATTTACCTATATGTCGGGTTCATGAAATTTATCCCCGATGCGATTCATGAGGCGGCGGTCATTGACGGAGCGGGCGCTTTTCAGGTGTTTTCCCGTATTATTTTTCCCATGTCCAAGAACACTACCATTACCGTGGTGACTTACAACTTTGTTTTTGTGTGGAATGAGTTTACCTTCGCCAACACCTTTATGACGAAAAGCGAGATGAAACCTTGCCCAATGGTTTAAATGATTTTATAGGTGCCATGGGTTTTGTGGACTGGGGCGCCACTTTCGCGGCCATTACCCTAGCGATTCTGCCCACACTGGTGATCTATTTCTTCCTGAACAAAAACGTGATGGAAGGTATGGCTGCCGGTGCGGTCAAGAGCTGAGCAGAGAGTAATACAGAAAGGAAACGAATAAGTATGAAATGTAGCATTAACATTAAACGTAGACTGGGCCGCAGGAACGAGATGATCTACGGCCATTTTATCGAACATTTTCACCGTCAGATTTACGGCGGTGTCTATGACCCCGG
>ENA-OQIR01000689-OQIR01000689.1-human-gut-metagenome-genome-assembly--contig:-NODE-689-length-13561-cov-4.550469_pt1 | contig 13561 bp, 13 predicted proteins | sample MGYA00242580_ERZ504745 | MGnify/ENA primary metagenome ERZ504745 (study PRJEB26092, sample SAMD00036214) | human gut metagenome | host: Homo sapiens | study: EMG produced TPA metagenomics assembly of... | reverse complement strand
ATGAGAAGACAGAAGAGTAAAACTGAGCATTGAACAAGAGATGGAGAGTGCGGAGAATATAAAAGACAGGAAGGCGATTATGAGGAATAGTTCTGCACACTATGAAAATTATTGCGCAGATGAAGAATTCCTTTGTCTCCGAATATGACGACACGATCAAAATAATTGCGGATAAAATTGGTGATGATGTTGAAAAAGTGGACGATAAGGAAGCACTCAAAAACGCTACTAGCGAATTTACGACATTCAAAGATACCTTGAAAAATGACTTTGAAAATTATAATACCGTTGAGCAGGACAGCTTTGACAAATATAACAGTACGATTGATGATTATGTAATAAAATACAATGATAGAGTAACTGCTATTGAAAAAGCCGAGGAAGAAGCTCGTAAGAAAGCTGAAGAAGAGGCTAAAAAGAAAGCTGAAGAGGAAGCAAAGAAGAAAGCAGAAGAAGAGGCTGCTGCTAAAGCTGCTCAGGAAGAAGCAGAAAGAAAAGCTGTTGAACAGAGTTCTGGATCATCTTCAGGTGGTTCTAGCTATAGTTATGATGATAGTAATGATTATAGTTATAGTAGTGGAAGTTCAAGCTCTGATTATTCAGGTGGTTCTAGCTATAGTGATTCTGGATCTTCTAGTTCTGGAAATGATTACAGTGGTGGGTCAAGCTCATCTGGCGGAAGCTCAAGTGATATTCATAATGAATGGTATGGTGGATGGACTGATGAAAAAGGCAATGAATATAATGATTATTACGATCCAAATACAGGAAATTCATATGATTCCAATGGAAATTATCAAGGAAACATGAACGATTGGCTTTGGGATTAATATTTCAAATTAAATATTAATTAAACTATTTAAATAGGAAAAGTTTAATGCTTTTATTTTGCTTTCCTATTCAGCTCTTTTTAGTGATAGGAGCCAATATAAGATCATAAAAAATTGGATAGATTAGAAACCGATAAGAACCATTGCCAAAGCAAATAAAACCCGTTAAAATAGAGATCAGAACATAAGCACAGCCGCTGGTGTCAAAAGCCGCAAAAGTTGGAAAGGAAGGTTTCAAGATGAGAAATCCAAAACTCCCGACCGGGATTGACAACTTTAAAAAGATTCGCAATGGAAATTACTATTATGTAGATAAAACTTCCCTCATAGAACAGATTTTAAATAACGGAAGTGAGGTCACGCTTTTTACGCGCCCACGCCGTTTGGAAAATCCCTGAATATGAGTATGATTCAGCATTTCTTTGAAATTGGAACGGATCCAGCACTTTTTGACGGCTTGAAGATTTCTAAGAATACAGAGATTTGTGAACAATATATGGGAAAATATCCCGTTATTTCCATCAGCTTAAAAGGAATTGATGCCGATTCCTATGAAAAAGCCCGTGCGCAGCTCATAAAAACAATCAATCGTGAGGCAAGAAGATTTCAATTTCTTCTGGAAAGCGACAAATTGAGCCGGGTTGATAAAGCACTTTTTTTAGAACTTCTGACAAGAAATATGGAAGAAGACACCATTACCAGCAGTCTTCAGGAACTGACAGAACTGTTGGAAGTTCACTATGAACAGCAAGTGGTTGTCCTGATTGACGAATACGATGTTCCGATGGCAAAAGCCCATGAAAATGGATATTATGATGAAATGGTATTGCTGCTTCGAAATATGTTCGGAAATGTTTTAAAGACAAACAGCAGTCTTGCCTTTGCTGTTTTGACGGGCTGCCTGCGAATTGCAAAAGAAAGCATCTTTACCGGACTGAACAATTTCAAAGTATATTCGATTACAAATACAGAATTTGATGAAACCATCGGTTTTACTAGATGAAGAAGTAAAGATCATGCTGCATGACTATGAAATGGATGACCGATATGACGAGGTAAAAGAATGGTATGACGGATACCGATTCGGAAAAGCAGATGTGTACTGTCCATGGGATGTTGTGAACTACTGCAATGATCATATCCATAATCCAGAGGCCGAGCCGGAAAATTACTGGATGAATACAAGCGGGAACAATGTGATTCATCATTTTATCGACAGCATCAATGAACCGGATATGCTCACAAAAACAGAACTGGAATGGCTGGTAAATGGAAAAACAGTGATCAAACAAATCGACGAAATGGTTACCTACAATGACCTGTATTCGACCATGGATCACCTGTGGAGTACACTTTTCATGACAGGATACCTGACGCAGCGCGGAAGAGAAAGCGATGGCCGCTATTGCCTTGCAATTCCAAACCGGGAAATTCGAAATATCATAACAGAACGGATTCTTACACTGTTTCAGCAGGAAGTGAAAAAAGACGGGAAAATGGCAGAACAGTTCTGCCAGGCACTGCTTGGGGGAAAATCAGCAGAGGTGGAAAGCCTTTTGAATTTGTATTTGCAGAAGACGGTCAGCATACGCGATACCTTTGTGCGGAAATCGCTGAAAGAAAATTTCTATCATGGAATTCTGCTTGGAATCTTAAGCTATAAAAATGACTGGCGTGTATCTTCCAATCGAGAATCGGGAGAAGGCTTCAGCGATATTGTGATTGAAACGGGAGATGCAGAAACAGGAATTGTGATAGAAGTGAAGTATACAGATGAGAAAAAAGATCTGGAAAGAGATTGCCGGAAGGCATTGGAGCAGATTCGAGATAAAGATTATACACAGACACTGTGGCAGGATGGCTATAAGAAAACGGTGCAGTATGGGATTTCATTTCATTTGAAACAGTGTTGTGTGATGGAAGCAGAGATGCAGCGTAAGCGGAATCGAGATGGAGATCTGAATCGTTACAATTTGTTATAAAATTCAGGGCAGAGATATTGCCTGATTTATATACGGACAAGTTTCTGTCAACATTTTCCGTTCGATATGAGATAAAATGGTAATATTCAAAAGAAAAAGCCTATCATGAGGAGAAAAAAGATGGAAGAAAAGACAGCAAACATGGCAGAGAATATTCGCGTTACATTCACTGGATTTCACTACATAAAGGATGGCGATTATCCAAATGACTTCGAGGTATGCTTACTGATCCTGAAAGACAACAGCTTATCAGCAGGCTGCTGGGATACAGGATTATATGCCACGGAAGGCGGCAAGCAGCCAGGTGCATTCCGACAGGCAAGGGGCTGTTTTATCGATGCGGACTATGTAAAAGCCTGGACGAAGTTGGAGGATAAGGTGTATAATTTTCAGCAGAACAGCATTGTGTGACTGGGATACGAGAGGAGAATTGCAATGGATAGAAGAAGTAATAATATCGCGATCTTTCAGGACTCCATGGATTTGATAAAAGCAAACCAGAAGCTCCAGCAGGCAGTTCAGTTTTCGATTCAGAACCAAAAGCTGTATGTTCCATCGCAGGCAATTGCACTTCCAGAACCTGGAGAATCATCTTGCAAAACGATTGTTTCATCTAAAAGAAGCTTCGAAGCCGCCTCTGCATACGCAAAAGCCGGAAAGCGAGTCTGCGTCCTGAATTTTGCATCTGCAACTAATCCCGGCGGCGGTGTAACACGGGGAAGTACGGCACAGGAAGAATGCCTTTGCCGATGCAGCACACTTTATCCATGCCTGGATACAAAAACGATGTGGCATCAGTTCTATCAACCGCATCGGAAAGCAGGCGATCCACTTTATAATGATGATCTGTTGTATACACCGGGAGTCGTCGTATTTAAGACCGACACCTCTGCGCCGGAACGAACGGAAGAAAAAGACTGGTATCAGGTAGACATCATTACCTGTGCAGCCCCGAATCTCCGAAAGAAACCAAGCAATGCCATGAACCCGTCTGCAGGAAATGCGCCGGTTAAGATTAGTGAGAAAGCACTGTACGAACTTCAGATGCAAAGACTGGAACGTGTTTTTCAGGCGGCAGCATCGAACGGAGCGGAAGTTCTGATTTTAGGCGCGTTTGGCTGTGGCGCTTTCTGCAACCCACCGAGAATTGTAGCACGGGCATTTCGGAGCGTACAGGAAAAATATGCATCCTATTTTGAAACGATAGAATATGCGGTGTTCTGCGGCAGAAACGATACGTTGAATTATGATACATTCAATCAGGTGCTTGGAGGTAGAAAATAGAATTTAAATGGTGTTCTGAAAGAACACAAAAACGAACAGAAGATACGAGCGTATGAAAAGCACAAACAACAAAAATGAGAGGGACGGCTGTAGAATATGAAAGTTCTGAACTTCGAGGACAGTGTTTATAAGGCAAATGCAATTCGAAAAATATTAGGTAATCGCTGTGGTGTGGCATCGGTTGAACAGGTGGCTAATGTGGAAGATGGTCTGAAAATGTTGAAAGATGCAGAAAACGCAGGAGAGCCGTTCAATCTGATCATCACAGATATGCATTTTCCAATGAGGTCAGGAGCCATCAGCGACACAGAAGCGGGAGAAAAATTAGTTCAGATTCTGCAGGAGCAGGGAAATCAAACCAACATTATCGTATGTTCTTCAAGGAATATGAAACTTCCAGGTGTGTATGGATGTATCTGGTATTCGGAAATCAGTGACTGGGAAGAAGAACTTTGTGATCTTGTAAGAGAGATGGAAAAAAGCAAATGATTTATGCGATGAGTGATATTCACGGACAATATGAGCTGTTCAGGAACCTGATGGAGCAGATACCCCTTGGAAAAGATGATACACTCTATGTACTGGGTGACGTAGTCGACCGGGGGCCGGATTCCATGAATACCTTGAAATATATGATGGCAAACCCTAATATCATTCCCATTATGGGCAACCATGAGCTCATGGCTCTTCCTTGTCTGAAACTTCTGGTACCGGAACTTTCGAAGGAATTTCTTCATAAACTGTCATCACAGGCACGTCAGTCCTTTGCAGAATGGACGTTGAACGGCGGAATCAGCACAATTCAGGAGTTCTTGAAACTTCCGCAGGAAGAGCGTCGACAGATAGTGGAATATATAGAATCATTTCGTCTGTATGGGAAGAAAATTATAAATAATGGGGAATATTGGCTGATTCACGCAGGGCTGGAACATTTTTCGGAATCAAGGCGGCTTGAGGAGTATTCCGTGGAGGAACTTGTGTGGAAAAGAACCGATTTTGACATCGCATATTTCAAAAACATTACTGTGGTAAGCGGACACACTCCTACGCAGAATATTCTTGGAAACAGCAGACCAGGATATATCTTTAAGAAAAATAATCACATTGCGATTGACTGCGGAGCAGGCGAAAATAATGGAAGACTGGCGGTGATTTGTCTGGATACAGGGGAAGAATATTATGCAGAATAAAATGCATCAGAACAAATTAGGCGGACAGAAGAGAAATACTTTATGATGGAAAATATGAGAACAGTATTGTGATAAAGTTGTAGAGAAATTTCTTGTTTTCGCTTGCAGAATAACGGAAAGTGCGACATACTTTGAGTAAGAACATTGTGATGATACAAAGAAACTGTCTTAGTGTTTATACAGATCGCGACAGTCTCATTTAACCGAATCAAGCAAGTAGCGAAGCGGATTGAGAATATCCACTTTGACTAAGGAGATATTTTTCGTGGTTATTATTCAAGAAAGCTTCAATACGCGGAGGAGGGGAAGAAAATGAATTTTAATTTGAGCGTACAAAAATGGCATCTTGTTTCGGAAAAAGGATTACCAAAGGATGGCACATGGTGTTTTCTGGTATGGAAAAGTGCAAAAGATGAATATGAATGGACCATTGGCGGATACAACGAAGCTGAGAAGTATTTTTACGCAAATCTTGGCTCAGGTGGGATGATTGTTGATACAGATGAAGTTGTTGCCTGGGCAGAACTTTTCAAGGACGAAACCTTTGCGGCAGAGTAGGTAAAACAGCCAGGAAAAGAGGAAAACAAATGATTCAAAAGAGATCCAGAATAAAAATAAATACAGATCTAGCAAAAATCAGACAGGCAGGAAAAAATCCGCAGGAAGTGCAGAAAGAGCTTTTGGAGTTCTTTGAAAAAAGAGGATTTGAGTATGAAGAGTATGTTGGGTATCTGTATCAGGAAGAGATTACACAGGAGAAAGCGCAGCAAATTACGGATGAATTGAAAGAATGTGGATTGGCAAAATTTGTGCATGATTTTTATGTTTATGATGTGGAGGGGAAAATTGTTGTGATGGAAATAAAGAATACATATAACTTGAATTAGTCACGGCTTTGCCATGAAAGTGGCTGAAAGTCAAAGAGTTACTTTTGTTTTGAAAATGTATGTAACGTATTGATTATGCAATAAAGTCAGTAAAATTACGGAACCTTGTTAAATACGCAAGAAAAGAATAGTGAGATATTTCTATGGATAAACCTAAAAATGATTCAGATGCCAATGCATGGTTATTTTATGAAAAATATTATGGAAAAAGCCTTTCTTATGAAGATAAAAAATATACCGTTGGTAACACAAAAATTTTAGTTAACGGAGATGTATGCTTTAACGTTAAGTTGAAATATGATAAACGTTTTACAATGTTGGGAAGTATAATTAAGAAAGAACCAGAACCACAATTTAATAAACTAAATGAATTGTTATCAGAGTTACTTTATTCGCCAATGAATATAAGTATTCTGCCCAAAACAGGAGGTTTGAATATTATTAAAAAAAATTTTGCAGATGATCGGTTTGATTCTTTTGTGTGGCTTATTAGTAAATATTACGAAGGTGTAACCGCTCCAATAGTAAATAGAGGCACTCAAAATGCATATATTTGTAATCAATTATCTTTACAAGAGTTTTTAGATGAAATGGATGATGAAAACAGATTTTGTTTGACTTTTTATGGAATACCTAAGGAATTTGTATCAAAATTAATTGATAGTGGGAAAAGTGCCATTCGTACTTACAAAGAGTTTTACAACTTTTTGTTATTAGCAACTGAGTTCTGGGAAATTAGACTTAAAAATTTAAAAAAACAAAATATTATTAAAGAGGACGAGTTCAAATCTTATGAGTTGATTCTTAATAAATTAAATGAGCTATTGAAGTCTAACATTGATAGCATTGCTGAGAAATCCTCCGTAAGTTCTCAAACATGAATATTGGAAAGATAACAAGGACGCAGTTTACCAAATTTTTTGATTTTTAATGGCGGTCAGAACGGTGATTTATACTACCGATGCCATTGAATCGAGACTTTTTTCACAGCCGCGTAATCAAAGGGTGGCGGCAAGATACCGCCACCTTCTCGATTACTCTTTCAAGCATCTCAAACTCTTGCTCCCATGCCCCATATCCTGGAGAATCCAGTATTTAGACGTATCAACATCACAAGCCTGTGATGGATCAATCAGGTGAAAGTCAAAATAGGAGAGAAATGCCTGGTTGACAGAAAATTTGATAAAGTTCCATTGACTTTCTCGGCTGTAAGCTTCCATAATTTGTTCCTTCGTTTCCAGCCCCATACGCAGCGTGGGAAATACCAGATGCTTCGCGCCCCTTTCGCATCATCAATACCATACCAGTTGAGGAGCTGACCTCTATAGAGCAGTACAAATGTTTGACCTTTGGGATGGTATTTTTGACTTAAGAGATACGCGGCTATATTTTTGAGTAAGCGTTCACGTGTTTTTTCGTACAGCGTGTGTATTTTACCATCATTGCCAGCCTTCAGACTGTATAAATAAGAAAAACGTTCTTTTTTATTTTTCACAGGAGCGCCGGAAGGATCTTTCCGAAAGACCAAATACTGTTCTTTTAATGACCCACGATTGAGTGCCTGGGCAATTACGGAATTCAATGTTATTTGATTTTCCCGATAATCGTTGACGGACAAAGTTTCGGTCCATTTGGTCTCCAGTTCCTTCCAAAGATTTTCTTTTTCCTTCTCGGTTTTCTCACAATGTGCCATCCAATATTTTTTAAACCATCCGTCTGCCTCACGAAAATAGTCTGTCCCATTTGAAGTTTGTCGGCGGGAAGTGGGATTACTTTCCGGAGAATCCGCATGATCAAAATGGAAGCCAAGCCAGCGTTGTAAAAAGAGTTTTGCATCACTCAAAAGTTCAGGGCGAACAAACCCATCTGAATAAATTTCATCTTCACGGTAAGTGTCAAAAATATATCCTCTTGCAAGTACAACCAGAATCTGTTCAATTCCATATAAACCGCAGTCCGTACTGAAATTTCCAGTAAGTAATTTAGGCTGAATTCTTGGCGAGCTTGATTCGGGATTTGTTATATATGCTTCGAATTCCGCTCTTTCATTCAACATGTAGTATCACTTCCTTTCAAATGAGAATCGATATCTTCCCACACAAATGCATCCCAGAAGAAATTCCGGTTTTCAGAGCTTGTTCTTGTGAGCTTATGCAATGTGGTAATAAGCTGTCCCATATCGACAGATGAATGGTCAATCAGTTCTTCCAGTTCGCGGAGACAAATACGGTAGATCTTGCGTTGTGCATTTGCATCATTATTTACGTAAAAATTACGGGCAGCGTTGTCCAGGTGTCTGATGAAGTCCGAATTTGAAGCCACATAGGAAGAGATGGGCGGAAGTTCTTCCTTGGGAGCCTTTTTTGCCTTTCTTTTCTCTTCTGCCTTTTCCATTTGTTTTATCGCTTTTTCTTTTAGAACATCAAAAGGGGCATCCTGTGTTGGCACCTTTATACAGGAAAGAATTAACCATAACGTTTTGTAGCCCTGCTGATAAAAATGAAACAGCAGTTCTCGCTCCGTTTCATCAAGGGAAGCTTCTTTGAATCCATTTCCAATGATGTACTCCAATGCCTTTCCACGATGATCAGAAGGCTGAAGAAGCCATTGCTCCTGAAGAAGACGTGTGCGCATGTCCTGAATGGAATTGCTTTCCGTAATATGCTCTTGTATTTTACTTTTTAAGGCTGGAACCGTAATTCTTTGAAGCTGAATCGCAGTTTCTTCATCATAAATTTGAAACAAATTTCTCAGAAGATTTTCCGGTGCATAGAAAACCTCTTTTTTTTCTTCTCTTATAATAGGAAGAAGAGAATGGATGTAAAAGAAATGCGTGGATAAAATCTCACGGCATTGTGTTTCAAAAATTTTGATCGCTGCACTATTTTTAGCAGATGTTTTTTTCGGCGCAAGGAACAACTTTAAGGTATTATCGCGGACTTTTTCTTTCGCTTTGTATTTTTCCAATTCATCTCTAAAACGGCCAGGCAATTTGTTAATACAGGTTCCATAATCTGGAACAGAAAAAGTTGCGTTTGTCCGACAATCCTTTGCGGAAATCGTGAACTTCTCTTCGTTGGAAGATTTACTGTTTTTGAAAGTCAAATTGCTGAAATAATAATTTTCTTCTGAGCGCAACTGTTTCCATTTTTTCAAAAACGTCAGATAGGAATTCTGATGCGTTTGATCCTTTAGAATGGGATCTAAATTAGGGTGCTTTCCATTTTTGGCTGCATCAATTTCCAAACCTGTCAATAAGGTACAATGTTCACACGAAGGAGGAACAGGAACTGATGAAGCATTTGGCTTTGTCACAAGTACCTGGTTCGTGGAATTTGATGATGAATTTAACGGTTTGCCATACTCGGTCTGCCCAATGGAAATGGATGCATTGGAAATCAGTCCGATCCGGTTGGAAAAGGTATTTTTGATATGTTCGAATGGAACATGTGCCTTTAATTCAACAGCAGGAGAATCCAAAGCAGGAATTGTGATAATGGGAAGAATACGGTATGGATACGTTTCTGTATCGTAGCATCCAGATGCAACTGCGTTTACAACATCCTGATCAAATATAACGTTAACCAAATCGCCGTCAAAATCAGCGCCGCCTAAACATAAAGGAGCAACGGAACCTCGTGGAACCATAACAATACCAGTTAATTTACCGAAATATTTTTGATAAACTTTAAGATGCTTTTTAAAGGAATTATAATTTACATGTCCTATTTTTGTGTAATGCACTTCATCGGTATTTGTAAAACGCCGCATAATAAACTGTTCATTTCTTGAAAGATGCGGGCTTCTGAAAAAGGCATAATAGGAAAGATAATCCCATTTTTTGTCTAACTGTTGATTTGAGGTCATAGGAAGATAGAACCGATCAAATAAATAGTATGTGAAAAAGCCGCCCATATCGGTCTCTTTTTCCAGCAGGCTTACAAGCAATGGCAGCAGATCCCGGCACAAATACCGTGTTTGGCCTTCTACAAGCAGTTTTCCGCTCACCAGTTTTGTTAAAAGCCCTTTTTGAATGTTCTGCAATTGCGATTTTATATAGATATCATTTGCAAGAGCAGGATTCTTAAAGAGAGCCTTTTTCCATACCGGCGATTCAGTGTCAGCAAAAATATTTTCTAATTCATCCGTGTCGTTTGCCTCATCGTCACTGACCATGTTTTCAGTATCCAGCAGACCATCACAACTTTTTAAATAATTAATGGGATTTTTAATAAAGGAGCAATGGCTGTTTAAAATATGCTCAAATTGTGTTTCAGAAAAATCAAGGGTATTAATCATCTGATAGCTTAAATGCGTATATTTTGACTGTCCATAAGGTAAATTAGTACCCGAAATATATAATGCATGGTCGTATTTTTTTAATGCATTGCAATAAAATTCCATCGGATCAATGGTTTTACCCTCTTTTTTTGCAGCTTCACAATACTGCTTTAACCAGCTATATGCCTTAAACATACTTTTGGTAACAAAAACATGGGCTTTATACAGGTCACGTTTAAATCCAAAGGCATCAGTATACAAGTTTGTGTGTGAATCGTTATCGCTGTTATGTTCCCTTAAAAATGCGTGAACATCAACCTCATGAAGCATTCCTTTTATAAAGGGGAGCCTTATTTGAAAAGAGGTTGCGTCGGATGTTCCAAGAGAAGTATTGACATAACATGAATAGGTTGGAGTGATAAAGCCAGAACCATCGAAAGGAGTATCTACATAGAAAAACTCTTCCGTTTTCGGTTTTAAAAATTGGTAATCTATTGTTTCATCTGAATCCGTTGTTTTTTCTGCTGTTAATAAGGGGACATTCCGCTGATAATTATATCCAGTCGCTGGTTTGTTTTCACGTTTACCGGAGGCTATCCGTTCGTCCTGCACAACTACAAATGTCTCAGGAGTAAGACGTAATTTTTCAGAATCAATTCTTTTGGAAGAAGACAGATACAATCCCCGGTAGGCATAATATTTACTTTCTGTTATTTTGATTTTATTTCCGAAAAAATCAATTCCTAAATTGAGGCGGAAATTTAATTCGTCGTAGAGAGTTTCATCAATGAACGAAATCCTACTGTGACGGGTCATGTTTCCACTCTTATCAAATGCAGACATATGGACAGCGTTGTCAGAATCTGGAAAATAAAGATCAAACCCATGCTCGATCAGATCCTGCGCATCTTTCTGAAGAAATTCCTGATCTTTTAGTTTCCATTTGGGATCGGAAGATTTGTCAAAGGAAAGAAAGATATCCTGAAAATCAACGATAAGGAATTTATCATATAAAGTTTTCTCCGTGACCTGAAAGGAAGAGCCCTGTCTTTTCTTCAGAACTTCATAAATCTGATGAAAAAGAGGACAATCTTCTCGCGTGATTTCCTGTGTGACCACGTAGCTGTGAACGGGGTCGGAAAAATCCAGTTTGAAACATTGATCATTTTCAGCGGGCTTTTGGGGAAAATAATCAAAAAGAGATTTGGCGTTGAGGGTTATGATTATTTGTTTAGTATCGGACATATGCTATCTCCATATTAAAAAAGTGTGAAAATTAATTGATTTTCGAAAAAGGTTTGTCATGCCAATTAATAGTTTTAAGGCCGTCAATTAAGTTGTTCCATTTGAGTGTAGCGGACTGAAGATCAAAGGTATCGCTATCACAATAGTCACGATAGAACTTAGAAAAATCAGCAAGTTTTTGAACTCTAATCGTTTCTTCATCTTCAGATAACGTTAAGAAATAGAATTCTAATCCGTTGGTATACAAAACTTTCTTGAATTTTTCAAGGTGACTTATAATTTGTTTTTCCTCATGCCATCCATATGGTTTAGGGTTAGTATATTCCCAATCAGAATCTTTTGAGGGTTTGAGTTTCAATTTTATATCTTGATTATCAATTTGAATTTCTATATCTTTAAATTTTTCTTCATTTGAAGGAACGAGAGGAAATATTGCCTCATAAGAACGTAAACCATAGGTGCGTTCGCCATTTTGTTTGGATCTATTTCTCTGCAATTTTAAGTTTACAGATAAATTGGGACATTCTGATAGGGTTTCTAGTTCAGCCTTGATCTTTTTTATGATTGGATTATCAATTTGAGAAATAAAGGGTTTTTCCGTGCTTTTCAATTGATCTTCGATGTTATTGCATGACTTTTTTAAACGATTCGCAAGGCTTTGTGGGTTGAAAGCGTATACAAGCGTTAGACCTTTGCGGATTAGTTTTCCTGTTTTGGGGAAGAACTGAGTTTCGTCTATGTTTATTTCTAAAGGGGTAGCTATTTTTTTGATTTCGACACATCCTAAAAAACAAAGTGGTTCTTGGCTAGAGCTAATATTCAAAATTGCTATATCGGGTGGTCCTTGTTTTAAACTTAATAGTTTTTTGAGTGGTTCGTCATTGGCATATTCAGCCTTATGAACATCCCTTATAGAGATAGGTGCATATTTCTTTCCGGGTTGAACTTTTTTTGACTCAACCATCTGCAATAGCATGTAAATCCAAGGATATAATTCCTCTTCTTGACCATATTGCGCTTCCATTAATTGCAATTCCTTAAAATAATCTTCTACCGTAAATTCAATATTCATAGTAATCTCCTGTAACTATTAGTGGTATCAAGCTATTTAATTGTGGGTTCTTGTTGCCAATAGATAGACGTAAGACTTGCGATTAATCTGTCCCATTCTGCGTATGTGGAGAGGCGTTCAAAGGGAGTCATAGATGTGAAACAGGTATGGACTTTGGCAGTGTTGAAATAATAGCTTGATAAATCAGCAATGTCTTTAGTTTCAATTTTTACAGACAAATTTTCAAATGAAAAATTTTTATCGCTTAGAAGTTTTTCCCTTAAAAGTGGAAAGTTTAACTGCTGCAATTTATTGTTCGTAGAATAAGTTAAATTGGTTATTTTATAATATTTCCATATAAGTCCATTTGTTAGGAGCGTTTGACTATACCATACGAGTTCACCTAATAATTGTGACAAATCATTATTATAAGGACTTAAATTTGAATTATCTTTTCCCTTAACAGTTAATTTTTCTTTCTGATTACGAATAATATTGTATTCTCCACTTTTTAAAACAGGAAGGTTATCGTTTGGCTTTTTGCATTCAATACATCCATGAATATAATTAAGCTGGTTGAGTAGAGAAGAATTCTTAGAATTAAAATTTTGATTCAAGATAGCTATATCGGGGAAACTCAAATTAATACCAGATTCTTTTTTTATTCCACCTAAGAGTTGTCTTTCTGGCGTAAAATCTGCCTTGGTCGCCTTTGCAACTAGTCTTAAGGAAAGTTTATTGTAGTCTTCTTTTAGAATTTCTTTTTTTCTGCTTTCGATCATTTGTCAACAACATATAGACCAAGGATACA
>ENA-OQIR01000688-OQIR01000688.1-human-gut-metagenome-genome-assembly--contig:-NODE-688-length-13567-cov-1.982813_pt1 | contig 13567 bp, 16 predicted proteins | sample MGYA00242580_ERZ504745 | MGnify/ENA primary metagenome ERZ504745 (study PRJEB26092, sample SAMD00036214) | human gut metagenome | host: Homo sapiens | study: EMG produced TPA metagenomics assembly of... | reverse complement strand
TGCGCCTGTAAATCGGCCCGTTCGGTCTCGTCCTCGGTGTTGTTGAGGGAGTCCTGCAGCGACGCGATCTCCACCTCCAGCGCCTGAATGCGGGCGCTCATGGCCGCATACTGGGCATCTAAGTAGGCCGCAGTCTGCTCCACCGTCATATTCTGCTCCAACAGCCCCTCGTCTGCGGCGCGCTGGCGGATGGCCGCATCCGCGCGGTCGATTGAGTTGACCATCGCGCCCATCTTGTTCAGGTCGCTCTTGGCTTCGGCCAGATTGGCCGGGAGCGCGTCGGCGTTATACTGCGGGTCATAGGCGGCCAGCACCGTCTTGCAGCTGGCAAACAGTGCATCGTCGATGGGCAGCGTGACCTCGGGCAGGGTCGTGCTTGTATTTTTGGCGTTCTCCAGCTTGCGGTTTGCCTCGTCCAGGTCGGTCTGTAGGCTGGCGATCTTCTTTTCCAGCTCGGGGATCTGCTTGTCCAGCTCGGTGATGGCATCCCGCAGCCGGGTCGTCACGTCGGCCTTCTGGCTGTTCAGCTGGGCCTTGCCTGCGTCCAGCTGGGCCTGGGCGGCGTCCAGTTCCTTCATGCCATCGTTGATTTTTTTCTTGTTGGCATCCAACTCTTTTTTGGCATCGGCCAGGCGGTCACTGACCTTGACCAGCAGCTTGTCGTTGACAGCGTCGATCTTTTCCTGGTCGAGCGTGATCTGCACCGACTTTTCCACCAGGCCCGTCGTGGACACACTGGCCACGCCGTCCACGCGCTCGAGCTGGGGCAGCACGTTTTCGCTGACATAGTCGGACAGCTCGTAAATATCCATGCCGTCGTAGTCCACGGCAATGTACTGCGTCGCCATCATGTCCGGGCTGATCTCCATCAGCGTCGGCGTGGACGCATGTCAGGCAGCGCGTCGCCGAGCTGGTTCACGGCGGTGCTGGCCTTGACCATGGCGCTGTCCATGTCGGTGTCGTCCTGGTATTCCAGAAAGAGCAGGCTGTAGTTTTCATTGCTCTGGCTCGTCACGTTCTTGACGCCGTTCAGCGTCGAAAGTGCATTTTCCAGCGGCTTGGTCACGTCGGCCTCGACCTGCTCGGGCTGGCGCCGGGGTAGGTCGTGATGACCATCAGGTAGGGCAGGTTCATGGCGGGCAGCAGGTCCGTCTGGATGCCAGTCAGGCTGACAAAGCCCAGCACCAGCACCAGAATGACCGCCACCAGAATGGTAAATGGCTTTTTAACGCTGTATTTCGGCATGGAAGTGTTCCCTTTCTTTTCCGACCGACCGGTCGGTCGGATTTATTATAGCACCCTGACCGCCGGTTGTAAAGGCTGCGCGTCCAGCGCGCCATGGAGCTGCTACGGGCATCGGCATCCGCCCGATGGCCTGCGGCCAGGCGCTGACCCTGATTGCCCTGTGCGAGGCCCTGCACTGAAATTTGCATCCTAAGGCAACAAAAGCTCGTTGAAGCTTATCGTTTCAACGAGCTTTTGTTGAGTTTTGTAGTGTTGTGTACCAAGGTTCAGAACGGATTTTGTCCCATGCGTACACGGGAAGTAAATCACCATCTGCACGCCGCCGTTGATGACGGTGATGCGCACGAACGCCGCCAGAAACAGCGTGATGGCAAGCGCCGCAAAATAGCCCATACCTCCCATAGCTCACCTCATGCTTGCGCGGGCACAGTCAGCTCCGCGCTGTATTCGCCGTCGGAAGCAGCAATCGTCATGGCGTCGCCGTCCCCCATGCGGACTATGGCAAGAGCCTCGCCGTAGTAGGTATCGGTTTCGCTGTCCAGATAGCTGTGCTTGTTGAAAGGGCAGGCACTGCCCAGCCCCACCAACGTGCCGCCGCGCATCTGTACCTGAATATTGCCGCGCACCAGCGGCTTGGTGATGCCGTTTTCATCGGTGTAGCGCAGACGGATGTAGCACAGATGCCCCGGTTTTACAGTAGGCTCTTCGGCGTCCAGCGTCAGGCGGGTCGTGCCGCCGGCACTTTGCAGCTTGCAGCGACCAATTTCGTGATCGGCAGCGTCATAGCTGACGGCTTCCAGCGTGCCGCTCTCGTAGGGAATGCTGAACCTCGCCAAGCAGTCATTTTTCAGCGTTTTGCTGCCCACCGTGTGACCATTCAACACCAGCTCCACGCGGGCGGCGCGGGCGTAGACCTGCACGTTGGCCTTGCGCTCCTCGCAGCCGGTCCAGCTCCAGCTGGGCATGGCATTCGTCATCTTCCACGCACTGGGGCTGTGGCGGTCTCCGGTATGGTTGACCGGGCAGACGGCGATATAGGGGCCGTTGTCAGCCTCCAGCGCCACGCGGGTATAGAGGGCTTCGCCCAGCGGCTTGCCGGTCAGATCGATGCGCCCCGAACCCGCCGACACCCAGCCCGGACCGCCGTCGAAGGTCTCGGCGTAGTCGGCGTACTCCCACGAGCCGACCATGACTTCGCAAGGTAGTCCATGCCCGCCCAGACAAAGTCGCCCACTAAGCGGGGCTCCTGTTTGGCCAGCTCGCGGAATTTATAAGCATCGTTGCAGAAGGTCTCGCTGCCCAAAATCAACCGCTGCGGGTACTTTTTCAGGTCGTGCTTATAGCGGTAGATGCCGTAGTTGTAGCCCGCAATGTCCATGTTGGCAAAGGCGTCACGGGTCTTGACGTCGCAGCCGTGCAGGGTCGCGCCGCGCTTCATGAACTCATCGCCCAGCAGCCCCGCCAGATTGTTGAAGAACTGACTGCCGACCGCCTTTTTCTTGGCGGCCTTCTCGCCGCGCTGTTTGGCTTTTTCGGCGCGTTCGGCTTCTTTTTTTGCCTTTTCGTCGCTGTACACGCCGAAGCCGATGGAGCTTAAAAAGTTGAAGAAGATGTTCACACCGCAAGTTACGGGGCGGGAATCGTCCAGCCCGTGCAGGAAGTCGGTCATCTCCTTGGTCAGGGCGATACCGCGCTTTTGGGCAGTCTCGCTGACCTCGTTGCCGGTGGAGTAGAGCACCACGCAGGGGTGGTTGTAGTCTTTTTCCACCATGTCGGTCAGATCCTGATGCCACCAGTCGTTGAAATAATCCACGTAGTCATGCTCGGTTTTGTGGATGTACCAATGGTCGATGTACTCGTCCATGACAAGCATGCCCTGCCGGTCACACTCTGCCAGCAGCGCCTTGGAGCAGGGGTTGTGCGCTGAGCGAATGGCGTTGTAGCCGTTCTCCTTCAGCAGGCGTACCTTGCGCGCCACGGCGTCGGGGTCACAAACTGCGCCCAACAGACCATTATCGTGGTGGATGCACGCGCCCTGGATGATGTACCGCTTGCCGTTGAGCAGGAAGCCGTCCATACCCCACTCGACCTTGCGGACACCGAACGTCTCGGTCACCTCATCATCGGCAAAGCTGACGCGGCAGGTGTACAGGTTTGGCGTTTCAGGTGTCCAAAGGCGGGCGTTATCAAGGGTCAGGGTAAATACGGCCTCGCCGTCGCTCTCCTGCTGCACGGCGGCAGGTCGTCCACCGTCAGGCGTACCGTGCCGGGGCGGTGGTCTTTACGCGCACCTCCACGACGGCGGGGTCAAGCGACAGGGTGCGGATTTTAACGCCGTTCAGCGTGATATGCGCGCCCCTTGCCGTCCAAAGCTGCACCGGGCGGTAGATGCCCGCGCCGGAATACCACCGGCTGTTGGGCTGGTCGGCGTTGCGGGCAATGACCCGCAGCTCGTTCTCGCCTGCGTGCAGATACGGCGCACAATCAACATAAAAGTTGGTGTAGCGTAGGGGCGGAACGCTGCCTTTTGACCGTTGAGCCAGACCTCGGCATTATGGTAGACGCCCTCAAACTCCAGAATGTGGGTGTCCGCCAGCTCGTTTTCCGGCACGGTCAGGGTGCGCCGGTATTCGTAGTCATATCCCTCGTACCAGCCGGTATTGGTGCCGCCCGCGCTCAGGGCGGTGCGGGGTTCAGCCAGCATGGCATCATGGGGCAGGGTCACCGGTTTGCCGGGTGCGGTATCGCCCAGATGACGGCAGGTCCAGCCGGTGAGAAGGGATGTTGCTTTCATACAAGATCCTCGCTTTCAAGGTTATCCATAGCAAAAAACGCAGGAGACTTTCCTTTTCTGTTGTCTGCACTATATCACAATGTACAGCAAAAAGGGGATTCACTACGTGAACAGTCGTTTTTCCCGCGCAAGCCGCCTGCGGCATTGGCGAAATAGACAATCGTATCATGCGCTTTATGTGCAGGTTGCTTAAAGCAAAAAACAGCCCACCAAAATGGGCTGTCCGGGTTATTTCTGCTTGATGGGAAACAGCACCTTTAATGTGAACTGGTTCTCCTGGGTACTGATCTCTGCCGTGCCGCCGTATTTTTCCGCGGTGTCGTAGATGCTCTTTAGACCGTAGCCGTGGTAGCGGGCGTCGGATTTGGTAGTTTTTGGCAGGCTGCGTCCGCTTGGAAGGCACCGTCGTAGGTGTTTTCGACCCGGACCCACAAAAAGCTCTTTTGCCGTGCCACCACCAGATGGATCAGTCGCTGCTCGCTGTCGGGCAGCTTTTCTACACTCTCGATGGCGTTGTCCAGCGCATTGCCGAACAGCGAACACAGGTCCATCGTATCCATAAAATCCAGCGCCGCACCGTCTGCCACGCAGGTCAGCGTGATGCCGTGCTGCTGGCAGTACAGGCTTTTGCTGGTCAGGATCGTGTCCAGCACCTCGTTGCCGGTCTTGTTCTGCGCCTCATAGCTGCGGATCTCCTGCTCCATCGCGTCGAGGTAGTGGGCCTTTTCCTCTGAGGTCTCGCTGCGCAGCACGGCGATTTGGTGCTTGAGGTCGTGATATTTTTTATTGATAAGGTCAATGCTGTCCTGCGCCGAGCGGTACTGTGCGTACTGCGCCTGCAAGACGTTCTGCAAAGCGTCGCGCTCCTTTTTGCGGCGGTACTCCACCAGCTGCATGTGGTGCGCAAACAGAATGGCCATGCCGCCCAGGTCTACCAGCGTGCGGATGTTGTAAATTTCCGCCGTCATTTTGCCGGAAAACGGCGTGTCCGGGCTGACATAGCTCAGGTTGCTGGCGGCATAAACCGCCACACCGATGAACAGCGTGCTGAGAAATTCCTTTTTGTGGACGTGCAGAGGCGAGGCAATATCGTTATAATTGCGTTCCAGCGCGAACACCACGCCATACACTGCGGCATAGACGACTGCCAAAATGCACACACGCACACCCGTGCCCGGCGTGCCATGCTGCCTTGCCATATAGTAGTAGAGCTGCCATTCCAGCGAGGCGGCCAGTTCTCCTAAAATAAACGCGCGGACGCAGTAATACCCCGCGCACCGGGCGGGCACGTCGGTCTGCATTCGGATGTACAGATACATGATCAAGATGGATACCGCAATGCAGGGCAGAAACCAGAATTGCGGCACCTGCCCCGTTGCCTGCATAAAGACGCCGAGCAGCAGCAAAAACACCGCATGGATCGTATACCGCCGCCAGCCTGCTGTACGCTTGGGCAGGAAGAACAGATATAAAAGGCAGGCCAGCCAGTCCGCCAGCGCGGTATACAGGCGGGGAATGTTGCCCAGAACTTCCGTTTCCATCAGATGGTTTCCCCCATGTAGTGGTTGAGCGCCGCCAAAAATGCCTTGCGCTTGGCGCGGCTGATCTGCACCCGCTCACCGTTGACAATGGCGTCCTCGTCCTGGATGCCGTCCACTGTGTTCCAGATTGACAAGGTACGCCTTGCTGCTGCGGAAGAAATTCTCCGGCGGCAGCTTCTGCTCCACATCGCGCATGGATCCGGTGGAATGCACCTCGCCCTGCTTGGTGTGGAACAGCAGGTCGTGGTCGCAAATTTCTACATAATAAATGTCGGAGACATCGAGCTTCTGCACACCGCCCGCGCAGGGCACCGTGAGGAAATGCTTCTGGCGGCGCCCCAGCAGCTCCCGCACATGGTTCATCCGCTGGCAGAAAGCGTAATAACTCAGCGGCTTTAAGATATAGTCCAGCGCCTGCACCGCGTACCCCTTGATGGCATACTGCGGCGAGTTGGTGATGAAGATGATAAGCACCTCCGGTCGGCGCGGCGGATCTCCTCGGCTGCGACATACCATCCATGAAGGTCATCTCGATGTCCATCAAAATCAGGTCATAGCCGCCCTTATAGCCCAGCGCGATCTCGTCGCCATCCGAAAAATGCGTGATTTGAAAATGGCAGTTTTTCTCCTGCTGGTATTTTTCCAGATACGAGTCCAGCACTGCCCGATCCTGCGCGCTGTCCTCGACTACTGCGATGTGGTTCACGAGAATTCTCCTTTTGAGAGCAAATGAATGCGTTTATGCGCCGACTGCTATGCCGCTTGCCTTTCCTGGCTATAGGCTCTATCTGATAAGTATTATACAGATTCTTTTCCGAATTTTCAATAAAGCATGGTTCTGCTTATCCGCCTTGATTGCCCACGCTTTGGGCGGGAAGATGTTTTACATAGCATGGCGTTTGATTACCCACAAACGCATTTCCGGGGCGTCCTATCGAGGAATGTGGACACCCGTCTCACAGGGTTTTCACGCAGGGAAAGCCCGCACAAATAACTAAGGCAGCGCCGCACAATTCCCGCCTTACGGCTCAAGCACCGCTCCGGCGGCTGCGGCACTTAGAATTATGCGGTATTGCCCCAGAACAAGAAAAGCCCCGGCCTTTTCTGGCCGAGGTTGATGGTTGCGGAGCAGAATGTGATCTGTTCGCTTCCGCTGACAGGAGGGCAATCCGCTTAGGGTTCCACCCGCACCGTCAGGCGGGAGGCGTGCAGCCCACCGTGGTATACCCGGTTATGGGCCACCACGGTCCGGGCGGAAGCAAAACCTTCCCGGGTGTTGCTGTTGGGGAAGATGAAATTCTTGGCGCTGGAGGTGACAGTCACCCGAATGCGGTGGCCTTTCCGGAAGCAATTGGACAACTTGGTGGTGCGGATCTTCAGGCAGACGATCTCGCCTTCCTGCAAAAACTCCGACTGAGCAAAGCCATTACGGTATCGGGCGCTGAGCAGGCCATCCGCCAGTTTGACGGACCGGCCGTTCTCATCCACGTCGGTAACACGCACCACAAAGTCGGTATCCGGCGCGTCAGAAGAAATATACAACTCCGCCGTCATATCACCGGTCAGAACCAGGTCTTCCTTCAGCACAGGGGAGGTGTAGCACAGCAGGTCCTGACGCAGTTCCTCCCGGGTGTAATCCTCCGGCACTTCGATCTCGTTCTCCGACATATCAATGATGTGCTGGGACGGATTTTCGGGGTCATAGGCGTAACCGTCGCAGTTCTCCCGCTCCGGCTTGGCAAAAGTCAGCCGCCCGTCCCCGGCAGAGGTGTTGGCATGGCCGTCACTATCCAGATACAGGTGGGTGACCCGGGTCTCGGGCACTGGCCAGTTTTCGGCGGTCTTCCATACCTCCTGGCCCAGGGTGTAGTATTCTACCGGGGCAGTCTGGTCGATGCCGTTGTCCACTTCCTTGAGGTGATGCTCAAACCAGCGGAAATACAGCCAGTCCAGATCAAAGCGCAGCGCCTGGCTGCCGAAGGATACCCCGTGCATGTCGTACTTACTGTTGCCGCTGTGCTGCCAGGGTCCCAGAATGACCTTGCGCATGCCCCGCGGGAAGTCATGGACCAGTTCCAGGGCTTCGGTGGTACCATGCCGTTGTCGTCAAACCAGCCGGACTGAATCAGCGCCGGGATCTGCGCCCTGACGGAGCGTTCCTGCCAGTTGGACATACGCCAGAAATCGTTGTAGTCACTGGGTTCCAGCCACCGTGTGATGAAGGGCACATCGTACCCCAGAGCCTTTTTCGGCAGGTCGGTCAGGGGGCGGATGTTCAGCACTTTCTCCCAGTCATCGCGTTCCATCAGCTCAGGGTGGAAGGTTTTCTGAGACACCGCAAAGGCCCAGGCCAGCATGCCCGAGGTGAAAGACCCACCCCGCCGGGCAGATCCACAAAGGCGCTGCCCGCGCAGACTACGCTGATCAGAGCTTTCAGGTGGGGGTTGCCGCTGGCAGCGGCTGCCCACTGTACATAACCCAGGTAGGACCCGCCCACCATACCGATGCGTCCGCTGCACCATGGCTGGGCAGCGATCCAGTTCAGCGTATCGTCGCCGTCCTCCACCTCGTGGTAGTTGGGCAGCCATTCGCCTTCACTGGCGTTTCGGCCTCGCACATCCTGTACTACCACCGCGTAGCCGCGCTGGACGTAACGGTAGTATATCTCACAGCCGTCCTCTTTGCCGTAGGGGGTGCGTACCAGCACTGCGGGCACCGGGGTACTGCAGTTTTTAGGCAGGTATACGTCGGTGGAAAGATGTACCCGTCCCGCATGGGCACTGGGAAGGTCTGCGCATGTTCTACCGGGAACAGCTGCTCCTCCGGCCAGGTCGAGCGCCACAGTCGCAGGATGGTCTCCTTCTCGGCACCGGGTTCCACCAGCACCGTGACCATCTCCCGGGCAGGGCAGGTGACGGCGATCAGCCGCCCTTCTTTCATTTGTTTGTTGTTGGGAATTTTACATCCCGCTGCAGGTAGCTGCAGCCGTCTTCGCTGGTGTAGCGCTCGCCGCACAGGGAAACTTCCCCGGTGCCATGCAGCCCCGACTCGTACTGGGACAGGTTCTGCCCCAGGGCGGCAAAGTCCATCTTCACAAAGAAACGGTAAAAATCCCGGTCCTGTTCAGTCAGGTCCTGCCAGTCCAGCAGCGCGCCGGTATGCACGTCCAGTTTCCGGATCTGGGTTGTGCCGTCGCCCAGCCGCAGTCTGCCGTACAGGATACCTGAAACATATAAGTCAAAATTACGCATTTCCGTTTCTCCCGTTTTCCGTTTAGGCGCCGATGAAAGCACGGATGGCATAGGCTACACCGATGCCACATAGTTGCCCAGGGCACCGGCCAGTACGCCCATGAGCAAACCGATGTTGATAAGGGTCTTCCACTGGGCGCTGGAGGCGATGAGGGCGGCGGTGGGGCCATCCGAGATACAGCCTACGATGGACAGCAGCACATACTCAAAACGGACTTTCAGCAGCCGGGTGATGATCAGGTGCAGCAGAATGGAGCAGGCGATGACACAGAAGCAGAACAGGGTGATGTAGAAGGTGGAGCCGAAGAACTGCTTCAGGTCCACCGCAAAGCCGATGGTCACCAGGAACAGCACCGCTACGAAAAGGCCCAGGTCAAAGTTGCCGCGCAGCTTGCGGACGGCCGGCACCTGTGCCAGGATGATGGAGAAGGTGGTGATGAGCAGGATGCGGCCTGCACTGCGGAACCCTGCTCCGAATACCATCGAGGAGATGCTGGTGGCAGCCCACACGGTGCCAAAGCCGATGGCCAGCAACCAGGCGATTTCCTGGATGGACCATTCCTTGGAGGCCATCAGTTCCTCGTGGTTGCCATCCCCCAGCAGCTCCGACTCGCTCATATCATAGGGCCACAGCTTTTTCAGCCATTTGGAACTCTTGTACAGGGCGGGGGTAGCAAACATCAGGATCAGCGTGGGGATGCCCACCACATAGTCGGCGGCATTGGCCGAGGCGATGGTGTTCTTGCTGGCATCCAGGCCTACAGCGATGGCGGTCAGGTTGGAACTGCCGCCGGTGTAGTGCCCACGAACATACCGGCCACCTTCCAGCCTCGTCGATTTTGTTGGCGAACAGTATGCCGAACACCAAAGCTGCCACGCAGACGCTGAATATGGCCGAGGCCAACGCAATGATCGGTTCCTTGGATAATTTGCGCATCTGTTTCAGGTCCAGGCTCAGCAGGCAGATGGAAACGGACAACGGCACGCAGTAGCTGCTGATGGCATCATAGGTAGGGCTGGAGGTAGGCACGATCCGCAGGTTGGACATCACGATGCCCATGACGATAACCGTCAGGGCCGGGCCCAGCGTTTTGAACACCTTGAACCGCTGCAGCCAGAATCCCAGTGCAACCGTGGCGACCATGATGAACAGGAGCGCGCCTTCGGAGGAAAAAACCGTATTCGCCATAATATACCTCTCTCTGCGGGGTCCCGCTTAAAAATCAATATCGATGCCAAGGCCCGGTTTGTCGGACAGGGTGTAGACGCCGCCATTCACGGCAAAACCTCCGGGCATACCCATCTCGGGGTCCACGGCGTACATAAAGCTGTCGCAGTCCGCCTCGGTGATGTTCTGCTTGGCGGCAACCAGACTTACACCGGCAGCAATGGCCACCTTGGTCTCCAGCATGCAGCCCACCATGCACTGTACATGGTTTGCCTCGGCAATGGCGTTGATCTTTTCCGCCGGGTACAGGCCGCCGCACTTCATCAGTTTGATGTTGATAATGTCTGCAGCATCGATCTTGCAGGCCTTTGCTGCGTCGATGGGGGTGTGGACCGACTCATCCAGCATGACCTGCAAGTCCACCTTGGAACGCACAAAGCGCATACCGTCCAGATCCCAGCTGGCAGGCACTGTTCCACCGCTTCCACGCCCAGCTCTTCAAAGGCTTTCAGGGTGCGCACCGCATCGCTGACCGTGTAACCCTGGTTGGCGTCCACACGCAGGCGGATGTTGGGGCCCACCGCCTGACGGATCAGGGTCAATGCCTGGATATCCTCGCTCGGGTTGATGCCGGCCTTGATTTTCAGAATGGTGAAGCCATCCTTTTCCACCCGTTCCCGGGCTTCGGCGGCCATGGCTTCCGGTGTGTCAATGCCCACCGTCATGTCCGTGACGATCTGGTTCACGCTGCCGCCCAGCACCTTGTACAGAGGCTGACCCATCAGTTTGCCCTTGATATCGTACAGGGCAATATCCACCGCGGCCTTTGCGAGGTGTTGCCTGACAGCAGGCGGTCCATCATCCTGTGGATGCCCTCAACATCGAGCGGGTCCATGCCGATCAATCCGGTGCGGAACAGTTTCAGCGCTTCCAGAACGGTGGCTGCGCTCTCGCCGGTCACCGGTTCAAAGGGCGCGGCCTCACCGATGCCCCACAGACCTTCGTCGGTGGAGATCTTCACCAGCACATTCAGCGAATGATCCTGTACCGCAAAAGCAATACGGAAGGGCTTTTTCATGGGGATACGGATGGTTTCTACCTTTACGTCTGTGATTTTCATAGGGTTCCTCCTGCACAATAATTTTAAAATTTTAACAATTTTTTATAAATTTTACTATTTCTAAAATTTTTGTCAAGAGCTTTTCTGTTTTTTCACATTTTTCAGAGCACTTTATAGGATAAGCAAGAAATTATCTGATTTTCTTTGTAAAAAATTTTATAAATATCGAATTTTTTCTTGCTTATTTACGTACAGGGCATTTTGTGATATACTGTAAATAAATTTTTTTACGAAAAAGCGGGAGGTCTTATGCTGGGCGAACATGTTCGAAATATCCGGAAAAAGCGGGGAATCACCCTCAAGGAACTGGCCGAAAAGACTGGTTTGTCCATCGGGTATATCTCCCAAATCGAGCGCGATCTCACCGACCCGTCCCTGTCCACCCTGCGCAAACTCAGCGCCGCTCTGGACATCCCCACCTATCTGTTTATGGGAGGTGAGAGCAGCACCGGCCTGACAACCCGTCAGGCGGATATGTTGATCCTCTCCCAGCCCAATTCCAATGTACGGTATCATCTGCTTACGCCCATGCCCAACGGAAATTTTGTACCTCAGTCGTTGGTCATACGCTTTGAGCTGGAACCCCACTGCAAGGACGGCGACCTGCCGGTGATCCATCCCAGTGAGGAAATCCTGCTGCTGGAACAGGGGCAGCTGGATGTACTGGTGAAGTCCGAGACTACCCGCCTGAACGCCGGAGACACCACTGTGTGCAGTCCAACCTGCCCCACATCGTTTCCAACCCCGGGGATACCACAGCGGTGGGGCTGGCTGTGTTCACCCCTGCCATTTGGTTCCCCAACAACCGGCGCAGTTTTAACCGCGGTGGCGAAACCTGAATCTTCGCATAGGAATACCAAAAAGAAGTACAGCCATTGCCTGTACTTCAGACTATTGAAAAAGGTCACTGGAAGGTGGCCTTTTTCTCGTAAATGGGAAGAAAATGAGATGAATGGGGCAAGGTAAAAAAATGCCGGTGAAGAACGTCGGAAAACGGAGATAATTGGAATTTGTATCCCGGACGGCTGCACCGCCCATGTTCCTGACTTCCCCAAAGTTACCGCACAAGCCCCCACGCTGGATGCTGCCCTGCTGGAAGTCAAACAGCTAATCCAAAAAGCCCTGCACCACTACAAGAACCCGCTCATTCCCACCAAACAGGAACAGATCGTCGTGCCAAACAGCAGCGTGCTGGTACTGGTCAAATCAGGGTAACGCTACTGAATAGTTTTCAACACCACCAAGTGCGTCTGTTGAAATTTCCAACAGGCGCACTATCTTGTGTTTACTTTTGCGCTTTTATCTGCTATGATTAAAGCGTGAAAGTTAGGTGAAGTGTATGACAAAATTTAAAAAACTTGATTCCATGCTGGAACAGGGGAACGGCTACATTACGACCCGCGCGGTTACAGCGCAGGGCATCTCTAAACCCTACTTTGCCGAATACGCCCGCAGCCGAGAACTGGAGCGTGTCGCGCACGGCGTATACCAATCGCCCGATGCATGGCCGGATGATATGTATGTTCTCCACCTGCGCAACAGCAATATCGTTTTCTCCCACCAGTCGGCGTTGGCGCTCCACGGTATGATGGAGCGCGAGCGCACCACATCTATGTTACGGTCAAACAGGGTTACAACGCCACACATCTGCGCAAGCAGGGCGTGATTGTGCATACAGTTTCCCCGGAGATTTTCACACTGGGGCTGACCTCTGCCACTACCACTTTTGGCAATACCGTTCCCACTTATGACCGTGAGCGCACACTCTGCGATGTCATTCGCCAGCGGGTGCTATGGATGTACAAACCTACCAAACCGCCATCCGCGAGTATATGCTGCACGGCCACAAAAACCTGCGTCACCTCATCCAGTGCAGCCGCGCACTGAAAGTTGAGGATGATGTAAGACGATACTTGGAGGTGTTTTTATTATGATCAAGACCTCACGACAGCTGAAGGATAAAATCAAAAATCTGGCGCACGGCGGCAGCTTGAAATCGCAGACTCTGCTGCGCACCTACATGATGGAACGCTTTTTAGAGCGTCTCGCCGTTTCCCGGTACAACAGCCATTTTGTACTGAAAGGCGGGATGCTGGTTTCTTCAATGGTCGGCCTCCAACAGCGTGCCACGATGGATATTGATGCCACCGTAGTCGCCTTGCCGCTGACATTGGAGGACGCTACACGGACGATTCAAGAAATCATCAATATCGACCTGCAGGACGGCGTGGTTTTCAGCATTACCAATGCAGAAAGCATTATGGAAGAACATGACTATCCCGGTTTGCGTTTCACGCTGATTGGTACGCTTGACGGTCTGCGGCAGAAAGTGAAAATCGACATTTCCACCGGCGATGCTATCACGCCTCGTGCCATTGAATATCGGTATCCTCTCATGTTTGAGGACCGCAGTTTGCAGATTATGAGCTACAATCTCGAAACGCTGCT
>ENA-OQIR01000687-OQIR01000687.1-human-gut-metagenome-genome-assembly--contig:-NODE-687-length-13570-cov-1.926802_pt1 | contig 13570 bp, 16 predicted proteins | sample MGYA00242580_ERZ504745 | MGnify/ENA primary metagenome ERZ504745 (study PRJEB26092, sample SAMD00036214) | human gut metagenome | host: Homo sapiens | study: EMG produced TPA metagenomics assembly of... | reverse complement strand
TTTCAATCTGTTTCTGTAAGTATTCGTTCAAGTCCTTGCATCCTCTGTAAATCTGCGAAGCGTCCCGGATGTACCGCTCTCTGCCGTATTCCATGCGGATTTGCCGGAGTGCTTCCAGTCCTGCATGGTCGTTGTCGAAAAAGCAGTGGATGCGTTCGTAATTGCCCAACGGATAGAGAGCCTTGTTTACATTCGATACGGAGTTCAATACAATGTAGTCCTGCCCGTCCAATTCCGGATAATTTGGGCAGCTCTCTTGTCTCAATGTCAAAAGGAGAGGTAGTCCATAAATCCCTCGAACACATAACAGGTATTCCTCGCTTTCCCAGACTGTCTGATGTGGGAGATTTCCTTTGGAGCGATGCAGCCCTTGAAATAGCGGTTGCGAACCTCAAACCCACTCGAAGCATTGGGAAAGGCGATGGCAAAGTACCGCTTGCCGTTGTGGGTGAAACGGGCTTCACTACATTCTCTTTTCGCCAGTTCTATGTTAATTCCTCTACCTTGTAAGTAGGCAAGCAGGGCAGGAGATGACAACGGAAGAATCTCCAACTGTTGGAAGCTCGGCTCGGAAGAGTTTTGCTTTCCAAAAGAGAAAGATACCGGGCGCACGTGCGGTGTCTGCTCTGCTATCCGTTTCAAGATGTAAGGTACATGGTCGGTAGCGTACAGATGTGCAGCCAGTGCAATGATGTTTCCGCCCTTTCCCAAACCGAAGTCATACCATTGTTCACGTTCGGTATTCACTTTGAACGATGCTTCACTCTCTTCCCGAAACGGAGATTTGTACCAAAGGTTGATACCTTGTTGTTTTACTGGTGAATAACCCAAACTGTGCAGGTAGTCGGCTATTCGTATGCTTTTAGCTTCTTCTATTGTCATTTTCTTGCGGATTTGTTGGTGAATGAAAAAATGATGATTTGATGAATTTGGAGTTTAACACACTGTTAAACAGCGCTATATCGGCTCATCTTTTTCTCATCAGATTGCTTGCCAAAAGAGAAATGATGTTTTCTTTTTTCATCAGCAATCGTTGTTGATGAGTGTTTGATGAATACATATCTATCTGTAAGGCAATATATTACTTCCCTTATTCATCATTTCATCAAAATAATTAGATAGCGGTCAGTTGTTCTTTCGTTACCGTATAAAACCGACCAGTTTTCCTTTTCGGTTCATAGTGGCACTCACGATGGGGTGCGAACTCATAAGCGGTGTAGGATAGCGAATTGTGTGCGGAAGTAAGTTTCCATACTTCCTGCACAACTTTCCTCACTTGATACTTTTCAACCTTGACCTGTGAATAGAGTAGCAAGGTTACAAGGTCGTTCAGGCAGAATGATACGCTTTCCACGTTCATGTTCGACATGATGTCAAGCAACAACTCGGTCATTTCTATTTCCAGTCGGTTGCGGTTGCTTCGGATTATTTTCTGCAAGGCTGCGGTATGTGTCAGTCTTGGGTTGAACCACATACGGCTTTCCTGTGTTGTGGATAGTTCCCTTTGGGTCAGGAAATAAAGAAATGCGGGTATTTCCGCTTTTAGTTTTTGCAGAAAGTTGGTTATCATCACCCTGCAACGGCATTATCTTCCGCACCCAGTAGCGTGTTTCTCCTGCGTCTATGAGTATGGGCAGATATTCGTTGTTGGAGCATAGCACGAACTTGGCGAAGAAAGCAATCTCCGTTCGGTCTTTGCCTTTGGCTTCCACCTTGTAGGTGAAAGTGGTGCTCAGGTTTTTCAACCGTTCGCTGTCTTCCCTGCGGTTGAGCAAAACTTCGTCCACAACGATTAGCAGCTTTCCTGCCCAGTCGGAATTGAACTGGCTGCGGAAATCCTCGTTGGTGTTGAAAGTCACATTATTCTCAAACACGGCTTTCAGAAAGTTCAAGAACGTGCTTTTGCCAGTGTTGCGTTCCTCTGAAACAAGTAGGACAATGGGTAGCTTCTGTGTCGGCTGTAGATACAGCAGTTGCATATAGTCCATACCCAGCTCGTATTGTTCCCCGAAGATGTGCCGTATCAAGGATTGGATGTGGGAGAAGTCCCCCTGTTGCGGTTTATGCTCTATCGGCTCGTAAAGGTTCAGAAACCCTCAATCTCCTTTTGGTAGTTCAGATGATTGGGAACGGTGCAAAAGCCGTCATACTTGGGGACGGTGGCAAGATAGTTCTTTCCATAGTCCTGCCGTAATGTGCTGTTGTTCCATACGACACGTTTCTTTTCATAACCGCCATTGGCGCATGGCTGATTGACCACCTTGTACAAAGTTGTTCCTACGCGCATATATTCTTCCTCCTTCATAGGCTTAGATTAAAGGGTTGTGTTCACCTAAAATTCTCTGAATGTCGGATTGTCGGTATCTGACCTTGTTTCCAACCTTTACAGGCTTCAGATAGTTTTTCTTAGACCAGTGCCAGAGTGTGGTATCACAAACACCGCACATCTTTTTCACTTCCTCTTTGGTTAGATACTTCTCCTTTCTTGCTTCCGCAATGGCGGTAGAAAGTTCATGTTTCGCACGGCTGATTAACTGGTTGGAGAATAATAGCAAATCTTCTCCTGTTACTTCCAACTTGATGTTGCCGTTTCCGTTTTGAATAATTGCCAATATGTCTGTCATAGGCTTCTTGAAACTGCCGGTTGTAAGACTTCCCGTTTCGGCAGTATTATAAACGAAAAGCCACTACCCCGATTAGGATAGTGGCGCAAATATATAATGAAAATCAATCGTAAAACAATGATATTCAATTCGTTAAATTCGTAAAAACGAAAAGCGAATTAAACGAACTTCAATTGGATAGATAGGCTTTCAATTCCTCGATGGCTTCATGGTCTTCACCAATGTCTTTTACCAGTTTCTTGCTGTTTCCAAGTGGTGAAATGAGATTTCTGTATGCTTTCTGAATGCCTCTTTCGTGGACGATTTCTTGTTCATTGAATTGCTCGTGCAGTGCGTTTCTGAAAGTCTTGATGGGGCACTTCCGCATGAAGCGGTATTCCACCAGTGCGATAAACAGCCGTGCTATATCTGTTTCCGTAGCATGGGTTTTCAATCGTGTGCCAATTCTTTCAATCAGTATGTCATGCCTTTCTATCAGAAGTTCTGGCAACGTGCGTGTGTCGGCTTTGCGTCCTGCGGTCTTTAGCTGTTCTTCCTGCAACATATCTGTTTCTTCCTCGTCCATGTCTTCATCTTCTTCTATTGCCCATTCCACAAGAGAGTTTTCCTCAATGGCTTTCTGTTGCTTCCTGAATACTTGCCAGTCCTCTTTGGTTCTCATGCCATTGGCGATGCTTTTTCTGATAATGAATTTGACCATGCCGGAAACAAGCCATTTGTATAAGGTGGGAATATCCTTTCTTTTGGTCAGTTCCTCACCCTGTTCCACCATGCACTCATAGCTTCGTCCGTAATAGAGCCATGCAAGCATGGCAGGAACAATGCTTCTCTTATTCGGGGTATGAAACTCATTCACTATCTTCTCGGCAAGGTCTGATTGTAAAAGAACATTTTCCAGTTCCTCGAAATCAGGGTTTCTATCATCACCTATTCTCTTGCGTGCTGCTTCTTTATATTTCGGAACAAGCCTTACAGCCGTATTGAAAATATTGAAGAATCCTTTGAACTTCTTGTCGTTCATTTCTTCTACGAAATCAGCATATTCATCCGGATGGCTGTCGAGCCATTTCTTTATCAGTCTTTTGAAATTGTCATATTCCTGTTGTCCCATACAAGTATCAGTCTAATAGTTTTACAAGGTCTTTCTTCATTTCTTCGTCAATATCCCTGTATCGTCTGAAAGCTTTGCTTCCCTCCTTGTGTCCCGACAGTGCGGAAACAAGGTTCGGGTCTTTCACTTTTTTATAGATATTGCCGATAAATGTACGTCTTGCCAGATGGCTGCTTGCCACTTCATAAATCGGTCGTTTGATTTCGTTGTGCGTCAACGGATCTAAGATTGTTACGATGCGGTCAACTCCAGCCAACTTGAATATCTTTTTTATGGCGTCATTGTACTTTTGTTCGGATATGAACGGCAACAGTTTCCCCTCATATTCTTTGTAGCGTTCAAGGATTTCTTTCGCTTTGTCGTTAAGTGGAACACGTACCGTAACTGGATTCCCCTCTTTGGTTTTCTTGGGAATATATTCTATGGCTTCATTGACCACATTTAGTTTGGTCATTCGGTACAAGTCGCTCACTCTGCATCCTATCAGTGTCTGAAATATGAATATATCTCTCTGTATTGCCAGCTGTGGGATAGCTGAAAGGTCGGCATTGAAAATTCTATCTCTCTCTTCAAGTGTTATATAATAAGGTGTACCGTATGTACATTCTTCTATCGGGAATTTGTCGAAAGGTCTGTTTGTGGTACGCTTGTTATCGAAGCACCACAAGAAGAATGTGCGTATTCTTGAAAAACAGTCTATCAGCGTGTTCTTGCTTCTGGGCTGTGGTGTCCTCTTTTCGGGAATGGCTTCATAAATGCTCGGGTAAAGTTCATAGTACTGGTATTCGTTCTGAAAGAAATCCCACATATCCCGAAGCGTGTCAGGTGTTGCCAAATCCACGTCAAGGATAAAGCCCTTTTGTCCTCTCTTCGTTGCCCTTACATATAGTTCATAACGTGCTAACGCACGTTGTACTACTCGAAAGTTCTTGATGCGAACTTCTGATAATTTATGCTTGACAAGAAATTCAGCAAACAAATCCAGCAAGGTGGGTTTGGTTTCCGCTGCAATCTCTTCTTCTGTTTTTATATCTGTTTGGATGATGATATTTGTCTATGAGTGTGCTTAGCCATTCGCTGTCAGCTTCCGGTGTGTACTCTTGACTTATCAGGTTGATGATGTTCTGTACTTCGTTGTTCAGTGCCAGTTTCTTTTCTTCATGAACAAGGGCTACTCTGTCTTTATAACCTTGCTTCTCGCTACTCCAGTGATTTGGGTTAATTGTCAGCTCACTGGCAGCTTTAATGTCCTTTTTACCATCTCTTAATCGGAAATAGATTGTAGCTACACTATTGGTGTCGTTTTTACTTGCGGATTTTCGGATAAAGGCTGTTGCTTTCATAATCGGGATTTTTAGTAACGGTACAAATATATAAATTGTTCCCAAATTGTTCCCAATCATCCCGAATTTATTTCAATCCGATTAAATAGAATTAACTAAGTGCGTGTTTATAACATGTTGAATATTAGTGTATAATGCTTTATTTTTCTTTGATTTTCTATTTAATAGGATTGTTCCCAATTTATATATTTCAAATGCGGGTCTGGGTACAGAAAGAAAGGCTAAGTAATTGATAATTCATTACTTAGCTTTTTCTTTTTTTAATTCTCCTGCATTTTCCGGATCAACGTGGATCAGTGAAATCTTTCAGTTCTTTTACGTTGATTTCTTTACTTTACATCTGAAATGATGAAATAATTCAGTGTCACTTTAGGAAGAAGAAAGTGGTAACCGTTAGTTCCATAATTGATGATGATTTGTTTTAAGCAAATATACAATTTTACCAGATCACTCCTCAGATTATTACGTTGATCCATGATTACCTTATAGGTAACTTTATAGGTAACTCAGCACTATCTGCTAAACGAAAAACTCCGAAATGCTTGATAATGAAGCATTTCGGAGTTTTGCAGGTGGTGCCACCAGGAATCGAACCGGGGACACAAGGATTTTCAGTCCTTTGCTCTACCAACTGAGCTATGGCACCAATCTTTCTCGTTTGCGGTTGCAAAGGTAAGTAAAGTTTTTGAAACTGCAAACTATTCTCGAAAAAATATGAGAAAAAATTAAAATAGGGCGGATTTTCATGAAAAATCCCACTATTTTATGAGTAATAGTGGGATTTTAACTGTATGTGGGCAGTTATTATTCACCTTTAAGTGGATTCCATCCTTGAGCCTTTAATTCAAGTTCGTTGCCGTCGCGAGTAATCAGGCACAACCTAACTCCGATTTGTGATATGTCCGATAACTTTTACTCCTTCTATTTGTGAGACTTTTTCGTGATCGGTCAGAGGTACAGTGAACAGCAGTTCATAGTCCTCACCTCCATTCAGGGCGCAAGTTGTCAGATTCATATTAAATTCTTCTGCCATGACTGCGGTCTGATAGTCGATAGGAATACGGTCTTCGTACACACGGCAGCCTGTCTGACTTTGCGAACAGATATGCATCAGTTCAGAAGAGAGGCCGTCGGATATATCCATCATTGCTGTTGGACGGATGCCTGCTTCAGCCAGTCGTTCGATGATGTCGCGGCGTGCTTCTGGCTTTAAGAAGCGTTCCAACAGATATTCTTGCCGGCAAAGTCAGGTTGGACGTCTTTTTCTCCCTGAAAAACAGCTTTCTCACGTTCCATCAGCTGAAGTCCCATATAGCTGCTCCCAAATCTCCGCTTACGCAAATCAAATCTGTATCTTTGGCTCCATTACGATAAACCACCTTATCTTTGTCAGCTTCACCGATACAGGTAATGGAGATTGCAAGACCTGTTACAGAAGAAGTAGTATCACCGCCTACGATATCTACGTGATGTAGCTGGCAAGCCAGTTTCAGTCCATCGTAAAAATCCTCCAGATCTTCTATGCAAAAACGCTTCGATACAGCCAGAGATACGGTAATCTGCTTAGGTGTACCGTTCATTGCATAGATATCCGAGAAGTTTACCATTGCTGATTTATATCCCAAATGCTTCAGGGGAGTATAGACCAGATCAAAATGAACACCTTCCATCAGCAAGTCGGTTGTAACCAGCACCTGCTTTCCTGCAAAGTCAAGTACGGCAGCATCGTCACCTATTCCATACTTGCTTTCTTCATTCTGTAGTTTGATGTCTGTGGTGAGATGCTTTATCAGCCCGAACTCACCGAGAGTTGATATTTCAGTTCTATTTCCTTCGTGCATAGTTTTTTTTACGCTCTGTTAATAAGTTCTCTCATGATGGTAGTCATGCGCGGCTGTGCTTCATCGGCAGCCTTCTGTACCTCTTCGTGTGATACTTCGACAATTTTGCCTTCCACTCCCAAGTCAGTGATAACTGAAACGCCGAACACCTTAATACCGCAATGGTTGGCTACGATAACTTCAGGTACAGTAGACATACCTACTGCATCGGCTCCCAGAATGTGGAACATCTTATATTCCGACGGAGTTTCGAAAGTTGGTCCCTGTGTTCCGATATATACTCCCTGCTGTACCTTAATTCCTTTTTCTTCGGCAATTTCGAGAGCTTTTGCGATCAGTTCTTTTGAGTAAGCCTCACTCATATCCGGGAAGCGGGGGCCGTATTCGATGTTCTTGCCACGCAACGGATGTTCAGGGAAGAAGTTGATATGGTCAGTGATAATCATCAGGTCACCGATTTCAAAATTCGGGTTTGTTCCTCCTGCTGCATTCGAAACGAACAAAGTCTTGATACCCAATTCGCGCATGACACGTACAGGGAAAGTAACTTCCTTCATTGAATAGCCTTCGTAAAAGTGGAAGCGACCTTGCATGGCCATAATATCCTTGTTGCCCAGTTTACCGAAAATCAGCTTACCGCTATGGCCTTCTACGGTCGATACCGGAAAGTTGGGGATTTCGGAATAGTTTATTTCATATTTATCGGTAATTTCGTGTACCAAACTGCCCAGACCTGTACCTAAAATGATGGCTGTCTCGGGATGAGTGTGCATTCTAGCTTTTAGAAAAGCTGCTGTTTCTTGAATTTTTTCTAACATACTCGATAATATTTTGGTTAAATAAATGTTCTTCTTTATTCAGAAATTCTACCTCTACCGGCAATACATATATATAAGGTTTCATCGTTTCACTCAGTAGCGGATGAGCGATGAGCCGTGCCGCATCCTTTTCGGTTGTGATGATGAAACGTTTACCCTCAGGCAGTTTTCTGAACGCATCTTCTATCCGTTTCATGTCCGTTGCATCAAAATCGTGATGGTCAGGAAAAGTCGACGGAGTAACAAACTGCGTATAAGCCGACAGTTTACTGATGATGGCTGCCGGTGAGGCTATACCTGTAACCAGCAGGATATGGTCATCGTTTCGGATTTCTTCAAGCTTCTTTTCCGGTTCTTCCGAGAAGAGAGGCTGTAGTTTTCCGTATGCCAGCGTTGTAAAATAAAGTTGCTGACAGGGGAGGGGTGCTATATCATATCGCAACGCCTGTTGTTCTGCTTCGCTCATTTGTGCCGGACACTTACTTACGATGATGATGTCGGCACGCTTTTTTCCACTTTCCGGCTCCCGCAGTCGTCCGGCTGGTAACATCCGGTCGAGATGTATCGGACGGTTATAATCTATAAGCAGAATGGTCAGTCCTGCCTTCACGTAGCGATGCTGGAAAGCATCGTCCAGAACAATAACCTTTATGCCGGGAGCTGTATGTCCATCTGTTAGCTGATTAATGCCGTGACAGCGATCCCGGTCTACAGCCACATAGATATCCGGAAACTTGTGCGCCATCTGATAAGGCTCATCGCCAATCTGGTCGGCATCTGTTTCGGGAGTAGCCAGAACGAAACCTTTCGATTTACGTTTATATCCACGGCTGAGTACAGCTACCTGAAATTCATTCTGTAACAACCGGATGAGGTATTCTGTGTGTGGAGTCTTTCCGGTTCCTCCCACGCTGATATTACCCACGCAGATAACGGGTAGCGGAAATGACTGTGAATGAAGTATGCCTCTGTCAAACATCCAGTTGCGTATACTTACTCCCAGACGGTAGAGGCATGCTGATGGCAACAGTCCGTGGTAAATCTTTATTTTTCTTTCAAGTTTCATCAGGCAGCCGATGCTTTATTTGATAACCACATCAAACGGCATGCGCGCCTGCAGGCGATCGGCATCCTTGAGATTTTTTACAAAACGGAGTCCGTTGTAATATTCACCGAAATTTTCCTGCATACGGCTGCTGATATAACGGCTTGGCCGGGTATTAAGCAGTGAAGTCAGGAAATCTTCTTTTTCCGGATAGCTTACCAGCGTATAACGTTCTATTTTAGCATGTGAGGCTGCAACCTCAACAGCTTCATCCAGTCCACCCAGCTCATCTACCAGTTTCAGGTCTTTGGCCATTTCTCCGGTCCACACACGTCCTTCAGCTATCTTTTGATATCTTCAATATTCATTTTTCTGCCGTCGGCACAACGTTTGGTAAAGAGTTCATATCCTTTATTGACCATACCTTGCATCAGAGCCTTTTCTTCTTCATTGAACGGACGAGTCAAATCTCCCAAGTCTGCCAGTTCGTTTGTTTTTACAACATCGAAATTCAGCCCCAGCTTATCTTTCAGGAGTCCTTCTGCATTCGGAACCAGACCGAAGATTCCGATAGAACCTGTCAGGGTTGTCGGTTCGGCTACAATCCAGTCGGCAGCGCAGGATATATAGTAACCGCCCGAAGCGGCATAGTCACCCATAGAAACGATAACGGGTTTTTCCTGTTTCAGCAGTGAAACTTCACGCCAGATCTGTTCTGAACCGTAGGCACTTCCTCCCGGAGAGTTAACACGCAGCACAACTGCCTTCACGCTTTCATCTTCGCGTAACTTACGCAAGTCCTTTATGACTTTTTCGGAGTTGATACCTTCTCCGTCAGCAGATTCATCACCGTCTATTTCACCATAAGCATAATATACGGCAATGACGTTCCCACTTTTATCTTTCGGTACGTTTCGTTTTACGTTTACCATATCCTCAAGCGAAAGTGTATTCAGTTTTTCATCTTCCTTACAGTCGGTCAGCTGTTTCAGGTAGGCCAGTACTTCATCTTTGTACATTAGTGTATCTGCCAGGCCGGTGCTGAGATAAAGTTCTGCCGGCTGGAGATCCATATTACGGCTGGCAAGAGCATTCAGGGAGTCAACAGAAATCTTTCTTGATTCGGAAACCTCATTCAGAATCTGCTGCCAGATAGAGCCGATGAATGCTTGTGTCTGTTCACGGTTTGCCGGACTCATTTCAGTAGCGATATATGGTTCTACTGCCGATTTGTATGTTCCTACACGAAATACCTGCATTTCCACTCCGACTTTGTCGAGCAGACCTTTCAGGAACATGGTCTGTGCAGATAGTCCGTGCCAGCCTATACTTCCCGAAGGATTGGCTATTACCTTATCGGCAACACTTGCAATATAGTAAGTACCTTGTGAATATGCTCCGGCATAAGCGACGATAAACTTCCCGCTTTCTTTGAAATCAACCAATGCACGTCGTATAGCCTGCATGGAAGCTGTCTGACAGGCGAAAGCACCTGCATCGATATAGATACCTTTTATTTTGTCATTTTCTTTAGCTTTGCGGATAGAGGTCAGAATGTCATCCAGCCCGTAAGTCGCATAGTCTTCCCCTAAAAATTGCATGATTGGATTTTCCTGGTAGCGTTCCATTACACTACCTTTCAGTTCGAGTACGAATACCGAACGGTCTTTCACTATAGTTTCTGTTCCGGAAGTTGAAGCAACCATTCCGGCAAGACTGATAATACCTAATATTGTGAAGACTACTCCCGTCAGAATCAGACCGCAGACGGTGGCGAAGGTGTATTTCAAAAACTCTTTCATTGTGTGATGTTTTTAGAGATTTATTAAATAACAAAGTTAGTCTTTTTCACGGAATAACCAAAAGCAAACGAATTTTTTCCTGATGCCGAAGAGGAAGTTGCAACGTATTTACCGGAAGCGGACATAGGTGAAATAAAATATCAGCATCTTTTAGGAAAAACATGCTGATATGTTCAAGGAAACATCTCGATTGTTTTTATTTTGTACAAAATAGAGGATATTCAGGAGCTTGTTTTTTGTGTGTCTGCAAGGCTTTTATGGAATTCCGGTAATTATGATTTCGCCATTTTTTAATCTGTTGATGATAAGGTGTTTACTTGCGGCTGCGAAACCGTATGTTGTGATAGGTGATGAGAAGTTGACAACAAAGTTGCAGAAGAAGCGGTGTCTGGATTCTTGTTTGCAATCATATATTTCCCGGTCGTAACGTAAATTCCTTACAGAAATCATCGGCTGTACAATAAATCTCTGTAACTTTAGACTCTGAGGAAAAAGTGGTAATTTAGCACTATAAATTTTATATCCTAATTGCCGTGCCTTTCTTTTCCGGTAGATTCTACATGCTCTTATATTCACGTTAAATGATAACCGATAAACTATGAAACAAGTATATAGATCAAAAATAGATATCTGGTTGCTGATATTGATTCTGGCAGCTTGGGGCATACCGTTGACATTTATAGTTTGGAACGAGTTTTCAGCAGTGAAATTCAGTGTTGTTTTGTTTATGCTTGTGCTTACATTGGCACTTCTCTTCAGTATAAAATACACGATAGAAGGAAAGACTTTGCGTGTTGATTATTCCTTTTTTTATAGCGAATGCATTAATATTGACGAGATAACAGAGATTGTCAATACCCATACGTTTCTATCAGCTCCAGCGGCATCCTTAGACAGAATCGAGATAACGTATGGTAAGAATTGCGTTGTACTGTCTCCGAAAGATAAGCAGAAGTTTGTGAAGCAACTTTGCGATATATCTGCAAATCATATTCGTGTGAACATATAAACAGTTTTATTGGGGCTATAGAAATAAAATAAGAGTGAATCAGTCAGGACATTTTCGAGAAAGAAATGCCCTGAACTGATTTATTGTTATTCGGTTTTGATACTGTTTACCGGATTTTCATTGGCATTTTCCAACTCTGTACAGTAATAGTAGTCATAGTTATGAGTGTAACCAGCAGGAATGACAAATGAATATCCACGGGGTAACAGGCGTTTTCTCTGCAAATCCTTGCAGCCAGTGCTGTCCGATCCACCATACGATGTGTTGCCACGATGAAGCATCCGGTAAGTATAAGTATATATCTTCGGTTGAACATGTACAGAATCTGTCTGGTTGAGCTTCCCATAATCTTTCTGATTCCGATTTCCTTTCTTCTGTATTCGCTCTCGAACATGGTGAGTCCGAACACTCCCGTCAGGCTGATGGCAATGGCAATGAGTGAGAAGAGCAGGATTTGCTTGGTAAAACGCAATTCGTTCCGGTAGTTGGCATCGAGCACTTCATCCATGAACCGGAAATTGAAGTCGTGTCCGGGGGTAAACTTTTCCATTGTTTTTTGGAGTGAGCGGATAACTTCAACTTTATCTGCACCTGCCGAAATACGGACATTGACGAAATTTCGCCACTCCCATCCCCATTGGGCGAACTTCTTGCCGGGGATAAGAAAAGCCATTGTCTGATTGGTGTCATCATTGCGGAAGCTGCTGTATTTGATGTTCTCGCAAAAACCTATAACTAAATTGTCGTCCGGAGCGGGCTGGTCGACTTTTAGCCACGGATATTTCTTACGTGTAAATTCGTTGAAGATATAAACGTCCTCATCTCCTGGCTTGGGTCTTCTCCCTTCGACGATGCGAATTCCCATAACTTCCAGATAACGGCAATCTACCGGAAAAGCATCAAACTGAATATATTTGTCGCCTTTGGAGCGTCCCAGTGCATGTAATTATCGGCGGAACTCAAGACAAATTCCGATATGGCCACTCCTTTGACACCTGAAATCTGAGAAAGTTCTCCCACTACTGCATCCGTTTGTAATTGGGTTTCTTTAGTCATGTTTCCTACAATAATTGCATCCTTGTTGTAGCCATAGTCTGAAGTACGGATATATCTGCTTTGCAGGTACATGATTCCTACTCCGATAATCAGCATGTAGGCAACAAAGAATTGGATACATACCAGTGCGGTACGTAGAATGCGTCCTTGGGGAGAAAGTCCGAAAGAGCCTTTCAAAACCAGTGCTGGCGGAAAAGAGGTTACGTAATAAGACGGATAAAGTCCGGCCATCAGTCCCATAAGCAGACTCAAACCGAAAGTTGCAAGCAGCAGCATCGGATGCTCTGTTATTGTCAGCTGGGCATTTACCAGTTCCTGTAAACCAAAATCTTTAAGTATCGCAACCCATATAAGCGCGAGAATAAAAGCTATAAAGCTGATAAGCATAGCTTCTGTTATCAGGGTGAGGCGAAGAGAACGTGTGGTTGCTCCCAGTACTTTCTGCGTATTGATACTCTTGATGCGCATCGGGGTTTCAGCCAACGAGAAATTCATGAAATTGATGGTGGCTATAATTACGATCAGGAAAGAAACGCATATCAGTAGGTAAAGTGTTGTGCGGCTGCTTGCGCTTTTATTTCCTACCGTAGAAAAATGTGCGTCGGTAAGTGGCGTGAGGCGGATGAACTGTGAAATATCACTGTCCTGTTTCAGGGTCGGAAAGTTTTTCACAAAAATCTGCCAGATAAGTTTTTCTATTTCCGGAGCCGCAGACGGACTTCGAGACGCATATAGCAGATATAGTTCCAGTTTCTCCAGTTTCCTTTATCAGTATCGGCTTCTTTGGGCATCATAACCCAGTTTTTTATCTGTGAATTTTCCGGGAAATCTTTGTAGACACCTCCTATTGGTCCATGTCATTATTGTCTGCTTTGTTTCCCTCTGAATATTGTCTGGCCTATTACATCGGTTGTACCAAAG
>ENA-OQIR01000686-OQIR01000686.1-human-gut-metagenome-genome-assembly--contig:-NODE-686-length-13574-cov-2.872908_pt1 | contig 13574 bp, 16 predicted proteins | sample MGYA00242580_ERZ504745 | MGnify/ENA primary metagenome ERZ504745 (study PRJEB26092, sample SAMD00036214) | human gut metagenome | host: Homo sapiens | study: EMG produced TPA metagenomics assembly of... | reverse complement strand
CTGGAATTCATGGGTTTTGCTGTATTGCGATTGCTGGTAGGCGTCACGGGTGAAATCCGTGTAGCGTCTGCATGCACGGTATAGGAGACGGCAACCGCGTCGTCGGTAGTGAAATACACATACAGCGACGTGGTGTTGGTGCCATATGGATTCTCGGTGACGAACATGTCGTCTTCCGTGGCGGCGAACTTGCTTTTTCCCTGCTCGAGCTTGTCATCGGCCATATCCTGATAGTCGGCCGTGTACACATTCTCGATACGTGCGTTCAGCCGTTCGATCCTGTTTTGTCTGATGGCCGCATCGACGTTGTCGTAGCTGACGAGACAGACGCCCAATGCGATGGCCAATGCGACGACGGCCGCGGTCCAGCGTCTGACACGAGGATGGTTCGACAGAAGTGGAAGCGATTTCATAACTGATGTCTCCAACAAGGGTTCATCTCATAGCGAACAGTTACGACACCACTGTTATCCGCAAAACTCGGAACAAACCGGCGATTTTATTGGACGGATCGTAACAAAACCCTGAAATAACCCTGAAAACGCCGTGCCTCATATCAGGGTGAACCACACTGCACGTCGTGGAACAAACCGGGATCATTGCGTATCATTTCGTCGTCGCGACCATATAGGAACAACGACAACACTGTCACCGCCAACATGAACAGCAGCAGCGCCAGCACCAGTACGCGCAACAGCCAGCGCAGCCGCGGACGATCGCAATCCAGCGCAATGAGCAGCAGAGGCAACGAAGCCAAGGCGAACAGCCAACCGAAATCGGCGATGTAACGCCATCCAAGACCACCCAGCCGCGCGTCAAGCGCCACAATCAGCAAACCCAACAGCAGGAATGTCGTCAGCGTGCGCCACATGCCGGCATGGTCACGAGCGTGCATATGCCGGCGCAGGAATGGGCATGCCAGCGAAGCCAATGCGAGAGGTGCCATGACGAACAAGCCTCCAGGCATCGCCTCCGTGAACCCCCAATCCTTCAACGGGGCGGGTTCGACGGCAAGGAACGGGAACATATTCGTCCAACGCAACGGCAAAAACAGATAGTATGCGACCGTCCAAATGAAATTCGACCACGATTGATGGTAACTCGTCATATCCGTGACCGTCAGCTGATACGACGAACCGAAATCGAATGGCGAGGAGAAACGCACCATGTTATAGGCGAACAACGGCACCACCACAACCAATGCGGATACCAGCACGGCCAAAGGCGCACGCAACGCATGCAACATGGCGCAGGCACGCCCATGCTTACCGGAAGCGAACACGCCATCACGCAACTGTTTGGCAATCGCACGAATCTGCGGCCAGAACAAAGGAAACGCGGCGAACGCCACCACCACAAACGACGGACGACAACCCACATTTGCGGCAATGCACACCGAACCGGCAGCCAAACGAGGCAGCGATAACAATCCGACCGCATTCCCCTCGCCGTCCTCGCCAGCGTAGGCCGTGGATGGACGTTCGGCTCCCAACCATAGCCACAAGCCCAACGTGCTCAACAACAAAGACGCCGCGATCGGCACCGAATAGAAATTCGTCCGATACCACAAATACGGAGCATTCGACGCCAACAACACAAACACGCACAACATGCTGACCGCAGCCACCGAAACATGCGGACGCACACGCTTGATCACACGAATCGTCAACAGGCACGCGAACACCAAAAAACCAAACATCAGCAACGGCACCGCAGCGCCCGACGGCATCATCAGACCACCATCAACCCACAACGACGTTATTGCACGATACGGCACAAACAACAGCAACGCCGGCACCACACCAAAATACGAATACCAACGTCCATTGAAAACGCATAATCCCAATACACAGGACTCACGCCATCGGCAAGCAACTGCTGCCGGGTCGCCACATCATACGGATCATCCGCATCACGCAACCCCTGGGGCACATCCAAATCAAGCCACGCATGACCATCAAGCAACGCCCGAGCCACATGATCATACTGATCGTAATCATACGTATACATGCCATCCGTATGAAAGCTCAACGGCACGGCATACACCAACTGCCACACCACCACCGCAGCAGTCACCAACCCAGGAACCGTCAGCAACACGCCCAACGCCACCCGCTGACGCACACTCGACGTATCCAACGGCACCTTCCACAAGCGCGAACCCGGACGCCACAACGCCACCAACACCATCACCAACACCAACAACGCCACACGCAGCGGACTCACCGAAAAAGGCACACGCACATTCGCACGCACCGCCTCAAACGGAATCAAAGACCCCTTCGGCTCCACCACCTGCACACGCACCGTACGACCAGCCGCAGCCCTCACATACAATGAACGAGACGAATCCAACGACACCGAAGTAAGCTCACACGCCCTACGATCAGCATCAGGACGCACACGCACCGTACGCAACACGCGCTCACCCTGCCGCTCAGCCCCCTGCAACACCTCATCAGAAACAGGAACAACACGCACATAATCCGACGAACCATCCGCCGCCACCTGCAAATACGCCTGCGTCGGATCAGTAACCTCCAACAACCCATCATCACGACGCTCAAGCCCCGGCCCCAACGTGTTATACGCAGCCGCCGAATCACCCGACGCCGCCAACGACTGGAAAAAAGGCACATTACACAACACGCACTCAACCAACGCCACCACAACAAAAGCGACTACAATAGCTGCGCGCACACGATGACGCGCCTGAAAACGCTGTTTCGAAAAAACCACAAATATTATTCTAAAGGCTGCATGTCGCATTGAATTGAAAGAATAGCCCACATGTCACACCTCACACCAGCATCGCCATCAGCACACCATCCACACCAAGGACGGACCATGCTCAACCACGCCATGCAAGGGGTACGACAACTCATCAACCACAACAAACACCCCCACAACACCACCGACACCAACCCCTTCGGCAAAGCTCAACACGCCAGACGACATCGTCGCCGAACTCACCCGCAACGCCATCAAACTCAACCCACTCATCAAACGGCACATCATCAAAGGCTTCGAAGGCGTACCAAACACACTCCAACTCGGCTGGGCACAACTACCGCAAACCCAAGGCAAAGCTTCTCCATCGGCCTATTCACCGACACCAACCACTTCGCACAAATCGCGCTCGCCGACAGCAAAGCGCGCGTCTTCGCAGGCACCGATCCCGAAATGGACGTGCAGGAACTGGATCCACGCTTCATCTTCGTCAAAGAGGAGACCCTCACTCTGCCGGACGGCCCACGATTCGGGCATGCTGCGAACGGCACGCCAAAAATGGTACGCGCATCACAAGGCGGTGTCGTAGGGCGCATGCCCGGAGGACGCATGATGTGGCTCGCATCCTGCTCAAAGTCGGCAACCGCTACACGCTCGAACAGATGCGCGCCAACCTGCCGGAAGCCATGCGATTCGACCTGGAATACCGTGACGCCATCACCATCGCGTTCTTCGCGGCCTACATGCTGCCGCAAATGAACGGACTACTCGTAGGATTCGGCACTGGCAACATCTTCCGCAGACTCAACAGAGAAGCGCCTATGGGCGCGATCCGCCGATCCATCAGAGATACGATGAGTGCCCGCTCGCACGGCATGCGCGCCTCCGGACTCGAGGATTATTTCGCCGACCTCATGCGCGAGGCCGGGGCGCTCGACAAAGACCAAGGCCTTGAGTCCGTGCATGGCGCGGAACCGCTGCACCTGTACACGTCCAGCTATTCCGGCTGCTACTTCTTCGCATGGGATTCCACGTTGCCGTTCTCAGCATCGTTGCGTGCGTTGAACATCGAAGGCAATCTCAACCGTTTCGCCGCAGTCAGCTCATGGTTGGAACGCAACGCCCGTATCGGCAAGCTCCCCACGGAAGACACCGTGACACGGGCCGAAGCGGCGCAGATCGACATGGCGCTGCTGGAAAATCCGGCGTTGATCGCATTGAAACCGGATGACGAATTCGGCGCAATCCTCGACTCCCAACAGGATGATGGCGTGCAGGCCGTCATGCGTTTGATGGACATTGCCTCGGAAACCAGGCGTTCCATTGCCGAAAACACGACGGTCGGCACGGACAGCGTCGCCTTCGGCAGCGAAGGCGGTTCGGAATGGGTGTACCGCCAGACAATGTCTCGGCTGCTACGCAGCATGCGCCTTCCGTACCGTTTCGACGTGGATTTCCGATGCAGCCTCAAGGACGGCAATATGGCGATCGGCTTCACTTCCGCAGGCGTTTCCATGATGCCGTCCACCAGATACGATGCGGCACGCCATGCATGGTGGATATGACGGACGCCGAACGCGCTCGCATGAGCGCGGACTACAATCTGCGTGTCGGACTGATGATGGCTGCGTTGAGTTTCGGTGCCGATCCAGGCATCCAGCGCGTATCGATGCATATCGATTCGATTGGTTTGGAAGAGGCCGTGGCCGAGCAGGATTCCGCCATCAGCGAGCTGATGAGCGAGGCATTGGCCGCGTTCGAACGAATCCGTACCGGAGATATGGGCGTTTCCGGATCCAAAGCGATCCGAAAGACGGCGATTTCCATGGGGATCCGTCTCGGCCGGTGACGCCGAAAACCGCTGACTTGGGTGTCGATGGCGGTGACGGTGATGATGCGGACGATTCGCTGAACAGACAGTTCGAGGATTTGATAAAGGATATCGACTTCGACGAGATGACGTTTGCGGTTCCTGACGAAGCTGCAAACGAGTCCACCGGAGAGGAGGGCGATTCCGAGCATTTCACGCATGACGGTCTTGATGCTGGTTTGATTGGCTATAACGATTTCGACGGGGATGGCGACGATCCGTTGAGCCAGCTTCGCAAGAATCCGACCGTGCGCAATTTGGTGACGGTCACCTTTACCAGAGGCGAGTTCATGGAACGGTTGGGTGAGTGCGGACTGTCTGACCCGACAGGTACGTACCGCATGTTCGACGCGGAAATGGATGTGGATGGTCTTGGCGCATTGAAACCAGTGGATGCCGCGCTCAACCTGCGTGACAGCCGTTTCTCTCCGGCGGGAAGCCAAGAGGAGCCCGAGCTTTCCGATGTTACATTCGACCATAATACGGCGCAACTGTTCGGCTGCCGCGACATGTCGGGGCTGTCCATCCAGCGTGTGGACCTGCTGCAGCGCGCGGTTGGTGAATTCCATAGGATCGCGCAGGATCCCCTTCTGGAGTCGGTAGCCAAAGCGAAGCAGGCCATGGACATCATCAACGCCATCGCCGACCTGAGTTAACGGTCTTGGCTCCGCAAGTGACGAGCGCTCTTATCGATGGCAAGGACACGCCGGATTTCTCATTCCGCGTGGCCGACGAGCTTGACGCGGAACGCATCAAGGCGAGAGACCTGCTGTTTTCCGGACAGGTCGACCAAAGCGTGGAACTGGCTGAAGCGGCGTTGGAACGAATGGACCAACTGTTCGCTTCGAATCCGGGCGTGCCGCGGTATTTCAACTCGTATGCGGAACGCGTCATCTACAATCGCATGTTCGCCACGGAAGGCGAACGGACCGTGCTGATTCCGGATAATCTGTTCTACGCGCATATGGAACTCGCCGACGTGCTCGCACAGGTCAAAGGCGTGAAGGCCGCGTTGCCGCATCTCAATGCATGGTGCGATACGCGCCGGCCTATCCGCTCTCGCACCTCAAACTGGCGGTGCAGTTGGCACGCTCCGAGGATTGGGATCCAGCCAGAGCCGCATGTCTCAACGCGTTGCATGTCGCACTTGACCGTGAGGACGCATCGTTCGCCTACTATAGGCTTGCCTACGCGGAATGGATGTGCGATCACTTCGACATCGCGGCCGCCGCATATATCATGAGCGAGGAGATCGCACCGGCGCGTATCGCCATGTTGGAGGGTGAGCTTCAGGAATTGATCGGACGTGCGCAGTCGCAGTGCATTCCGGTGCCTACCAATGTGTCGGAAGCCATGCATGTGCTTACGCAGGCTGGACTGCCGGTATGGCCCAACACACAGGTTGCATCCTTGGTACGCAAGGCCGCGCGAGTCTGCGTGGACGAGGGCATGTTCGTGCCGGCACGTACGCTTTCGGTTGCCGCTTCAAGGATGGATGACGAGGAGCGCGACGGTGCCGATGTGGTGCAGATGCAGTTCCTGAGGTCGTTGAACAACTGACCGGCACCATCCGGGGCGAACAATTCAGCGTCGACGGCACGTTAGTCGAACATTTGTGCGATACTGTTCGAAGCGTCGCCGACCGACAGCACTGAAAGCACATCGAAAAATGTTGACAAGGTAGTGACAATGACAAGGCATGACGATTCCGAACAGCTCGCATGGGATTTTGACGCTCCCGAAACGGATGGCGGCGCCATGGGCACGTCGACGCCCGTGTCGGCAGACGAGGGAGCCGCCTCATATGCACCGGGAAGCGAACAGTGGATCGCCGCATTGCAGCCGACAGATGCGGATGCCATGCGACTGGACAGGATCGACGTTTCATCGATGAGCGCCGAGGCCGCGGCACGATTGTGGGCGCGAGTGGCAGCATGGGTGGAATCCGATCAGATCGCATACTATATCGATGATGCGCCGGTCTCGTCTGATGCGGCCTACGATGCGAGAATGCGCTGCTTACAGGCTTTGGAAGCGCAGTTTCCATCCCTTGACTCCACGCAATCGCCGACGCATCGTGTTGGGGGCACCTTCTCCAACGATTTCGCATCAGTGCGTCATCCGTCACGCATGATGAGTCTTGACGATGTCTTTTCGCTTGAGGAATTGCGCGAATGGTATGACAGTGTCATCCGAGGTCTTGATTGGTCGGATACGAAGCCCCTGCCAATGACCTGCGAAGTGAAGATTGACGGACTTGCGCTCAATCTCATTTACCGTAATGGCGTGCTTGAACAGGGCCTGACCAGAGGCGACGGTGTGACTGGCGAAGATATCACACTCAATGTGCGCACCATCTCCACCATTCCACAGAATCTTGCCGGGCCAGAGGAGGATATTCCTGAATTCGTGGAGATTCGCGGCGAGGTTTTCATGCGATGGGATGATTTCAACACGCTCAACAGGGAAAGCGAGGATGCGGGACGCGCGCCTTTCGCCAATCCGCGCAACGCGGCCGCAGGAAGCCTGCGTCAGAAGGACCCGCGCATCACCTCCACCAGAAGGCTTAGTTTCTACGCGCACGGTATCGGCACGCTCCAATGGGGCGCCAAACGAGGCGACGGCCACGATATCGTCAACAACCAATCCGAGGCGTACGAGCTATACAAGAAGTGGGGTATACCGGTCTCTCCGCACAATCGTGAAGTCACCACATTCAGCCAAATCCTCGACATGATCGACTATTACGGTGAGCATCGCGGTGACATCGAGCATGCGCTCGACGGCATCGTCGTGAAAGTGGACGATCTGGGGTTGCAGCGGTCGCTGGGTGCGACCTCGCGTGCGCCACGTTGGGCCATCGCCTACAAGTATCCGCCGGAGGAAGTCAATACGGAGTTGCTCGACATCACCGTGCAAGTGGGGCGTACCGGCCGCGTGACGCCGGTGGCCATTCTGAAGCCCGTATATGTTGCGGGTTCAACGGTGTCGAGAACCACTTTGCATAATCCGTTCGAGGTGGAACGTAAAGGCGTGCTTATCGGCGACACCGTTGTGGTGCGCAAGGCAGGCGATGTGATTCCCGAACTTGTAGGTCCAGTGTTGGAGCGTAGGGAAGGTGCGAAGACCAGCTGCGCCGTTTCGTGATGCCTTCGCATTGCCCGAGCTGTGGGGCACAACTCGCTCCAGCCAAAGAGGGGGACAAGGACATCCGCTGTCCTAACGTGGAATCCTGCCCGGCACAGTTAACCGAACGCATCATCAACCTGGCATCCAGAAAGGCGTCGATATCGAACATCTGGGTGACCAATCGGCCATCGCGTTGACGAATCCGGAAGAGGATCGCCCCGATTCGGTGGCGACCTACGCGCCGAACATCACCGAAATCGTGGTGGCACCGGGGCAGGAGCCCGAACCGTACGAGCCGGTGGAAGGGCTGGAACTGCCGGCCCGGCAAACGCCGGTGTTGTCCAGTGAGGCCGGCCTGTTCTCGCTGACAGCCTCCGACCTGCAGGATGTTCGCGTATGGCGAGAAGCGCCAATCATCGAAATCCACGAAACCGTCGGCAAGAACGGTAAGCCGAAAAAAACGCGCAAACGTATCGGCGGATCAGGCCTATGGCATCAGGTCCCGGCGTTTTGGACGACTCCGACAGCGGCGAGAAAGCGTAAGGACGAAGTCGATGAATCCGCGGAATATCCCGGATATGACGTGCCTGAGGATGCCATGGTGATCCGAGAGGAAACCAAAGTATCGCGTTCCGGAGCATCCAGCGTGCAGCCGGTATATATACGCCCTGCGGAAAATACAAGGAAAATGCTTGACGAAATGGACAAGGCACGCCACGCCGACTTATGGCGTGTGCTTGTAGCCCTGTCGATCCGGCGCCTCGGACCGCCCACGGCACGTGTTATCGCCAATACGTTCGGATCGCTTGACGCCATCGAACGCGCCAGTGTGGACGAACTGTCTCAGATAGACGGCATCGGTCCGGAGATTGCGGAATCGGTGGTCACGTGGTTCACATCGGCCAAGGAACCAGGCGATTGGCGCGGCACGGTGTTGGAAGCATGGAAGGCTGCTGGAGTTGGCGTGGAGCAAGCTGAAATCAGTGAACTACCACAGACACTTGAAGGCAAGACAGTGGTCGTCACCGGTTCGTTGATTGATTTCTCGCGTGACTCCGCCAAAGAAGCGATTATCTCTCGCGGTGGAAGAGCCTCAGGATCCGTCAGCAAGAAAACCGATTGGGTGGTCGTTGGCGAAAACGCCGGCGCCAAGGCCGCCAAGGCAGAGGAATTAGGCGTTCCCATGTTAAACGAGGACCAGTTCAAAATACTGCTGGAAAACGGAACGGTGTGACGTCGGAACGTCAAGCTGGCAACGTAATCGCAAGAAGGCTCTGGCATGCCGCGCCTCCAGACGCTAGTCTGGTACGCGGCTAAAGGAGGAACCATGACCGACGAGCGTACCATTGAAGCGCGCATCTATGAGCGACTCAGCAAAGTGATCGATCCCGAGCTGGGGCGGTCCGTGACCGATCTGGGCATGATCGCAGCCATCGATGCGATACCGGTGGAAGGCAAAACGAACACTTACGAAGTCCGTGTGGAAGTCGAGCTGACGGTGGAAGGCTGCCCATTATCGCAGACCATCACCAACCAAATCAACGGAGCGGTGGCATCCTACCCGGATGCGACGCTGCTGCCGCGTATCGAAGTCGGATCCATGAGCCAAGACAAGCTCACCCAACTCGTTGCAGGTCTCAAAGCCGATCGCAAGCAGAACCCCTTTAATAAGCCGGGCATCAAAACCCGTATTTTCGCCATAGCATCCGGCAAAGGCGGTGTCGGCAAATCGTCCGTCACCGCGAATCTTGCCGCCACTTTCGCGGCGCTCGGTTATGATACGGCCGCCATTGACGCCGACATCTACGGGTTCTCGCTGCCGCGACTGTTCGGCGTGCATGCGCAACCCACCAATCTGAATGGTATGCTCATGCCCGTCACCGCTTGGGGGGTGAAACTGATTTCCATCGGCATGTTCGCGGGCGCCGATCGTGCGATCCTTTGGAGAGGGCCGCGACTGCAGCGTTCGCTCGAACAATTCCTTTCGGATGTGTGGTGGGGCGAGCCGACGTGCTTCTGCTTGACTTGGCTCCGGTACCGGCGATATGGCGATTTCCGTGGCCCAGGCCCTGCCGAATGCGGAACTGGTGGTGATCACCACGCCGCAGCCGTCCGCATCCGACATCGCAGTACGCTCCGGCTTGGTGGCGCTGCAGGTGCCGATGAAAGTGCGCGGCGTCGTAGAGAACATGAGCTATTACGAGCATAAGGGTGAACGTCTGCGGATTTTCGGCGAAGGCGGTGGTACGCGCGTATCGGAACAGCTGACCGAAAGCCTCGGCTATGACGTTCCTTTGCTCGCTCAGCTTCCACTGGAACCGGAATTGCGGGAGACTGGTGAGGACGGACGCCCGGCCGTGCTGAATGAGGATGGCTCGTTACGTGCCGACGGTATTGGCGAGACATTCAGGAACCTAGCTGAATCATTGATGTGCAGACCTCTGTAAAACTCTATGGAACCGTGTTTCCGTGCTGCATTCAGTACGGGAGGGAAACCCGTGAAGACAGGCCATTGCAAAATCCGAGCGTGTTCTATGCCGGAAACGAAGCGAAAATGAAACAGCCCTTGTGAAAATCTTGTGCCTTGTGTAGTATCAAGCGCAGACACGGGGGCCGTATGGCTGAGAGGAAGCAAACGCTTCGACCGTATGAACGTATACCGGGTAATGCCGGCGCACGGACGTCTCTCTTTTCCCGTGCCTTGACATAAAGAAAGGCACATTCATGACCGTAAATGAATCTTCCGCGGTGAAGAAGCACAACAACAAATGGCGAGTCGTTGATATCGTTGTGGCCGCCATCGTCGCGGTTGCAGCTGGTGTGATTTTCTGGGGCTGGGATGTTATCTGCGCGGCTCCGATCACGCTGTTCGAAGCGGTGACGCCTGGCTTCGAAGGCCTACTGAACGGCATCTGGCTATTTGCAGGACCTCTGGCCGCCCTTATTGTGCGAAAGCCTGGTGCTGCGCTGTTCACCGAAACCCTTGCTGCCGCTATAGAACTCGCCATGGGCAATCCCTGGGGCATCGGCGGTTCCCTGATCATTGGCATCTGCCAAGGTCTTACTGCCGAAATCGGCTTTGCGATTTTCGCGTACAAGCGTTGGGATTTGCTGTCGGCCACCATTTCCGGCACCCTCGCCGGTTTGGGATGCTTCCTCTACAACTGGACCGTAAACCCCGCCTGGGCAGGCTTGCGTATTGCCGTCAACTACGTCACTTCCGTTATTTCCGGCGCTTTGGTGGCTGGAGTCCTGATGTATCTGCTGCAGCAGGCTATCGCCAAAACAGGCGTGCTTGACCGTTTCGAATCCGGTCGTGCGCAGACTCTGGTCTGACGATTCGTTTGTGAAGTCCCGTATCGCATTCACGGTGGTGGATACGGGACTTCTTTGATGCGTGTTCGCCTTACGAACGCCAAATGCAAAAGGAATGAAAGAACGATTCATGGGTACTGATGCAGAAAAATCGTTTTCCGCAGCCGGGGTGGTCGCACGCGATTGGGGATGGCGACATGCTTCACGTAAGGATTTTGCGTTAAGGCATGTGGACTTCACCATACAGCCGGGGGAGCGTGTGTTGCTGTTGGGTGCTTCCGGTGCCGGAAAATCGACGTTGATGGCCGGTCTTGCCGGCGTGCTCGGCGGTGATGATGAAGGTGAACTCGAAGGTGAGCTGCTGATCGACGGAACGGATGCCCGCCATTCGCGTGGGCGATCAGGATTGGTATTGCAGGATCCCGATGCACAGACGATTCTGGAACGTGTGGGAGACGATACCGCTTTTGGCTGTGAAAATCTGAATCTGCCAAAAGATGAGATTTGGAGCAGGGTCCGTTCCTCACTCGACATTGTTGGACTTGGCTATATGAAACTTGATCGCTCCACGCGCAGGCTTTCTGGCGGGCAGCGTCAACGTCTGGCTTTGGCTGGCGTGCTCGCCATGCACCCCGGATTGCTGTTGTTTGACGAGCCGACCGCAACCTTGATCCGGAAGGCGTCAAGGAGGTGCATGATGCGGTACGTGATGTGCTTGACCGAACCCATGAAACCTTGGTGGTGGTGGAGCATCACATTGACGTATGGCTTGATTTGGTGGATCGCGTCATTGTGCTTGGCAAGCCGGAAGCCGATTCGCATGTCAGCGGAGTCATCGCCGATGGCACTCCTGAGGAAGTGTTCGGCAGCATGGCGACGGTGTTGGCAAAAGGCGGTGCCTGGGTTCCGGGGCGCACCATTGAAAGCCATATTCCGAATCCAAGCAGTCATCGGGAAAGGTTGTTCTGCGAACCGAGGATCTCAGCTTCGGACGTGAATTCGCGCTTGGCGAGCATGTGAACCTCGCGTTCCATGCCGGCGAGATTACTGCCCTGACCGGCAAAAACGGTGTGGGAAAATCCACGCTTGCTTTGACTTTGGCTGGCTTGCTCAAACCGATTTCCGGGCGGGTAAGTATGGATGAAAGCATGGTTCCCACACATAGGGAGAACAACGTCTTCACGTGGAAAAGCAGGGATCTTCTTGGGCGAATCGGCATGGTGTTCCAAGAGCCGGAACACCAGTTCGTTGCATCCAGTGTGCGCGACGAAGTGGCGGTCGGCCCTAAATCCATGGAAAACCGATGACGAGGCCTACGCCATCGCCGATATGATGCTGGAACGGTTGAACCTCAAACGGTTCGCCCCAGCCAATCCATTCACGTTATCCGGCGGTGAGAAGCGTCGTCTTTCCGTGGCGTCCATGCTTGCCGCGGCGCCGAAGGTGTTGGTGATGGATGAGCCGACTTTCGGTCAGGATTTCACCACATGGACGGAAATGGTCAGGTTGATAGCGGGCGTACGCGATGAGGGCTGTTCCGTCATCATGGTCACTCATGACGAACCGTTGATCGAAGCGTTGGGAGCGCGTCGCATTCTCGTAAGCGAGGGGGAGTGAGATGGAACAGTTGGAAACCATCAGCGTGGTGCCGCATAAGGAACGTCATGATGACGCCAGGCCGGCGTCTCCGTCATGGTTTGTCGCGAAGATCAATCCGGTCAGTCGTTTCATCGGCGCGCTGATATTGTGCATTCCCATGTTCGTGACGTTGGACGTGGTTTCCGCATCGGTGGCGTTCGTGTTGGAGATGTTGCTGCTCTGGATTGGAGGCGTCGCTCCATGGACGGTGCTTCGTAAAACCTGGCCGGTATGGATCGCAGCTTCGGGAAGTTTCATTTCCGTGGCATTGTATGGCAAAACCTCCGGTGCCGTGCTGGTCAATCTTGGCAATGTCATTGTGATTTCGCAGGGATCGTTGTATTTGGCGTTGGCTACGTTCCTACGTGTGGCAGCCATTGCCGTTCCCGGCGTGATTCTCGCGCTTGGCCTTGACCCGACCGATCTGGCCGATGGCTTGGTGCAGATTTTGCATTTGCCGTCGCGATTCGTATATGGCGGTTTGGCTGGTATGCGCATGTTCACGTTGCTGCAGAATGATTGGTATGCGCTTGGACAATCCCGCCGCTCTCGTGGACTGGGTGACGGTAGTGCCATCAAGCGCGTGTTTTCTCAGGCGTTCAGCCTATTGGTTGTGTCGATTCGAGCGGCACGAAGCTTGCCACCGCCATGGAGCGCGTGCTTTCGGAGCGGATGCTCCACGTAGCCAGGCCCGGGAATCACGTTTGCATGCCGTCGACTGGCTGTTTTATGCGATTTGTGTGGCGGTGCCGGTGATTGCGTTGTCTTGTGCTTACTTCACGGGTTACTGGCATTGGGCTTTTACCGGTACCGGCAATTGATCGAACTCATGATCTCATAGCGAGAGATTGTTAGATTTGCGGCGATTTGCAAAAGGACGTTTCATTCGTTG
>ENA-OQIR01000685-OQIR01000685.1-human-gut-metagenome-genome-assembly--contig:-NODE-685-length-13605-cov-2.926918_pt1 | contig 13605 bp, 19 predicted proteins | sample MGYA00242580_ERZ504745 | MGnify/ENA primary metagenome ERZ504745 (study PRJEB26092, sample SAMD00036214) | human gut metagenome | host: Homo sapiens | study: EMG produced TPA metagenomics assembly of... | reverse complement strand
CCTCGACGCCAACGACGGTACCGGCCCCGTGGCCGCGGGCACTCATGCTGTTGCAGCAGTTGGGTGCCAGAGCGACGACGACTTAACGGGTCGACGCTGCAAACGCCCCATTTGGGCACTCTGGTTCCATCGAAAGGAAAGCATGTTCGGATACATCTATAAGAAAGATGTCGCCATGATCGCGGTTGTCCTGTGCCTTTGTCTGGGCGTAGGCAGTTTCTTCGATTATCAGATCTCGAGCGCGCTGTTCAACATCGGCAGCATGTACGGCCGCTTTATCGAGCCGCCGGCGAGCTGCCGTTTGAGCTGACGGCGAGCATCGCGGGCGTCATGCTCGTGCGCGCGGTGCGTCCCGATTCCAGGGGGAGCAAATGGCTCGCCGTGCTCGGCATCCTCGTCAACGTTGGCCTAGCCGGCTACGAGATCGTTTCGTCCCTGCGGGTTGGCGGTAAACTCATTGCCGTTCAGCTGGTGCTGACGTTTGCGTTGGTCATCGCAGCCAACTTCATCGCCTACCGCCTTACGCACGACACCGCGCCTGACGAGCTCACACGCTGGGCGTTGATGGTACTTGCCGTGTGGGTCGCTCAGGCCATTATCCTCAACGTGATTGTTAAGCCGCTGTGGTCGCGCCCGCGCATGCGCGTGATCGAGGTCACGCCAGGGCTCAATTTTCAGCCGTGGTGGGTGATCGGCAACCCCGACAAGTGGGCCTATATTGCCGCTGGCGTGATCAAGGACGGCTTCAAGTCGTTTGCGAGCGGACACACGGCGCACGCGGCGATCGGCCTTATGCTCGCCGGGCTTCCCGCAGCGGCCTTTAAGGAAAAGCCGTCGCGCCGCCGCGTGGTCTTTTGGACGGCGGCTGTGGTCGCGGCGCTCGTCGCCTTTGGCCGCATCGTGATCGGGGCGCACTTTTTGAGTGACGTGAGCTGCGGCTTTGCCCTGGTGCTGGCGCTTGAGTGCCTTGCCGCGCGTATTGCCTATCCCAACGGCGTACAATAGCTCCGTTTGAATCATCTGGCCGATACCCGGTAAGAGAGGATTGCCATGCTCGCGTTTAACAACGATTATTCCCACGGCGCACATCCGGCGGTGCTGCAGGCGCTCGTCGACACCAATATGGAGCCGCAGCCCGGCTACGGTACCGATGCACATACCGAGCGTGCCAAGCAACTTATTCGCGAGGCCTGCCAGGCCCCCGATGCCGACGTGTTTTTTCTGGTGGGCGGCACGCAGGCCAACGCGACGGTGATCGACATGCTGCTCGCGCCGTACGAGGGCGTCGTTGCTGCCGAGACCGGCCACGTCGCCTGCCACGAGGCGGGCGCCATCGAGTTTGGCGGCCACAAGGTACTCACCATCCCCGGCTACGAGGGCAAGATGCATGCCGAGGACCTCGAAAACTATATCCAGGTGTTCTACGAAAACGAGAGCTACGAGCACACGGTGTTTCCGGGCGCCGTGTACGTGAGCCTGTCGACCGAGTACGGCACGCTGTACTCCAAGGCCGAGCTCGTGGCGATTCACGCGGTGTGCCAGAAGCATGAGATTCCGCTGTTTGTGGACGGTGCTCGCCTGGCCTATGCGCTGGCGGCCGATGAGTGCGACATTGCCCTGCCCGAGCTGGCGCAGCTGTGCGATGTGTTCTACATCGGCGGCACCAAGTGCGGCGCTCTGTGCGGCGAGGCCGTGGTGTTTTGCGGCATGCACGCCCCGGCGCATCCCATTCCTCGCATTAAGCAACACGGCGCGCTGCTTGCCAAAGGCCGCCTGACGGGCGTGCAGTTTGAGGCGCTTTTTACCGATGGGCTGTATTTTGAGATTGGTCGACAGGCGATCGAGACGGCCCAGGCGCTACGCCGTGTGCTGCACGAGCGCGGTTACCAGTTCTTTTTGGAGACGCCCACAAACCAGCAGTTTGTGATTCTGCCAACGAGGACATGGCCCGCATTCGCGAGCATGCCTCGATCGAGTACTGGGAAAAGTACGACGAGACCCACACGGTGGTGCGTTTTTGCACCAGCTGGGCCACGACGCAGGAGGACATCGACGCGCTGGCGGCTGTCCTGTAGCCTGATGTAATGACGAGGGGCCGCCTTGCGCTTGGATTTGGCGCAGGGCGGCCTTTGCTTTTGGGGGAGAAGGGTTGTATGACCGAGATGTCCGAGCCGACGATCCGCCTGGCGACGCCCGAAGACGCGTCGGCGTTGCTTGCTATCTATGAGCCGTATGTGCGCCAGACGGCGATTACCTGCGAATACGAGGTGCCGAGCGTTGAGGAGTTCGCCGGGCGCATCGAGCGTACGCTCAAGCGCTATCCGTATTTGGTGATGGAGCTGGACGGGCATCCGGTAGGCTATGCCTATGTGAGTCCGCTTAACAGCCGCGAGGCATACGACTGGTCGGTCGAGACGTCGATCTACCTGGCGCGTGACGTGCGCCACGGCGGTTGGGGCCTGGCAAGCATGGCACGACGCGCTCAAGCAATGTCTGATCGCGATGGGCATCACCAACATGTGCGCGCTCATTGCCGTGCCGCACGACAAGGACGACGAATATCTGACGCATAACAGTCAGGATTTCCATGCCCATATGGGGTATCGCCTGGTGGGCGCCTTCGACCGCTGTGCCCAAAAGTTCGGCCGCTGGTACGACATGTGCTGGATGGAACTGGTCCTAGCCGAGCGCACACCCAACCAACCCAAGCCAACCTGGTTCCCCGACCTCCTTGCCTAAAACCACCACAATGGGGACAGGCACCTTTGTGGTGGTTTCTCTTAAAAATCGGTCGTTTTTGGCGCGTTAACCCTAAAAACCACCACAAAGGTGCCTGTCCCCTTTGTGGTGGTTTTGGTGTTGGTTAGCCGATGGGCTCGGTGTATTTGGCACGGTCGGTGCGCTGGATGCGCTTGGAGACATGGAGCGGGCGGCCGTCGGTGTCGTAGACGTAGTCGGTGATTAGGATCAGCGCCTGCCCGCGCTCAACGTTGAGCAAAAACGCCTCGTTTTGCGAGGCGTAGCACACCTCAAAGGTCTTATGCCCCTGTGCCGGCGCGCGATGGAATTCTTGGCGCAGCGTCGCGTAGAGCGAACCATTGATATCGCGATCGATGAGTGCTTCAAAGCTCGGTGGTAGATAGGTAGTCTCCAGGCACAGCGGCGCATCGTCCAGATAACGCAGACGGACAAGTTTGACGAGCTTGCTGCCCACGGTGACATCGAAGAACTTGGCAGCATTGCCCGCGCCTTGGCAAAGCCCGAGTCCACCGTGCGCGTGGTGGCTTCATGCCCTGACCTGGACCTGTGCCGTATAGCTCGAAAACACCAGGTTGTTCTCGTGGAGCGCCGGCGTGTCGGCCACAAAGGCGCCGCGCCCGCGCTCGGTGCGAACCAGGCCCTCATCAGCTAGTACCTTAAGGGCATGGCGCACGGTGCTGCGCGACAGACCCGATTCGTCCATGAGTTCCATCTCGGACGGCAGCTTGTCTCCACGTGCGTAGGTGCCGGAGGCGATGCGGTCGCGCAGTATGCCCGCCAAGCGCTCGTATTGGGTCAGTCTCTTTTTAGATGAAGCGTTCATGCGATCAACCTGTATCTAACTTGTATACGTATCTAATCAAGCATGTATTCAATACAACAACAAAACCGCTGGTATCCAGTTATCGAAAACCGCATCAGCAAAATTTCTAAGACAAATATAGCATACAACTAGTCGACATAACCAAAACATGTATGTAACTTGTATGCCATCGAGAGCATCAAACGAGAAGAAAGGCTGATGCACGATGACCACTCAGGAACAGGTTAAGGACGTCGTCTCCCAGGTTTTGGCTGACAAGGCGGACAAGGGCGGTATCAAGCGCGTCGTGTGGATTGGCGCCGGCGGATCCAACGGCGGCAACTATCCTGCCCAGTACTTTATGGAGCACGAGGCCACGCAGGTCGTGAGCTCCAGCTACACCAGCAACGAGTTCGTGCACGCAACCCCTGCCTACGTCAACGAGAACACCTTGCCGTCGTCGTGTCCATGCGCGGCACCAAGGAGACCATCGTCGCCGCCCAGGTCGCCAAGGACACGGCGCCAGCACCATCGCCATCTATGTTGACGAGTCCGGCCTCACCGAGTCTGCGACTACAAGATCCAGTACGACAGCCTGGCCGTCGACGAGTCCTGCATGGGCCGTACCAACTCCGCCGTCGTGACCATGATCGCCATGGAGCTCACGCAGCAGACCGAGGGCTATGCCGAGTACGAGACCGCCATGGCGCCTTCGACCTGATCGATCCCATCTATCGCAAGGCCGTCGAGTACACCCGTCCGCTCGCTGCCAAGTGGGCCGAGCAGAACGCCGACAAGCCCTGCATTAATGTCATGGCTCAGGGTCCGCTTTTTGGTGCCGCTTACGTCTTTAGCATCTGCAACGTGCAGGAGATGCTGCAGATCGACTCCTGCACCATCAACACCTGCGACTTCTTCCACGGCCCCTTCGAGATCCTGGACAAGCGCACCTCGCTGTTCCAGCTCATCAGCGTCGGCCGCAGCCGCTGCAACGACGAGCGCGGCATCCGCTTCGTCAACCAGTACGGTGGCGAGCGCGTCTATCAGCTCGACGCCAAGGAGCTCGGCCTCAACGACATCAAGGACAGCGTGAGCGAGTACTTCAACCACCTGATCTTTGCCCCGATCCTCAACAATGTGTACATGCGTGCACTCTCTGCAGTCACCCACAAGGACTACATGACGCGTCGCTACATGTGGAAGCTGGACTACTAGGGGATAGAGCGGCCTAACAGCTCGATGTCCTCATAAGTTGTGGTGGAATAGTTCCTGTTTGGGGGTTTGAAGCCTCTATTTAGGAACTATTTCACCGCAACCGCCCAGTAATCCGCTGGGGACGGAGGAAAACGGATCACTTTTCCGCTCGCCGATTTGTGTCTTGAAAAATGTATATAACGACTATAACGTAGTGTGAAACATATTGGAAACAATACCGAGGAGGCTGCGTTGAAGAAAAGCAATCTGGCTATGTGCTGGTGCTGATCGCCGCGCTTATGTGGGGCAGCATCGGAATCTTTGTAAACGGCATCTCGGCCATGGGTGTTTCGTCTCAGAGCATGGCGGCCTTTCGCCTGTTGTCGGGTGCCGTCTTAATGGCTCCGGTCTTGGCGTTCATGGGTTGCCAGGGAGGTGCTCGTGAGGGAAAAGCATCGGGTCCCCTGGCACTGTTCAAGGCAAGTTCTAAAGAGCTTGTTCCCTGTGCGCTTCTTGGCATTATCGGCCTCGCCACCGCTAACACGCTTTATTACGAGTGCATGGGCGAGGTGGGCATGTCCACGGCCTCGGTGCTGCTCTACACCTCGCCGGTGTTTGGCGTCATGCTCGGCCGCGTGCTTTATCGCGAGGATGTGACTCCCAACAAGCTCGTTGCCATCGCTTTTAATATCGGTGGCTGTGTACTTGCAGTGACCAATGGCGACCTTTCCGGTTTCCATTTTTCGGTTTGGGGCGTCACGTCGGGCGTGATCGCGGGCTTTTGTGGCGCGTCGCTCGCGGTGTTTAGCCGGATAGCAACCAAGACGGTCCACCCGCTGGCTGTCACGTTTTGGGGCCTTGTTTTTGGCGGTGCGGTTATGGCGGCTATCGCGGCTCCGTGGCCAGATGTCGCCGCGGCAATGTCGCCACAGCTGCTGCTGCTGTTCCTTGGCTTTGGACTCATCCCCACAGCTGTGGCCTATGTCTTATATATGCAGGGTCTGTCCATGGGGCTCGAGACGTCGAAAGTTCCCGTCGTAATGTCATTCGAGACAGTCGTCACCGTGCTGCTGGGCATTGGTGTCTATGCCGAGCCCGCCGGCGCGATCAAGGTTCTGGGCATCGTGCTGGTGCTCGCGTCCATCCTGATTATGAACACCGACTTCTCCAGGCTGCGCAACAGTGTGTTTGTCGGTCATGTCGTTGAGAGTATGACCTTTAAGCCCAATGCGTGGTGGACGGAAAAATCGCAGGACATGGATCTGTTTAAGGAACGCACTGGCATCGCGCTGGAGCCCACCGTGCAGGAAAGCCCCTGGTACTTCGTGCGATAAGGGATTGCGCGCGGCGTCCGACTTGGGGTTATCCAGCCAGCGCCGGCCTACCTAGCTCCAACGTTTCGAGTACGTTAAACCCGTCAACGGTCGATTTTCACCCGCGAACGGTCTTTATATTAATTAGCAATAAAAGCAACGTATAAGACGTTATAATGACCATAACGAAAAGGAGGAGGCAAGATGAATCAGATCATTCTCGCATCTCATGGCGGCCTGGCCGCAGGCGCCAAAGACACGCTCGAGATGGTTCTCGGCGACGTGTCGAACGTCCACGTCGTGTCGCTTGCTCGTGACGACAAGGAGCCCATCACCAACAAGGTGGACGCCATGATCGCCACGTTCAACGCGGACGACACCGTCTATGTGCTGACCGATATGCTCGGCAGCTCGGTCAACAACAGCATGGTCGAGCTTTCCAAGAACGGCACGAAGTTCACGGTTGTCAGCGGTTTCAATATTCCGCTGGCGCTGACGCTCGCTATGAGCCCGCCCCCATCAAGGGTGCCGAGCTCGCGGCCCTCATCAACGAGGCCCGCACCGGTCTGACCAACCCCAACGCACCGGTCGAGGCCGTCGCGGCTCCCGCCAAGAAGGCCAAGGCGTCCCGTCACAGCTCCGGTCCCGCCAAGATCGTCCTCGCACGTCTTGACTACCGTCTGCTGCACGGCCAGGTCGTCTTTACCTGGACCACCAAGGTTCAGGCCGAGCGCATCATCGTCGTCGACAACGCTGCCGCCAACGATGAGATCAAGAAGGGCGCTCTTAAGCTGGCCAAGCCCCAGGGCGTGCGCCTGAACGTCTTCACCGTCGAGCGTGCCCTCGCCAAGATGGACAAGCTCAACACCCTCGGCGAGCGCGTCATGTTTGTCTTTGGCAACACTGCGAGATGCTGCAGTTCTGCCAGGGCTACAAGCTCGACGCCATCAACCTGGGCGCCACCGCCAACCACGACGGTGCCGATCAGATTGGCGGCAAGGACAGCTCCGTCTTCTTCGACGCCACCCAGAAGGCCGACGTCAACCAGCTGCTCGACATGGGCATTAAGCTCTACGTCCAGCAGACCCCTACGTATCAGAGCGTCGACATCGACGCCAAGCTGTAATCAACCAGGCTTTTGCCTGACTGAAAGGAGAAGGGTATGAATACGTTCATCAGTGCGGTGCTCGTCGGCCTCGTCGGCGTGTTCTGCATGTGGGACTCCCGCCTGCTCGGTCGTCTTAACTTCGAGCAGCCCCTCGTTGGCGCTACGCTCGTCGGTCTGCTGCTGGGCGATGTGCCCACCGGTCTTGCCGTCGGTGCCGCCGTCGAGCTCGTGTCCATGGGCCTGGTGCAGGTCGGCGCCGCCGTTCCGCCCGATATGGTCCTGGGCGGCATCGTGGCCGCTGCCTTTGCGTGCCTGACCGATGCTTCCGCCGAGACCGCCATGACGATCGCCATCCCGGTCGCCGTCCTGGGTCAGCTCCTCGGCATCGTGTTCCGTTCCATCATCGCCGTCCTCACCCATGTGGCAGATAACGCGATTGATAACGGAAAGTTCAAGACCGCCTACCGTATGCACATCTGCGCCGGCTCCGGTTTGTACGCCATCATGTACTTCCTGCCGATCTTCCTCGCCGTCTTTGTTGGCACCGACCTGGTTCAGGCCATCGTCAACATGGTTCCCGAGTGGCTGTCCACTGGTCTTAACGTTTCGACCAAGATCATGACCGCCTACGGCTTGGCCCTGCTGCTCACCATGATGATCAAGAAGGGTATGACTCCGTTCCTGTTCATCGGTTTCCTGCTCGCCGCTTACCTCAACCTGTCCGTCATCGCGGTCGCTCTGATCGGTGTGTGCCTGGCTGTCGTCTTCATGGGCTTCAAGTTCAACGGTTCCCATGCAGCCGCCGGTGTCGATTCCGACTACGATCCGCTCGAAGACGACGAAGACTAAGGAGGAACACACTATGGCAACCGCAACCAAGGACGTGTCCCTGAACAAGAAGGTCAGCCAGTTCTTCTGGCGCTCCTGGGCCATCCAGGCCTCTTGGAACTACGAGCGTCAGATGAACATGGGCTTCCTCTACGGTATGGTTCCCACGCTCGATCGCCTCTATCCGGACGAGTCCGACCCCAAGCAGCTTGCTGCTAAGAAAGAGGCTTACCACCGTCACATGGCGTTCTACAACTGCACCCCGCAGACGAGCGCTTTCATCCTGGGCCTCGCCGCTCCATGGAGGAAGAGTACGCCAAGGATCCCGAGAACTTCAACCCCGATTCGATTAACGCGGTCAAGACCTCCCTTATGGGCCCGCTTTCCGGCATCGGTGACTCCTTCTTCCAGGGCACCATCCGCGTTATCGCCTTTGGCTTGGGCGTTCAGCTGGCTCAGCAGGGCTCCATCATGGGCCCGATCCTGGCCCTTCTCATCTCCATCGTCCCCTCCGTGCTGATTACTTGGTTCGCAGCCAAGATGGGCTATCAGGGCGGCCACGAGTACCTGAGCAAGCTTCAGGGCGGCGACCTCATGGAGAAGCTCATGTATGTCTGCGGCATCGTGGGTCTTATGTCCGTGGGCGGCATGATCGCCACGCTGATCGGCGCCACCACCCCGCTGCAGTTCGCTGACGGCACCGTCGTTATCCAGGACATCCTGGACAGCATGATGCCCAGATGATCTCCCTTGGCCTCACCGGCTTATGTACTGGCTTATCAAGAAGAACGTCAACACCGGTTGGCTTCTCGTGATCGCATTGTGGGCGGCATCGCCCTCTCCGCGGTCGGCATCCTGGCCTAGTCGCGACTAAGCGCCTAACCGCTTTCCCCCGGGGGCCTGCCTGGCATCCCATACCCCAGGCAGGCTTCCATCCCTAAATGTGTCAAAGGGCAGTCCCTTTGACACATCCTCAACGGACCGGCGACTCGGTCCAAATCACGGTAACCCTGCGAGCGCCCGGCAATGTGGCGCCGCAAAAATTGAAAGGAATGTGTCAGATGTACGAGATCGACCTTAACCTCCCTAAGCAGATCGTCGCTGACGTCCTGTCCAACCACGAGATCCACAGTGTCGCCTTCGTCGGCTGCGGCGCTTCCATGTCCGACCTTTACCCCGCCAAGTACTTCCTGGCCAACAACACGGACAAGCTGAACGTTCAGATCTTCACCGCTAACGAGTTCAACTACGACACGCCCTCCTGGGTCAACGAGCACACCTTCGTGATCACCTGCTCCCTCGGTGGCTCCACGCCCGAGACCGTCGAGGCCAACAAGACCGCCAAGAAGCACAACTGCCCGGTCGTCTCCCTCACCAACAAGGCTGGCTCCGCTCTGACCGTCGACGCTGACTACGTCATCGTTCACGGCTTCCACGCCAACTTCGCTGCCAAGTGCGAGAAGCCCGGCTACGCCATCGCTCTTGCTGTCGAGATCCTTCAGCAGACCGAGGGCTATGACCACTACGAGGACATGATCACCGGCCTCACCAACGTCTTTGAGCTCTGCGAGAACGCTGCTCAGTCCTGCAAGAAGCTCGCCAAGAAGTTCGCCGAGGACTTCAAGGACGACAAGATGATCTACTTCATGGCTTCCGGTGCCTCCGAGAAGATGGCTTATTCTCACGCCGCCTTCCTGTTCACCGAGATGCAGTGGATCGACGCCGCCGCCTACAACACCGGTGAGTACTTCCACGGCCCGTTCGAGGTTTCCACCGAGGGTAAGCCCTACGTCTTCTTCATGTCCGATGGCGCTACCCGTCCGATGGACGCCCGCGCCCTCACCTTCCTTAAGCGCATGGGCGCCAAGGTCGCTCTGATCGACTCCAAGGACTACGGCCTGGCTGACGCCGTGCCCGCGAGCGTCGTCACCTACTTCAACCCGCTGCTGCACCTCGCCGTTATGCGCGAGTACGGCAACCAGATCGCCGAGGCCCGTCAGCACCCGCTGACCATGCGTCGCTACATGTGGAAGCTTTCCTACTAATCACAAGTAAGTAGACCTTACGGGTTGATTGAGAGGGGATGGGGTTTGCGCCCTGTCCCCTTTTTTGCTCTGGGGAGGGCGTGTCTGCCGCGTCATAAAACCCCAGATAAAACCTACCAAAATAAACCTGTCCCTTTTTGGCAGGTGGGAGGAGATGCGTATGATCAAGGCAGTGCTGTTTGATATGGACGGCGTGCTGGTCGATACCGAGTGGTTCTACAACCGTCGCCGCGTGGCGTTTATGGAGGAGAAGGGGTTCCACTTTGACGAGATCCCCCGATCTTTCGGGGTCTAACGAGCCCGCCATTTGGAAGGCGCTGGTGCCCGACGATATTGAGCTGCGCGAGCGCCTGCGCGTGGAGTACAAGCAGGTCTACAGCCCGGACCACCCCGTTCCGTATGCCGATCTGCTCAACGAGCAGACGGAGCCGGTGATGCGTGAGCTGCACGAGCGCGGCGTGAAGTGTGCCATCGCGAGCTCGTCCTATCGCGAGCTCATTGACGAGCTGGTAGAGATTGCCGGTATCGCCGACGTGCTGGACTACACCATCAGCGGTCACGAGTGCAGTGCGTTTAAGCCCGACCCCGAGATCTACCTGCGTGCCATGGAGCGCTGGGGGTGGAGCCTGCCGAGTGCCTGGTTATCGAGGATTCGCCTTTGGGCATCGAGGCCGGCAAGCGCTCCGGCGCCCGCGTCCTGGCACTGCGTCCGCACGAGGGCGTCAACTTGGATCAGTCCGCCGCTGATGCCATCATCGATAGCCTCGCTGACATTCTGACCGCTTTATAGCGTCAATTCGCTACGAGAAGTACCGATTCACGCGTCTTTTGCGGCAGATGGGCTCATTTTGGCTTCGATTTGATCCGTTTGGCTCCGACTCAGACTAAGTGAGTAGACTTTTCGGCTCAGGCAGAGCACAAAGCGAATCTGCTTAGTAAAACTGCAGGTCACAGAGGTGGCTGTTTTGGGTGTGCTCGACAGGTCGCGAATAGTCTACTCACTTAGATTTTGGGCTCTTTGGTTGGGGAGATGCTGGCTCGTTTTGGTTGTCGAGAGCGGGTGAATTGAAGCGCCCTTTCGCGCTCCATGCTACAATCGCCGACATGCCCCACAACTACATCTGCCTTCGAAAGGAGCTACGTGGCGAACGCCATCGATCAGCTCACGGACCGCGTGCTCGTGCTCGGCCGCCTTACCATCGTCCGCCGCGCCATCACTGCTGTGGCGGTCACAATTTCCGCCGTTCTCCAGACATTCCTGATCCAGGCGTTCATTCGCCCCGCCGACCTGCTTCCGAGCGGTCTCACCGGCGTCGCGGTCCTGCTCGATCGCGTTACCTCGCTCGGCGGCGTTCATATCGACATCTCGCTCGGCATGCTCGCGCTCAACATCCCCGTGGCGCTTCTGTGTTGGAGCGGCATCAGCAGGCGCTTCGTCATCTTCTCGATGATGCAGGTCGTGCTTTCGTCGCTGTTTCTCAATATCTTTCACTTCGCCCCGTTTTTGGGCGACAAGATCATGCTCATCATTTTTGGCGGCGTGGTCTCGGGCCTGGGCGCTGCCATCGCGCTTAAGTCCGGCGCATCCACCGGCGGTACCGACTTTATCGCGTTGTGGGTCTCCAACCACACGGGCAAGACCATCTGGGGCGTCATCTTTGGTTTTAACTGCTTTATCCTGGCGATCTTTGGCTTTATGTTTGGCTGGGACAACGCGGCGTACTCCATCGTGTTCCAGTTTATTTCGACCAAGACCATCGACAGCTTCTACCGCCGCTATGACCGCGTAACGCTGCAGATCACGACGCGCAAGGCGGACGAGGTCATGAACGCCTATATCGACCATTTTCAGCACGGCATCAGCTGCGCCGAGGTCGTTGGCGGATACAGCCGCGAAAAGATGTACCTGCTGCACACCGTTGTCTCGACCTACGAGAGTCAGGACATTATCAAGTTGGTGTGCGACATTGATCCCGGCGCCGTGATCAATGTGTTCCACACGCTTAACTTTGTGGGCGGCTGGTGGGGCGGTCATGTCGACGAGCCCATGCCTACGGCCGTACCCGATCCCGACAAGCCCGCGCGCATGGCCAGCAGGCAGGCGCGCCTCAGCGAGCAGGACAGCCTGCAGCAGGACGACGGCAAGTAGGGTTTGGCATTTTGCCGGCCTGGCCAATCCTGTCCGCTTGAGCCTCCCGAAAGCCTCGCTGCTTTCGGGAGGCTCTCGTTTGCCCAGATAAAACCTACCAAAATGAAGCTGTCGCTTTTTGGTAGGGAGGGTGTATCGTTTTATCAATATGAGGTAACATGAAACTAGACGTTATATACGTATTAGTTATTTCAATATTTCGATAAGAGTGATTAGATATGCCTGCGCCCAAAAATGCACCGCTTTACCAGCAGATTTACGACGAAATCAAGGACGCGATCGAGAAAGGTGTTTATGCACCCAAGGAGCGTATTCCGTCCGAGCTTGAGCTAGCCGAGCAGTACGACGTGAGCCGCATTACGGTGCGCCGCGCCGTCGAGGAGCTGTGCTCCGATGGCTACCTGGTTAAGCAGCAGGGCCGTGGCACCTTTGTCTCCACGCCGCACATCAACCGCCAGTTCCACGCCTCGACGCTGCAGACGTTTACCGCGCTGTGTGCCGACAACGGCATGAAGGCCGGCGCGCATGTGTCGATCGCCAGATTGTGCCGGCGCGCCAAAACGAGATGGAGTTCTTTGGCCTGCAGAAAGATGCGCTGCTGCTGCATATCAAGCGCGTGCGTACGGCCGACGGCGAGCCCATCTTTGAGGAGAACATCTTTGTGCCGTTTGACGCCTACCGTGAGCTGTTGACGGCCGATCTTGAGGACAAGTCGATTTTTGCCGAGGTCGAGCGTGTTGGCGGAACGCCGATTGCATCGGTTGGCTACCGCACGGTCGAGGCCGTTCGTGCCAATGCCGAGCAGGCGGCCGAGCTGGGCATTGCCCCGCACGATCCACTGCTCAATCTGCGTGCCGGCTTTACCGGTCCCAATGGCGAGCCGGTCCTGATGGGTAAGCAGTACTACGTGGGATCGCGCTACGTCATGGTGATGTAGCTCTAGTTGCGCGGTTTTCCAAACCGCGCAACGCTCGACGCTGCAAGCCCGCCAGAGCGGCAATCTGCCTTTCAACTTCGGCGGCATGACCAGAAGGTCAATGCCGCCTCGTTTCAAGGCACCTTGCTCGCTCTGGCGGGCTTTCGCTGTCCGCGCCAAAACATCGGCGTTGCCGGGCCGGCACTTGGGGACGTTCCTTTTCTGTCGGCACCTGGGGACACTCCTTAGCCGTTGGGGGCGTTCTTAAACGACTAGTCTGGGCGGCGGCCGTGTGCTGCTGTCCGCGTGGCGGCGTATAATCGGCGGCAGATGACTTGGACGTTAGGAAACCATGACCGATAGCATGCAGCAGATGGCGCTCGACACGCTCGGCGCCTATTTTGGCTACACCTCGTTTCGCCCGGACAGGACCGCATGGTCGATGCAATCCTTGCCGGTCGCGATGCGTTGGGTGTTATGCCCACGGCGC
>ENA-OQIR01000684-OQIR01000684.1-human-gut-metagenome-genome-assembly--contig:-NODE-684-length-13608-cov-6.216527_pt1 | contig 13608 bp, 15 predicted proteins | sample MGYA00242580_ERZ504745 | MGnify/ENA primary metagenome ERZ504745 (study PRJEB26092, sample SAMD00036214) | human gut metagenome | host: Homo sapiens | study: EMG produced TPA metagenomics assembly of... | reverse complement strand
TCCTCACATCCAGCTTCCTTCAGATTCCATCTCACGATGGACACCCTTGCTTTCGGCTATATCCTTCCCACTACCGGCGGATTCGGGACTTTAACCCGTTAGAAACGTGCGCCGCTAGGCGCACAAGTATAAGAAAGGACAACCGTATCCCGGCTGTCCCTTCTTTTATTAGTTTATTATTATATTAGGGAAAATATGAAAAATGATAAAACCAAACTATTTTAAATACTTATAAAAAATCCTTCACTGATGCATAAATGCCATCTGCATCAAGTCCGTATTTTTTAAGCAAAGCTACAGCCGGACCTGACTCACCAAAGCAGTCCTGTATGCCTATTGTCTTTACCGGTGTTGGAGCCTTACGCGAAAGTGTCTCACATACCGCGGCTCCAAGTCCTCCTATTACAGAGTGCTCCTCCACGGTAACCACCCTGCCGCATTCCTTTGCTGCAGCTACAACAAGTTCCTCATCAAGAGGCTTGATAGTGTGTATATTTATGACCTTTGCATTTACGCCATCTGCTGCAAGCTTTTCTGCCGCTGCAAGTGACTCTGCCACGCACAGACCGGTAGCTATGATAGCTACATCCGTGCCCTCACGGAGTGTAACACCCTTTCCGATTTCAAATTTATAATCTGCATTGTCATTTATTATCGGTGTTGCAAGACGGCCAAACCTCATGTATACAGGGCCCTCATGCTCATAAGCTGCCTTTACGGCGGCTCTTGCCTCTATATCATCACTTGGGTTTATTACAACCATGCCTGGAATTGCTCTCATGAGTGCAATATCCTCGTTGCACTGGTGGGTGGCTCCATCCTCTCCTACCGAAATACCTGCGTGTGTCGCACCGATTTTTACATTAAGATGAGGATATCCAATAGAGTTTCTCACCTGCTCAAACGCACGACCTGCCGCAAACATGGCAAATGAACTGGCAAATGGCACCTTTCCCGTAGCCGCAAGTCCTGCAGCAATGCCCATCATGTTGCACTCTGCGATACCACAGTCTATGTGACGATCTGGAAATTCCTTTTTGAAGATGGCTGTCTGTGTGGCAGCCGCAAGATCAGCATCAAGAACATATACGTCATCGTGCTCCTTTGCAAGCTCTACAAGTGCATTTCCGTAGCTGACACGTGTGGCGATTTTCTTTACTTCTGACATAATGCTTCACCTTCCTTTCTCAGATCCTCCATGGCAACTGCATACTCCTCATCATTAGGAGCCTTGCCATGCCAGCCGACCTGATTTTCCATAAATGAAACACCCTTGCCCTTTACGGTATGTGCTATAATTGCCGTCGGCATACCCTTTGTATTTCTTGCCTCTTTAAATGCGTCAGCAATCTGATCCATGTCATTTCCATCCTTCAGATCAATCACATGGAAATTGAATGCCTTGAATTTCTCACCAATAGGATATGGTGAGCACACCTGATCCACTGGTCCATCAATCTGAAGTCCGTTGTTATCAACTATAACAACAAGGTTATCAAGCCTTCTGAAGCCCGCAAACATGGCAGCCTCCCAGACCTGTCCCTCCTGAATCTCGCCATCGCCAAGAAGTGTATATACTCTGTAATCATCATTTGTAAGCTTTGCAGAAAGTGCCATTCCTACCGCCGCAGAAATGCCCTGTCCGAGCGAACCACTTGACATATCCACACCCGGGATATGCTTCATGTCAGGATGTCCCTGCAGATATGATCCCAGATGTCTGAGTGTTTTTAAATCCTCAACCGGAAAATAGCCTCTCTGCGCAAGTGTAGAGTAAAGTCCCGGAGCCGTGTGTCCCTTTGAAAGCACAAAGCGGTCTCTATCCGGCTTTTTAGGATTCTTTGGATCAATGTTCATCTCCTCAAAATACAGATATGTAAATATATCTGCTGCAGAAAGTGAGCCGCCCGGATGTCCCGCCTTTGCAGAATGCACAGCCGTGACGATACCCTTCCTGACTTCATTTGCTGTAATCTGAAGCTCTAATTTGTTCATTTTGTTCTCCTGTTAAATCTATGACATGAAATAAAATATTTATACCTGTCTTTGGTTTATAATATCTAATCCCCAAATACAGCTCTGTAATCAGCCTGGAACTTCTCGATTCCCTGATCTGTAAGTGGATGCTTTGTCATCTGCTCGATAACCTTGTAAGGAATTGTTGCGATATCAGCTCCTGCAAGTGCACAGTCTGTGACATGAATTGGGTTTCTGATTGAAGCTGCAATAATCTCTGTATCATATCCATAGATATCAAAAATCTCTGAAATCTGTCTGATCAGCTCAATGCCCGGCTGGCTGATATCATCAAGTCTGCCAAGGAAAGGTGAAACATATGTAGCACCTGCATTTGCAGCAAGAATTGCCTGATTTGCTGAAAAAATAAGAGTAACGTTTGTCTTGATGCCCTCTGATGAAAGCACCTTGACAGCCTTAAGTCCCTCAACTGTCATAGGAATCTTAACTACCATGTTTGGATGGATAGCTGCGATTTCACGTCCTTCTTTTATCATGCCCTCTGCATCAACTGTTGTAGCTTTTACCTCTCCGCTTATCGGTCCGTCAACGATAGATGTGATTTCTTTAATTACCTCATTGAAGTCTCTGCCCTCTTTTGCAATGAGTGAAGGGTTTGTTGTGACTCCACAGATGACTCCCATATCATTTGCTTTCTTAATATCCTCGACATTTGCTGTATCTACGAAAAACTTCATTTAATAATACCTCCGTCTTATATGATTTGCGTTTGCTTTTATTTGATGATATAAATATAACACTTCAAAAGCATAAATGCAATAGCAAAAGTAAATAAAAGTAAAAATAAGTGTAATTAAATATCAACAAACAAAAGCAAACATAAATAATTAAAAATACTGGCTTTATTTACTTATTTGAGTTATTATATATTTATGCAATGCTTTGTGATAAAAATATATACGTAAAAATACAACAGAAATCAAAAGGAAGAGGAAAATCTATGCTGCAATTAGAAAGACAACAAAAGATTCTCGATTATTTAAAAGAAAACCGCAAGGCCACCACCAATGAGTTGAGTGAACTGCTTGGTGTATCGACCACTACTATAAGAACAGATTTAAACCAGATGGATAAGGAAAAGCTTCTGACAAAGACTCACGGCGGTGCTATCTACAAGGATAAAACCCATGACATGACTGATTTAACCTCGAGGGCCTATCTGTTCCATGACCGCGCTCTGGAAAACAAGGAGGCCAAGGAGGAGATTGCAAACGAGGCGATAAAGCTTGTAAGTGACCATATGTGCATATTCCTTGATGCCAGCTCCACAGCCTACACTCTCGGCATGAAGCTTTCAGGCTTTACAGAGCTGACCGTCATCACCAATGGCATCAATCTGGCTTTAGAGCTAAAGGATATCCCCGGTGTCACAGTCATCCTGACAGGCGGTATCGTAACCAGTGCATCCGCTTCCATAGAAGGACTGCTTGGCGCTGATTTACTCAAAAAGATACACACAGATATCGCGTTCGTGTCAGCAAGAGGCTTCTCTGTAGAAGACGGACTGACTGATTTCAGTATATACGAGGCTGATTTGAAGCGCATGTGTATCAAGGCCTCCGCTAAAACTGTGGCTCTTGTAGACCACACCAAGTTTGATACCACATCCATATCAAGCTATGCATCGCTTGATGACATCAATATGGTAATCACCGACTCCGGTATCTCTCCTGAGACAGCAGATATATATGAGAAGGCAGGTACTGATATTGTTATATCTGGAATATAAATGAGACAATATAGCCATATAAAATTATAAGTACAAATATAAATATAAGTATAAATATAACTATAACTGTATATATAGATCCATCAAAAATGACACGCAACGTTTTACGGCTGCGTGTCATTTTATAGTTGTCTTATACGCTTAAAGCATCAGACTATCTTATATGCATTTCTGCCCTTTTCCTTCACATCATTGAGCACTTCATCCACCGTCTTAAACAGCCTAGAAAACTCATCCGGCACCTTTACATCCGGGGCGGTAACATATGCCTGTGATACAGTCAGATACTCATCCACCTTAGAGCTCTCATGAAGTATCTGTTTTTTGGCAAGCTCAAGTCTTATATGCTCGGCTATATTTTTAATGATATCCTCATCCGTTTCCTGCAGGATTATGTAGAATTCATCGCCATAGAAATGATACCCCATTCCCTTATCTTTGATGCTCTCATTTATTATGGATGACACTTCTTTTAGCACTGCATCACCAGTGACTCTGCCACTGTTTCTGTTAAATGACTTGAAGAAATCTATATCCACTACTCCAAACGTGATTCCTGCACCATCTGAATCCTGATTTTTGCTCACAAGCTTTTCAAAATCGTTTCGCATCTTGAACTTATTGCCCATGCCTGTAAGCATATCTGTGTAGTTGAGTCTGACTGCCTTACGGCGCTCATACTCAGTCTCCTGAAGCTGAAGCTTAAGGTCGATTGTATCACCAAGACGCTTTATCTGCTCCTTCACCTGCATAGAGTGGAGATTTGCGTAATATACGCACAGCTTGTTGTACGCCTCTGTATCACCCATGGCGCTCTCATATTTCATCCACATCTTGACACAGGTCTTCTGGAAAAACAGATTTTCTGTTTCGGTAGCAAAGCGTTCATATTCCACAATAACCTTTTTCCATGCATCGAACTCCCCCATATTCATAAACAAATTGCAAAGGCTTAGTATCTCAAGCACATAATCGGCAGAATTGATATTGTTTATCGCACCCTCAACCAGCTCTTCCACATGATCTCTGACCTCATCCTCATTTCCCATCTTCCATAGCATATGTGCCTGTGACATGTCTATCAGAAATCTGTTTTTAGCGCTGCCAGCTATCTCATTAAAGAGTATCGCGTCAGAAAGATGCTTTTCTGCCTTTTCAAACTCGTTAATTCCTGTGTATGATATGCACAGATTCAGATGAAGCATGAGAAGCTCCTGATAATAGTTATCCCTCTCTCCATGCAGCGGTGGCTTGCACAGCTCCAGTGCTTCGTTAAAATATCTGACAGCCTTCTCATACAATCCAAGCTCCATATAAAGTGAGCCAATATTATTGTTTACAAGCATGATTATCTCTGTTGAGCCCTGCTCCACAGCTACATCCATAGCCTCCAAGTAGCAGTCAATTGACATGCTTACATCTCCAATAGATGCATATATGACTCCCATAAAATTGACAGTCTTTGCCATCTGCTCATATGCACCGCAGCTCTTATAAAGACCGGTTGTCTCCTGTGCCTTCTTCTCTGCCAAAAAAAGCTTATTCTCGCCAAATAAGGCTACTGCCTCATCCATACATCTGTCTGCCTTTTGCAATATACTCATAAAAACCCTCCTATAGATGACAATCCAATCTATTTCTCAGCAAGGTACTGCTTATATCCAACCTGTTTAAGCTTCGCATCCTTTGCTACAACCTGAGCCTTCATATCTGCTGTATACTTTTTGATTTTATCAAGGATTGTCTCATCACCTGCTGCGAGTATCTTTGCTGCAAGGATTGCTGCATTTTTTGCACCGTCAATTGCAACTGTGGCAACTGGAACTCCCGGTGGCATCTGCATAATTGAGAACACTGCATCCATTCCATCCAGATTCTTTCCTGAAAGCGGTACTCCGATAACAGGAAGCGCAAAAAGTGCTGCACACATGCCCGGAAGGGCCGCTGCCATTCCGGCTCCCGCTATAATTACTTTTACATCTCTTTCCTCAGCGCCTCTGGTCCACTCAATAAGCTCATCAGGCTCACGGTGTGCGAGATGATGGTAAGCTCATACTCTATACCAAGCTCCTCAAGCATCTCTGCGGCTTTGCTCATCACCTTTAAATCTGAGTCGCTGCCCATAACTATTCCAACTTTTGCCATTTTGTCCTCCTTATATGTCTAAAAATCATTTGCTTTCTGCATCAAGCGTATCGAGCGGTTTGTTTAACTCTTCTACGCCCTCCAGCACAAATCTTCCATCTCTTATTATATCACATGTTGAGCCATCGTGTCGAATAACTGTGATGGCTCCAAGCTCATCATATGGTATTGTGATATCCGTGTGACAGTTGAAATATGCCTTTGATATATCCTCTTTTCTGCGGATGGAAACTGAATTGTCCCTGGCAATGATTGCCTTTCCGTCAGGGTTATATGTCATATTGTCCTCATCATATGTGTAGCAGGTATCACCCACTGCAAAGTGCGGTCCTGTCTTCTCTGCTATAAGAATAGGCATCTTTGCCGCGATATCGTATACTCTCGCCATACGGTAGGCTGTAGTATTGGTGCCTATGGCAAATTCACCCATAGGCAGTGTGTCATGATGGTAAAGCACATTGTCTGATATATACTTTTTGTTCTCTTCCTCATTCTCAAAATTGGTACATGTATATTTATCAATCATGCCATCCTTAAAGTCAATTTCCAGATTAAGGAAATTAAGCTCATTGAGATATACCTGACTGACATGCAGCTTGCCGTTTGTACCCTCTAACACCGGTGAAGTAAACACCTCTCCGACAGGGATATTTACATCAGCCACACAGTTTTCAAAGGCTGTCTCCTTTGAAGGCTCCTTAAGCTCATGAATCTTGACATACAAATCTGTCCTGTTGCCGTTTGTACCGACGATATGCACCCTGTCTGCTGTATCGAGCACATCTATGATTTTCTGCTGCATATCCCTGTAGAGTGCATAATCAAGAGTATTAATCTTTACAGTTTCCGTAAAAATCTCCTTATAATCAGGTCCGATTGCAGCACACGGATAGGCAATAATCGTAAAGCTTCTGTCCTCGCTGTGGATATAGCTGTTCATATACTGTGAGCGCACGCTTGTCATATGGACTACAAGCTTCTGCTGCTCATCATTAAAGTGCGCAGCCTCCTTCTTTGAAACCGGAGCAAACGGCTCCTCTCCAAATATCTCTATGACAGCCGGTCCTCCACATTTGCATGCTACATCCTTCATTCTCTCAAGTGCATTGTGCATGCACTCAAGACGATACTCCACATATGCCTTGTCAAGCCACAGTGCCATATCCTCCTTGTGGTCATATTCAAACTGCTTGTTGACCGATGTGGAAAATGGTCTCGTGGCAGGCTTCATACCCATTTTCTCGAAATTCTTTAACGCTGCTCTTATCATACGCTCAAAGCCAAGCGGATAAAGTACCTGAACCACCGACTTCTTTGAGATATCCTTGTTGCAGGTAATAAAGCCAATGCGGTATCCTTCTGTATAGGTATCTGCCATGGCCTGTATCTCCTCATCTGAAAATGAAGCCAGATGTGCTCTGCCGGCGCGCTCATTCTCTCCGACATACAGTCCGTAAGAATACAGATAATCATCATTTGACAAATCTGCCTCATTTACAATCTCTGTATAGTAATCATATGCCGGGTCAAGAAGTGCTCTGTTGTCATCCTCTGCAAAAATCTCCTCATAATCATGCATGAACGAATATATACAGCCCCTTATCTCATCAGGACTCAGCTCATTGGCATTCTCAAAATAATTGTAAAGCTCTACAATAAGCTCTGCATAAATGCAGAGATATTTTATATCTCCCTGAAAGATATGCGTGATGCTTCCGGCAATTTTTGCATATACAGCCGATAAAAGCTGACCATACTCATCTCCGAGCACCTTTACGGCGTATGCCGGGTTGGCATAGCTTTTCTCGTAATTTTCTTTATCAAACTGTGAATAGAATAAATCGTTAAATTCTTTATCTGCGCTATGGTTTTTAATAGTGTTGATGCACTTTGCCACACTTGTGAAATAATCTGCAAAAGCCGGCTCTATCGCAGGCTCTCTGATGATCTGCTCTATCCGCTCCTCCACAAGCTCTAATCGCTCTGCGTAAAGCTCATTGGAGAGCTCATAAATCTCTTTATAACTCATATATCCCTATAATCTTTCTATTTTATAATTCAAATATTCATGACAGTTTTATAGCACTATTGATATAATATGTGCTAAATAATAAAGCCGGCAGCATACGTCCCACCCCAGCTGAGCACCGCTATAAGTGCAAAAAACACTGCCAATCGTGGAAATGTCATGAATGATTCCTCATCAAAGAGGCTTCTTATGGCAAACCCGAAATCTGCCAGAGATATGCCAAGCATCAGTATACCGCACTGCCATAGTACATAGACAGATTGCCATCTCCTCTGAATGCCACATTCAAAAAAACTATATATACAATCTCTATGAGGATAGCCACAACAAGTGCAGCTATCCCCCTCTTAGATTGCTTCTTTTCCGTAAACTTATACCTGTTACGTTTTCTTCTGCCAAGCAATTTATATTCTCCTATTTGCAGCCGTACTGCTTATAGTACTCATCTATAGCTGCTTTGATCGTGTCATCAATGACTACTCTGCCATCATGCTCTCTGTTGTAGAGATACTCTGTGACCTCTTCCATTGTAACGATAGCCCTGCCCTCAAAGCCGTACTTCTCATGAATCTCATCGAGCGCGCTTACCTTGCCGCCCTGTCCGACTTCCATTCTGTTAAGGCTCACTATAAGCCTACGATTGTAACATCTGCAGCCTCTCTTACCTTTGGAACTGTCTCCTCCATTGATTTGCCGGATGTGGTGACATCCTCTATCATGACTACTCTGTCTCCATCCTTAAGCTTGCTTCCAAGGAAGCCTCCCTTGTCTGCACCGTGATCCTTTGCCTCTTTTCTGTCTGAGCAGTAGCGCACCTCTTTGCCATAGAGCTCATGGTATGCGATAGCTGTTACCACTGCAAGCGGAATTCCCTTGTATGCAGGTCCGAATAATACATCAAAGTCATCTCCGTAGTTAGCATGGATAGCCTTTGCGTAGTACTCTCCGAGTCTCTTAAGCTGTGAGCCTGTCACATATGCTCCCGCATTCATGAAAAATGGTGATTTACGGCCGCTCTTTAATGTGAAATCACCAAATTTCAGCACGTCACTCTCCACCATAAAGTCTATAAATTCCTGCTTATACTGTTCCATTTTATCTTAAAACCTCCTGTTTATAAGGCTTTCACGCCTTTATTATTGTCTCAAATTGCTTTACTACACACTTTTTACACACTTTACACCGCTTCCATCTTCCTCATCTCGTCAAACAAGGTATCATCTGTTACGTGACAATACAAATCCATTGTCAGCTGTAAGGAGCCATGTCCGAGAAGCTTCTGCACGCTCTTAGGCTGCATTCCGTTCTCGATTGCCCTTGTTGCAAAGGTGTGACGGAAACAATGAGGAGAGAACCTCTCAAATTCCGGGTGTTCCTTCTGAATTCGTCTCGTTGTTACATCCATACATTCCTGTACGATGAACTGCTGTGTAGGTCGATTGTTTCTGGTTACGAAAACCAGATTCTTGTATTCGTCCTGTGCTGTTTGTGCGTTCTTAAGCAGAATCTCCTGCCCGCGAACTCTTTGTTTTTTCAGAGCTTCCATAGCTCTTGTTGTTAAGGGAATGGTTCGCTTGCTGTTATGCGTCTTGGTATCATGCCATTCAAAGACATCTTTGCCATCCTTGCGGAAATAGCATAAGGAACGTCTGACGTGTACAACCTTCTTTTCAAAGTCTACATCAGACCACTGAAGCCCCATCAACTCACCAATACGCATTCCTGTGTCGATTGCCACTACATATAAATTGTAGTAGAATGTGTCCTTCGCAACAACATTGAGTGCCTTTTCATCCTCATACTGTTCGTTTCTAAGCTTCTGTCTTACCTCATTCAGCGTCTTTGCGTAAACCGTCTGCTTCTTGCCAAAACGATTCACGAATCTTCCCTGATAAAGACCATCCTTTCTCTGTGATAAGCCTTTACCTAATTCTTTACCATTAAGGGATTTACCCATTTATGCCTCCTTCCTAAGTGTAGAATAGGAAGGATTCCAAATATCGTCCCTATTCTACCATAAAACCTTACAATTATCAATCCGTTTCAAAAATTGAATTCTCATTTTGAAACTCCTCCGTGTTCTTATTTATGAAAGAATCTGATTCAGTAACCAGTGGTCTAATCTGCCCTTATGAGCATATAGTCTGTTACCGATTCTTACCGTGAAACCATTGGCCGGATTGGAAAGCAATTCTCTTGCTTTCGTCTGTCCAATACCAAGGTACTCACACATTTCCTTTACATTTAATAACGCTCTTGTATCAAGTTCTGTTTTCATGGTAGTCCTGCCTCCTCTCGTAATATTCTCATTAACCACCTTCTTTCCTACCCGCAATAAGCGGTTCCTAAAGTAAGATTGTTCCAGTACTCTTAGTTTGGTTTTCTACGTATCCACTGTCTGGATTCTTTAGCACCGATTTCTCACTACTGAAACCTGCCTGTGGGCCTCTCCTGCGCGAGATCATCTCCCACCCTTGACGGAAGTGTCTGTTCTTTGCTCCGCTTAAATTGCTTTAAGTATCATCGCAAAGTCCGTTGACTGTGAATACAACTCATGAAGTTTTCAATGTACAGTTAAAACATTTCGATATTCTTGTAGAACATAAGTTTGTTTTGTGTTATGATTGTTGTAGCCGATTTGCTTCATTTCTGATGCCGCCCGGCTACGTTTTGTAAGTTAATTGTAGTAAAATATAGAGAATAAAATAATTGACGGTCACTTGACCGCGACTTGACATAGAAACTTTTCAAAGAATGAAAATATAGAAAGACAGATAAGATAGATAGCGGGATTGATAAATCCTCTCTGAAAGGAGCACACAGATGAGAAACAGACTGACCTTCGCCAATGTGATTGGTGTATTATTGGAAAATAAAAAGAAAACCTACCCGCAGCACCAGCTTGTACGCAGTCTGTTCTCTGCATATCTGGATGATACTCTGACAGCTTCGGAATTAATCGCAGATGACACGACGATGTACAGCCGCTGGTGCAATGGCGCCCGCCCGATTCCTATAGATATCCTAAAGACTTATGAAGATGAGGATGAATGGGATACGATGGAGGATGATTTCAGAGATAAGATTATTCCGAACCTGTTGAACGAAGCACAGGCTCGAATCCAGATGGAGGAATTGATTACAGACAGTATAAAAACCATCGGGCAGGAAATGGCTGATGCACTGATTCAGGAGCCGGATAATGCAGCCTTTTTCTGCTCTGTGGTAAGATATGCGATTTTGAATGACCATAGCACAGGTGCGCTCTATTCTCCCGACCTTTCGGAAGTGATTCTTTGCAATAAGCTTCCCTCCTGCAATCAGGCATTCATTGGACGAAAGGATGAGATAAAAGCAATCGCATCCCATCTTTCCAATCAATCCGTCTTATTCATTACTGGTATGGCAGGCATTGGAAAAAGCGAAGTTGCCAAAGCCTATGCACAGACGAACCGTAAAAAGTACACCAATATCATTTATCTGTATTACACCGGTGATTTGAGAAAAGACATCGCAAACCATACATTTGCAGATGATTCCGTAGAAATGAATGAGGAAGTCCGTTTTCAGAATCACTATAAGGTGATGCAGAGACTCCACACAGATACACTGCTGATTCTGGACAACTTCAATGTGCTTCCAAAGGACGAACCCTTCTTAAAGGAACTGATGAAGAATGATATGCAGCTATTGATTACCAGCAGATGCAAACTTAAGAATTATGATTCTATAGAAATAAAGGAATTGGATAAAGAAAAAGAACTGACAGAACTGTTCTACAAGCATTGTCCTTCTGCAAAACGTGATCCGGACAGTGTGTCTGCCATTATAGAAGAAGTGAACTGTCATACCCTGACTGTCTGCATGGCTGCTCTTACCTTAGAAGCCAGCGGCATGGAACCGGAAGAATTGTTACAGGAGCTGCGTTCCTGCGGTATCGGGCAGAACATGGAAGAAATCGAGGTATTCAAGGATGATGAATTCTCCTATGCCAGTATGATAGGACACCTTCGCATGTTGATGAAGCTTAATAGATTAAATGAGGACAGTATTGATATCCTCCGTAACCTCTCACTCCTGCCGGTATCAGGAGTTTATAAAAGTGCGTTCAAAATGTGGCTGGAACTGGATTCTCTCAAAAATGTTAATGAGCTGATACGCTATGGCATTATCAGTGAAGATACCGAAAATAAGACGATTGCACTCCATCCTCTCATTCAGGAAGTGGCAATCGCAGAGACCATTCCAACCGTATCAGACTGCCATGTGATGTTAAATCACCTGCATTTGATTTGCCTTGCTCACGGTCTGGATGTAAAAAGACCGGTGACTGTCATGGAATGTCTGAAAAGCATCAACAGACACATCATCCTAGATAACAGGGCTTACTATCTACTGTTCTTACAGGATATGTACCCTTACTTTGACAAATATCTGGATACCGATTATCTGTCGGAGCTGGTAGAACGTATAGAATATGTGATGAATCTTATGAATGATTCGGGCAAGTCGGATGAAACGAGTAAATCGTATAATTCAGATAAATCAGGCACACCAGATATTACGCAAGAAACCAACCACATTTCTGCCTGTGACAAAGCATTATTATTAGATTACAAAGCACAGCTTCTGTTCCCACGCAAGGAATATGATAATGCCATTAAGAAATATAAAAAGGCGATTGCCCTCATGGAAAATTACCATAAGACCAATACTGCGGATGCCCGTTCCGCCAATCTGCTTTCAAACCTGCACAACAACCTCTCTACAGCTTATCTGTTCCGGAAGAAACTGGAAGAAGCCGTATCAGAACTCAAGACAGCTTTCACAGTACGCAGGGAATATGCCAGTCTTGGATTGATAGAGAATAATGATACCCTGCAGCAGACACTCTCACTTGCTAACATGCTGGTGCAGAATAAGGAATATGATTCTGCTCTGGAAATTATTGATTTCTGTGAATCCACCATTGATGAAGTTATGGGTAGAAATAACCTTGATTATGGTATGTGCGAGTTCTATCGTGGTGTCATTGCTTATACCCGTTCTCAGCCTGTGATAGCAGAACAGCACCTGCTTAACGCAGATGCCGTCTTTCATGCTGTTATGAACGAGAACCCTGATAATGATTATTCCAAAAGTACTGCTCGTTATTTGTATAGTTTGTATATGAGATGGGGAAAGAAAGAGCTTGCGGAGCAATATAAAAAAATACTAATCAGCACGCATTAGGTATTGCCATAACAATGATACATATAGTCAGAACACACCCAAATATCAGCATAACGGGTAACGAGGTCATAGAAAACTTGTAGGCTCGGCTGCTGTCCTTTGTTATCGATATTCGCAAGATAGCGCGGGGATATATATAACTCGTCGCTTACTTTTTTGCGACTTTCTCCGTATTCGTTTCTCGCGGCTTTAATGGCAGCCCCGAAAGCCTTAAAATCATATATTGATACTGGTCTTTTTGCTATAATCATTCACCCTATTACATTTTACTGTTCCCCTTTCTATCTGTTTCTTTGTGCCTGTGCTTCCACCAAAGGATAAACGGAAGAAGCAGAACCAGCACCACTATTAAAAAAATGATTAAAAAGTAATCTCTCGTTCAGCTTCACTCCCTTTCCTCTTTCTTTAAATAAATAACTTATTTCATATTTATCCC
>ENA-OQIR01000683-OQIR01000683.1-human-gut-metagenome-genome-assembly--contig:-NODE-683-length-13614-cov-3.834285_pt1 | contig 13614 bp, 19 predicted proteins | sample MGYA00242580_ERZ504745 | MGnify/ENA primary metagenome ERZ504745 (study PRJEB26092, sample SAMD00036214) | human gut metagenome | host: Homo sapiens | study: EMG produced TPA metagenomics assembly of... | reverse complement strand
GGCGTGCTGGCAGGGGCTGTATTCGGAATCTTTTTGCACAGATATATTATCCGTACTGTGGAAGTGGATGCGGTCATGTTCGGAAGAAATATTAATCCTGTCAGTTTCCTGTACTGCGGACTGCTGACAATTGGATTCTCCATGATCGTAAATCTGTTTATGCATCAGAAATTAAAGAAGATTGACATGGTAGAATCCTGAAAGTGTGGAATAAACGATTTGTCGCTTTATTGCGGAAAAGAAGAAATTGTTTTTCTGTGGTTTTTAATAGGTAGTCAAACGGATAGAATGGATAAGAGGAAGAAAGGGGAATATTATCATGGGAACAGCAAATCAGATAGAGCAGGAATTAATGAACTATATATCCGATCATAAAATCAGGAACACGCATTCACATCATCTGCCGGAACAGGCGATGGTGGATTTTGATCTGGATAAGCTGATAAATAATACGTATTTACAATGGCAGCAGGTAACTCCGGGGACAACAGCAGAAAGCAGGAATGCATATCTGGAAAAAACACGATATAAATCTTATTTTGTCTGGCTTCAAAAGGCAATCGGGGAGTTGTATGGAATATCAGAGCCGATCACAGCTCAGAACTGGGATCAGATTTCAGATCAGATCAGAAAAGCGCATCAAAATCCCGACTTTTACATGGATGTACTGAAAAATAAGTGTAAGTATCAAAAAGTAATCGTAGATACCTACTGGAATCCGGCTCTGACAATGGAAGACCGGAACTGTTTACGCCTGCTTTTCGACTGGATTTGTTCTTTTTGGGCTATAAAAAAGGACTTCGCAATCATGACGGTGTATCACTGGAAGAGAACTTCGGTGAGCTGCCGGACAATTTACAGGATTATGTGGAGTGGGTCAGAAAGTGGATCATACAAAAAAGAGTGAGGGCTGTGTGGCCTTAAAAATAGCGATGGCCTATGAGCGTAGTCTTCATTTTGAAAAAGTGACGCGGGAGCAGGCTGAAAGGGTATTCCGTTTAAAAGAGTCGGATATAACCCAGGAAGATATCAGATGTTTTCAGGACTATTTGTTCTGGAAAATATGTGAAATTGCGGCGGAAGTGTCACTTCCATTACAATGTCACACAGGAATGGGGCAAGTTATAGATACGAATATACTGCAGTTGAACAATGTGATAAAAAATAATCCGGAAACGAAATTTGTGCTACTGCATTGTGGCTTTCCATGGGTGGATGATCTTTTTTCCATAGTAGACGGATATCCGAATCTATATCCGGATCTGACATGGCTTCCAATCTTATCCTACACCGCATCAAAACGTGTAATGCATCAGTTGATCGAGATGTCCCAGATTGATAAAATCTGCTGGGGATGTGATACGTGGACAGTAGAGGAAAGTTATGGCTCCCTTCTTGCATTCCGTTTTTCACTGTGTAGTGTTCTGAGAGAAAAAATAGAGGACGGATATCTTTCCGTAAATAATGCAAAGGATATTATTGATAAAATTTTGTTCGACAATGCGGGAAAAATATACGTATGACACCAGATAAATTTGTGAAATCCGGAGAAACGTTCTTGACAAGAAAGCCTTTTTTCATTATAGTAGAATCCAGAAAAAGGCTGTGAAAAGAGGAGTAGGCGGTAATGCCCCACAGAGAGGGAAGCTTATAAGCTGGAAGGTTTCCCGGGAACAGAAGTGCTGAAGGTAGCTTTGGAGCCGGGAGGCTGAAGTGAGTGTGTATGAATCATATCAGAGTTATATACGCGCATGGTAGGTTTTCACGTATCCCGCGTTAAGGGAATGAGAGACAAACTAAGGTGGTACCGCGATCTATGTCGCCCTTTGCACGTATAATGCGTGTGAGGGGCGTTTTTTATCGAATAAGTTTATGACACAGTTATCTGGCTGGATGCGGAAAGCGAAGTCAGTATGCTTATTTGTTTGGTTGTCAGGGTGACTGCTTTATAACGGAGTAATCCGTAGATACTTTAGTTTCAGATATATAATTAGGAGGACATTATGAGCAAAGAACTTGCAAAAACTTACGATCCTAAGGGAATCGAAGAGCGTCTTTACACAAAATGGATGGACAATGGATATTTCCATGCAAAAGTAAATCCGGACAAGAAACCGTTTACTATTGTTATGCCGCCGCCAAACGTAACCGGACAGCTTCACATGGGACATGCACTGGATGAAACCATGCAGGATATCCTGATCCGTTTCAAGAGAATGCAGGGCTATGAAGCATTATGGCAGCCGGGAACTGACCATGCAGCTATCGCTACAGAGGTTAAGGTTATCGACAAGCTGAAAAAAGAAGGTATCGACAAACACGATATCGGCCGTGAGGAATTCTTAAAACATGCGTGGGCATGGAAAGAGGAGTACGGCGGAAAGATCATCAATCAGTTAAAGAAACTGGGTGCTTCCGCAGACTGGGAGAGAGAACGTTTCACAATGGATGAGGGATGTTCCAAAGCAGTACAGGAAGTATTTATCAAATTATATGAAAAAGGCTATATCTACAAAGGTTCCAGAATCATCAACTGGTGTCCTGTATGCCAGACTTCCATCTCTGATGCAGAGGTTGAGCATGAGGATCAGGATGGATTTTTCTGGCACATTAATTACCCGATCGTAGGGGAAGAGGGACGTTTCGTAGAGATTGCAACTACACGTCCGGAAACCCTGCTGGGTGATACTGCTGTTGCCGTAAATCCGGAAGATGAGCGCTACAAGGATCTCATCGGCAAGATGCTGAAGCTTCCTCTCACAGACAGAGAGATTCCGGTGATCGCCGATGAATATGTAGACAAAGAATTCGGAACAGGATGTGTAAAGATCACACCTGCCCATGACCCTAACGACTTTGAGGTTGGACGCGTCACAATCTGGAAGAGATCAACATTATGAATGACGATGCGACTATCAACGAGCTTGGCGGAAAATACGCTGGTATGGACCGTTACGAAGCACGTAAGGCAATGGTAGCAGATCTGGAAGAACTTGGACTTCTGGTAAAAGTAGTTCCTCACAACCACAGCGTTGGAACTCATGACCGCTGCGGCACAACGGTAGAGCCTATGATCAAGCCACAGTGTTTGTAAAGATGGACGAGATGGCAAAGGCTGCGATCAAAGCTCTGGATGACGGAGATCTGAAATTCGTTCCGTCCCGTTTTGACAAGACGTATCTTCACTGGCTTGAGAATATCCGCGACTGGTGTATTTCCAGACAGTTATGGTGGGGACACAGAATTCCGGCTTATTACTGTGATGAGTGCGGTGAAGTAGTTGTTGCAAGAGAAATGCCTGAGAAATGCCCGAAATGCGGATGTACACATCTTCATCAGGATGAGGATACACTGGATACCTGGTTCAGTTCTGCATTATGGCCATTCTCCACACTTGGCTGGCCGGAGAAAACACCGGAACTGGAATATTTCTATCCGACAGATGTACTTGTTACAGGATATGACATTATCTTCTTCTGGGTTATCCGTATGGTATTCTCTGCTCTGGAGCAGACTGATCAGGTTCCGTTCCATCATGTACTGATCCATGGTCTGGTACGTGACTCCCAGGGACGTAAGATGAGTAAGTCTCTTGGAAACGGTATCGATCCTCTGGAAGTTATTGATAAATACGGCGCAGATGCTCTTCGTCTTACTTTGATGACAGGTAATGCACCTGGAAATGATATGCGTTTCTACTGGGAAAAGGTAGAAGCAAGCCGTAACTTCGCAAACAAGATCTGGAATGCTTCCCGTTTCATCATGATGAACCTGGAAGGCAAGACAGTGACAGAGCCGGAGAACTTAAATGATCTCTGTGCAGAGGATAAATGGATTCTGTCTCACTTAAATACAGTGATCCGCGAAGCTACAGAGAACATGGAAAAATATGAACTTGGTATTGCAGTACAGAAGGTTTATGACTTCCTGTGGGATGAACTCTGCGACTGGTATATTGAGATGGCTAAAGTTCGTCTGTGGAAGGCAGAGGAAGATCCGAAGGCAGCAAATGATGCACTCTGGACATTAAGAACAGCGCTGACAGAAGGCCTGAAGCTTCTTCATCCGTATATGCCGTTTATCACAGAGGAAATCTACTGCACACTTCTTCCTGAAGAAGAGTCTATTATGATTTCCGAATGGCCTGTATACAGAGAAGAGAGAAACTTCCCGGATGCTGAGAAAGCAATCGAGGGATTCAAAGAGGTTGTAAGAGGTATCCGTAATACCAGAACAGAGATGAATGTTCCGAATAACCGCAAGACAAGCCTGCATATTGTGGCAAAGGATGCTGAAACAGCAGCAATGTATGAGAACAGCAAGAAATCCTTTGTAAATCTTGCATTTGCAAAAGAGATTCTGGTACAGACAGACAAGAACGGAATCAGTGAGGATGCAGTTCAGTAGTTGTTTCCAATGCGGTTGTATATATGCCGTTGGAAGACCTAATTGACAAAGATAAAGAGATTGAACGTCTTACAAAAGAAACAGAACGTCTCACAAAAGAGATCGCAAGATGTGAAGGTATGCTGAATAATCCGAACTTCGTAAACAAGGCACCTGCTGCCAAGGTGGATGCGGAGAAAGACAAACTTGCGAAATATAAAGAAATGATGGATAAGGTTAAAGGACAGTTAGAGCAACTTAAGAAATAAGGGAGTGTTTAGATGAAATTGTATAAGATTTGTAACAAAATCTCCCTTTTACTCCATGTACTTGCCAGCGCAGCGGGATATTTTGTTATGGAGGCAATCTGCCGTCACTCGTTTATAGAAGCCTGGAATTATATGACACAGAGACCTCTGGTTTTTGCATATAATGCGGCATTCATTTTTACCTCGTCACTAATTGTTTATCTGTTTCACAGGAGAGTATTCTGGAGAGTACTGGTTACGTTGTTCTGGCTGATACTGGCCATTATTAACGGTGTTCTCCTGCTCAACCGTGTTACACCGTTTACAGGACCGGATCTGCATCTGATCACAGATGCAATGAAGATTGCCAACAAATATCTGCCTGTTGCAGGCGTTGTGGCAGTCTGCATCCTGTTTGGGATTCTTGTTATTTTACTGCTGATGCTGCTTATTAAAGGACCGAAGTATCAGAAAAAGATTAAATATCGCTACAATATTCCTCTGATCCTGCTGGCTGTTGCTCTTTTTGCAGGAAGTACACAACTGGCACTGGAGAAGAGGGTGCTTTCCAATTACTTTGGAAATATTGCTTTTGCATATGAGGATTATGGATATCCTTACTGTCTGGCAACTACGATTTTCAATACGGGAATCAGTTGTCCGAGAGATTATTCTGAGAAAGAAATCAAAAGAATTGAAAAGACGGAAAAGAATCTTCCGGAAACGCAGGAAGAAAAGCGGCCGAATATTCTGTTTTTGCAGTTAGAATCATTCTTTGATCCTACGCTGGTTAATTACCTGGATATTTCAGAAGACCCGATTCCGACCTTCCGTAAGCTGATGAAGGAATATTCTTCAGGATATTATAAGGTTCCGTCTGTCGGTGCAGGTACTGCAAATACGGAGTTTGAATCCATTACAGGAATGAGTATGCATTATTTCGGACCCGGGGAATATCCTTATAAGAGTATTCTGAGAGAGACTACCTGTGAGAGTGCACCTTATGTACTGAAGAATCTGGGCTATACCACCCATGCGGTTCATAATAATGAGGCAAACTTCTATGGAAGAAGATCTATTTTCCCGAATCTCGGATTTGATACTTTTACTTCCGAAGAGTACATGGCAAGAGAGAATGAGAAGAATCCAAATGGCTGGGTAAAGGATGAGGTTCTGACAGATGAAATCCTGAAATGTTTGGATTCTACTGAGGGGCCGGATTATGTATATACTATTTCCGTACAGGGACATGGTGCATATCCGGATGAGCAGATTCTGGAGGATCCTGAGATCACAGTTTCCGGTGCACCGACTGAGGAAGAGAACAATAAATGGGAATATTACGTAAATGAGATCCATGAGATGGATAATTTTGTAAAAGAGCTGACAGATAAGCTGGCAGATTATCCTGAGGATGTGGTCCTTGTTATGTACGGTGATCACCTTCCGACTATGGGACTGACTGTGGAGGACCTGAAGAACAAGTATCTGTTCCAGACAGAGTATGTGATGTGGGACAACTTCGGACTTAAGAAAAAAAATGAAAATCTTGCAGCATACCAGATGGCGGCAGAGGTTATGGATCGTGTGGGAATCCATGAGGGAACTGTTTTCCGCTATCATCAGGCAAGAAGAAATACCAGAAATTATCAGGTGGATCTGGAAACCCTGCAGTATGACCTCCTTTATGGAAAGAGATATTCCTACGGGGAAAGCGGCGAAAGTCTTATCTGCGTACCAGAATGCGTATGGGAATCTATGATGTGACTTTGGATTCCATTCAATGTATCTCTGAGGCAGATCATACATATTACATTAAGGGAACGGAATTTACGCCGTCCAGTGAAATCAAGCTGAACGGAGAATGGTATGATACGGTCTATATAAATCCGACTACGTTGATGATCACAGGTACGGAGCTGAATGATTTCGACAGGATTGCGGTGATCCAACGAAGCAACAGTTCGACGCGAAAACCGCTGAGCAAGAGCTATGACCGGTCCTGCTATGCACTTTATTCAAATAATAAATGGAAATTAACAGAAAGTGCCGGTACGAATGAAAATTAATCCATAATTTTGTCGGATAAAATATTACGATTGGTACTGGACATCTTCCACCACTATTATATAATGTTAGAGTAACTAAATACATTATAGATAAGTGGTGGAATTTTTTATGAATTACGAAGAAGCAGTTGCTTATATTGATGAAACTCCGAAATTTACAAAGAAGAACAGTCTGGATCACACAAAGGAATGTCTGAGAAGTTGGTAATCCTCAGGATAAGTTTAAGGTGATCCATGTGGCAGGAACTAATGGAAAGGGAAGTACATGTGCGTTTCTGACCTCTGTTCTGAGAGAGGCGGGATATTCCTGCGGATTATTTACTTCTCCTCATCTGGTGGAGATCAATGAACGCTTCCAGATCAATGAGGTGAATATTGATAATGATACTTTCCTGAAGGCCTTTGAGAAAGTAAAGGTACTTGCGGATGAACTGGTTGCAGAAGGCAGCTATCATCCGACTTATTTTGAGATGCTTTTTCTGATGGGGATGGTGATCTTTGCAGAGGCAGGTGTTGATTATGTGACTCTGGAAACAGGACTGGGCGGAAGAATGGATGCGACTACTGCTGTGGAGAATCCTGTTGCCTGTGTGATCACATCGATCAGTCTGGATCATATGCAGTATCTGGGAGATACAGTTGCCAAAATCGCAGGAGAAAAGGCCGGGATCATTGTGCCGGGGGTACCGGTAATCTATGACGGAAACGACCCGGATGCAGCAGAAGTGATCCGTGCCAGAGCAGAAGAACTGGGAAGCCCTGCTTATGAAGTGAAGAGATCAGATACAGAAGTGCTCAGAAATACTTCGGCGGGAATTGATTTTGCATTCCGGAATGAGTATTATAAGGATATGGTTTTCTCTATTCCGTTTATTGCAAAGTATCAGGTGATGAACAGTGCACTTGCATTAAAGACGATTGAGGTTCTGCAGAATGTGATTCCTGTATCTGTGGATCAGATCCATGCGGGAATTGCCGGAACGCGTTGGCAGGGAAGAATGGAAACAGTGCTTCCGGGCGTGATCGTGGACGGTGCTCACAATGAGGACGGGGTAGAGAAATTTGTAGAGACAGCAGAACATTTTCAGAAAGAATGTCCGCTGACTTTGCTTTTCTCAGCAGTAGATGACAAAGATTATACAGATATGATACATACGATCTGCAGCAGGATCACGTTCCGTCATGTGGTAGTAACCTCTGTTGGCGGATATCGCCAGGTTCCTGCTGAGAGGTTTGCAAAGCTTTTTACAGAAGCGGGTGCTTCTTCTGTGGAAGTGGCGGAGAACGTTGAGAAAGCCTTTACCAGAGCACTGGAAGTAAAGGGGGATAACGGAATGCTCTTCTGCGTGGGTTCTCTGTATCTTGTCGGTGAGATTAAAGATGTGATCAGGAGAAATAAGAAATGATAGATTATGAAGAGGAACTGAAGAAATTTGAACCTGTCTGGATGTGGCAGATGCGGAGGGTGCGATTTATGAGAGAGAACTGACGGATATCCTAGATATTCTTCAGGAAGTTCTCCGCGAAGCCAAGAGTGGCAGACGGGTAAAATAAGGAGATACACATGAATTGTATGAATTGTGGCGCATTTCTGGTGGACAAAGATCTGGATTACTGCCCGAAATGTGGATGTAATGTGCTGATCCAGAAAAAGGTAGATTACCTTTCCAGACAGTATTACAACCGGGGGCTTGAGAAAGCCAGTGTCCGCGATCTTTCAGGGGCGATTGACTGTCTGAAGCAGAGTCTTATTTATAATAAGCATAACATTCAGGCGAGAAATCTTCTTGGACTGGTATATTTTGAGACAGGGGAGGTGGTTGCCGCACTCAGTGAATGGGTGATCAGTAAGAATCTTCAGCCATCCAGAAATCTGGCATCAGAATATATTAACAAGCTGCAGGCGAACTCCAATAAGCTTGAGGCGATCAATGAAACGATCAGAAAGTATAATGATGCCTTAAACCTGTGCAGGGAAGGTCATGAGGATATGGCTGCGATCAGGCTGAAGAAGATTCTCATACAGAATCCAAAACTGATCAAAGGTTACCATCTTCTGGCACTTGTGCAGATGAAAGAGAGGGAATATAACAAGGCAAGAAAGACGTTAAGGAAAGCCGCGCGGATTGATAAAACAAATACAACAACCCTTCGTTTTTTGAGAGAGATTGACGAACAGACAGGAGTATCCACACGTCTGGAACGTCAGAATAAAAGAAACAGGAAAGCTGTGGACAGCAGTGAGAATGATATGGCAATCCAGATTCCTCAGTATAAAGAAAAAGGAAGGATTCCGCTGTTTTTTACACTGGTTGCCGGATTTTGTGCAGGATTGCTGGCGTTTTATCTTCTGGCTGTTCCTGCCATACGTCAGGGAATTTACAGGGAAGCGAATCAGCAGATTATGAAATACAGTGATGCGGTGTCCAGTCAGGGAGCTGAGCTGACCAAGGCACAGAGTCAGGCTCAGGAATCTGGAGACACAGTTGAGGCGGCCTCCAAACAGATAGAGGAAGAGAAGAAAAAAAGCAGCAGTTATGAGGCTCTGATCGAGGCGTACTCAGCATTGCAGCAACAGAATACAGATGAAGCGGCATTGAAGATACAGAATGTTTATGCGGATTTGCTGCCTGCGGATCTGAAAGGAATTTACAATACGATCTGTAACACTACAGGTACGACCGGGATCGAAGGAACTACAGATGCGAAAGTCGCAGACGGAACCGGCAGTGCTGACAGCGCAGAGGGAGATGCTTCTTCAGATTCAGCGGAAGATGGAAGTTATGACGATGGTTCCTATGACAGTGGGGAATATGATGATGGTTCTTCCGATAATTCTGATGGTGATTCGGCGGATGACGGAAGTTATGACACCGGTGATTATGACGATTCCGGATATTGATACCATTTTTCATTTTGATGTGGCAGAAGACATGAAATATCATAAGAAGATGTAAAGATACAAAAGAGATGCATGGAAGTCATGTGTCTCTTTTTTTACCGAATCAAGTAGGAGGCTGCGAAAAGCAATAAACAGTTATTTGGTGTAGAGCTACACTGCAAAGTGGATTGCGAACATTCGCCTGACAAAAAGTGAGGAGGGATATGATGGAGAACAGATTTGAAATACAGGGAAATTCCCTGATCATTCATTTACCGAAAGAGGTAGATCATATGGTGACAGACGAGATACGCAGAGATTCAGATGATATTATACGGAAAAAATATATACGAACGATCACATTTGATTTTTCAGGAACAGCGTTTATGGACAGTTCAGGGATAGGGCTGATCATGGGGAGATACCGGATGATGGGGATGCGCGGTGACTGTATACAGGCTACAGGAGTAAATTCCTATATTGAAAAGCTGCTGCATCTGTCAGGGGTATATAAATTTGTCGAAATCTGTGGGGAAGTCTAAAGAGAGGGGGAAGAAAACTATTATGGAAAATACCAATGAAATGAAAATTATTTTTGACAGCAGACCTGAGAATGAGGGGCTGGCAAGAGTTGCGGCGGCAGCTTTCTGCACACAGCTGAATCCTACTCTGGAGGAAGTGGCAGATCTGAAAACTGCTGTGTCAGAGGCTGTGACAAACTGTATTATTCATGCTTATGAAGGCCAGGTGCAGAAGATAGAGATTTTCTGCAGAAGGGAAGGGCAGAAATTATGGGTTGATGTGATCGATAAGGGAGTGGGGATTAGAGACGTTTGCAAAAGCTATGGAGCCTCTTTTTACAACAAAGCCAGAGAAGGATCGTTCCGGGATGGGATTTACATTTATGGAAGCGTTTATGGATGAGGTAACAGTAGAATCACAGGTGGGATATGGAACAGTTGTCCATATGAAAAAGACGATCGGGAGGTAGGAATGGACCATACTCTTGCTCTGATCATGAAGTCACAACAGGGAGATAAAGAAGCAAGAGATACTGTATTTAAAGAAAACGCAGGACTTGTGTACAGCATGGCGAAAAGATTTGCCGGGCGCAGTGTGGAAATGGAAGATATCGTGCAGATAGGAAGCATTGGGCTACTGAAAGCATAGATCGTTTTGATATTTCGTACGATGTGAAGTTTTCAACTTATGCTGTTCCCATGATCATAGGTGAAATCAGACGCTATCTGAGGGATGACGGGATGCTTAAGGTGAGCAGAAACCTGAAAGAGAACTGTGCCAGAATTTATTCTGCGAGAGAAGCACTGGAAAAAGAACTGGGACGTGAACCGATACTGGAGGAAGTTGCGAAAGCGACAGAACTTTCAGTAGATGAAGTGGTGATGTCGATGGAATCAGGAGCTGAAGTGGAATCTTTGCACAAAATTATCTATCAGGGAGATGGAAATGATATTTCGCTTATGGACAGGCTCCAGGAAAAAGAAAATGGACAGGATGCAGCACTGAACAGGATTTTTTTGGATGAAATCCTGAAAAAACTGGATGCAAGAGAACGCCAGCTGATCGGTATGAGATATTTTAAGGATATGACGCAGACGGAGATTGCGGCAGAGATGGGAATTTCCCAGGTCCAAGTGTCCAGGATGGAAAAGCGGATTCTGAAGGAACTTAAAAAGCAGGTATAAGCAGATGGGAGTAATTAACTCATCGCTTGTAGAAGGTGGAGTATTCTCTGAAGAGGTAAATAAAAAAGAGGTTACTGTGAACGGAGTGAACAGTAACAAAAAGAGTGTGCGGATTACTATAATATTGCACACTCTTTTTGCTATAATATCTTTATTGTTATATATCGTAAGTTATACAGTTCTCTGTGATCTGAAGATCACATTTTTGTATTTCAGAAGGGCTGTCTGAAGAATCAGTCCTACTACACCACAGGAAACTACTTCTCCGATACCTACGGTAAGCATCATAAGCGGAATCGGAAGATTTACTCCGTATCCGAAGTGAAGTACGAATGGCACGATGACTGCATTGGAAACAATCGGCGGGATCGGCGCAAGAAAACGATTGCAGCTGCGGAGTCTGTAAGTAAATACTGCTCCGATCAGTGTTGCGATGCTTCCGAAAATAATGTCTACAGGAATGGCACCGCCAAAGAGATTGGCAATGATACATCCCACAAATAACCCCGGAATCGCAGCCGGTGTAAAGAATGGCAGGATGGTCAGTGCTTCCGAAAAGCGAATCTGAATTTCGCCATAGCTGAGTGGTGCGAATAAAAGAGTCAGAACCACATAAATGGCTCCGATCACTGCTGCTTCTGTCAGAAACTGAGTACCTTTGTTTTTCATATTTGATTATCTCCTTTAGTATTTGTTTTACGAGTGGAAGGTTTCGAACACTCGGCTATCGAAGTATATCACTTTTCGGAAGTACGGTCAATGTCTTTGATAAGAGTTTTATTAACATTTTCCTCGTACAGACGCATCTGTATCTGCATAGGTGTTGGATCATCTGTTATTTTCATATGACCGAAATGATTGAAGAAGAAAAGTACCCCAAGTCCGATTCCTATGGAATAAGTGATTTCAAGAACAGTAAAATGACCGGAAGTCTGTCCTGTGACCTGGGTATAGATCTGCGAGAAGAGACCACCGACATCTACATCGTTATTAAATGTCATGATAGAGAAACCTGCACCGAAAAAGGCGGCAAGACCGACGAAAATAATCTTGCACCACTGCCAGACAAGCCCGGAACCGGGTTTGTTTTTAAAAGTGATGATAAAGTCGGCTTCTCCAATATTATTGATTTCAAGGTCCGGTTCTTTTTTTTTGATTTCGGAGATCAGATCCATGACAGACATTACATAACGTCCTGGTTTATTCGGGTCAAGATTTATAACCGGCATCACCCGGAGCCGATTCAGGATTTTACTGTTGCTGCAGGAAAGTTTTGCAATGTTCTGAAGATAAATGTGTGGATGGTTTATCTGGATATTCTGATCTAACTGTAAATAGAGAGTATCACTCATGGTATGTTATCCTTTCATTTTGGGCTTGAAGATCAGGCTTGCAAGATAAGAGAAGATCAAAGCTGCGGAGACTCCCACCGCGCAGGCGGTAAAGCCTCCCATAAAGAGTCCGATCAGTCCGTTTTTGTCAATGGATTCTTTCATTCCTTTCCACAGGATATTGCCAAAACCAAGCAGAGGAACAGAAGCGCCTGCTCCGGCAAATTCTGCAAATGGCTGATAGATTCCGACAGCGCTTAAAACAGAGCCTGTACATACCAGAAGTACCATGATCCGTCCGGGCATAAGCTTTGTCCTGTCCAGAAGAATCTGTACCAGGGCACAGATCAGTCCGCCTGTCCAGAATGCATTAAAATAGTCCATGTATTTTTCCTCCTGAAAAAATTTCTGTATCTACATCATATCCGGAACCCTGTACTGTTCTATTACAACAGCGTGTGCGATACCGGGAATTGGATCCCCCTCGTTGAAGCTTACCTTTGACAGAAGGGCACCTGTGGGAACAAAGAGAATCCTTTTCCATTTTTTTGTATAATACCCGGAAGAATATAGCCTGCCAGAACAGAGGCGGCACATCCACATCCACTGCCGCCGGAATGTGTATCCTGAGTCTGAGGATCATAGATCAGCATACCGCAGTCCTGATGGACAGATGAGATATCAAATCCTTTTTCTGTGAGAAGGTCGAACAGGATTGTCTGTCCTACCATGCCCAGGTCACCGGTGAAGATGGCATCATAATCGGATGGTTTTCGGTGAAAATCCTGAAGATTTCGGGCTATGGTGTCGCAGGCAGCAGGAGCCATGCAAGCTCCCATATTGAGGGAATCCCTGAACCCAAAGTCAATCAGTCTTCCGGTGGTGATTCCTGTTATAACTGCACAGATATTGCGGTTACGGAGTGTGTTTAGTGTTTTGTTGTCCGGCGTGGTGGCGGTTCAGTGTCCAAGTATACAGCTCCGGCACCGGTGA
>ENA-OQIR01000682-OQIR01000682.1-human-gut-metagenome-genome-assembly--contig:-NODE-682-length-13664-cov-4.005984_pt1 | contig 13664 bp, 17 predicted proteins | sample MGYA00242580_ERZ504745 | MGnify/ENA primary metagenome ERZ504745 (study PRJEB26092, sample SAMD00036214) | human gut metagenome | host: Homo sapiens | study: EMG produced TPA metagenomics assembly of... | reverse complement strand
ACCTGCTCTTCCTTTTTCCTTTTAAAGCGAGATACAGCACCGACAGCAGAAACAGCGTCAGTACGGTTGTGTTTCCTCCAACGTCACAAAGACCTGTCTCACAAATCGAGGCCGCTCTCATTCAGATTTATTCCGCCCACATTTCTCCTTTCTACCGCACAACCGGAATCTGCAGGATACCGCGCACACCAAGGAGATAGACCCCAAGCACCAGCACACACGGCAGCACAGCAAGCAGATAGAGCCCGCTCTGTCCCCAGCGTTTTTCCGCACAAGATTCGGCAGAATCACAGCACTCATGGCCACCGGTACGGTCATCATGGATGACATCGTAAGGTCAATTGCAGCGACGCCTGTCATGAAAAACAGCAGCCAGACTCTCTTTCCGTTTTTCTCCTGATACATGCGCAGGCCAAGATAAAACAGAAACGGGAGGATGATATTGCACAATACGGCCTTTCCCTCGTATCCCCTCGTCAGCAGGAACGACGCATTCGAAAAGATCGTATGAAAATTCAGATTCACAACACTAATAAAGCACAGGAGCACCCATACCATCTGTTTTTCTTTTAACAGCGCCTTTCCGATCTGTGCATAGACGAGATAACTTAAAACTACCGTCATCATACAGAGAATCACCTTCGTCACTACGAGCGGATGAAGGCCCGTTAAACGGCACAGTACTGCATTTGCTGCCGGATACATGCTGAACACATAACGGATGTTAAAAAATCCAGTGCTTTTCCTGTATATGGGTCAAAGCTGCTGATGGAATCTGTCGCAAGGTTCGTTGTCACACTTCCCACATAATACGCTGCATCCGCACTGCCGTTTTCCTGCAGTGCAGCAACAAAATACAGCTGGATTCCAATCAGCACCAGCATCATATAAAAAGCCGCCGTCTTTCCTCTCCAGAAACCGCCGCTTCTTTTCCCCACTCTCTCCACATTCCCAGATGAAGACAGATGGAAGCAATTACAAGGACAGCCACAACAGCAGCCCATACCCATGCGAGCAGATGCAGCTTTGCACCGAGCACCATCATCGGCACAGAAATCAGTTCAAATAAGAAGTAATATGCAATAAAGCCAAACAGCACAGTTTCACCCAGATGTCCGCTCTCATACCTGTTTTCTCTGATAAAAAAAGAACCCAGGCAGCAGAACACTGCGAGCATTCCCAGAAACAGTGCCGGCATTTTTAATAAGGTAATCATGTTTGGTTCCTTTCTTTTCCTTACATTCCCAATCCCACTCATTCTAACATGATGCCCTGTCTGCGTCAAGTAATCGAAATTCTAATAAACATTGACTTTTCCCTGAAATTTTGTATAATTGTGATGTTGAGCGCTTATTTTCCACCCGGCTGTTTTACTTTTTGTTTTAATGATATATGTTACGAAAGGAGCCATTGATATGCCTTTTTCCCGGCATACCCGCAGATCCGTGTTTCCATCGGCGCTGCATCCCTTGCCGCTGCTTTTCTTTTTCTCACCCCGGAAAACACACATGCGGCTGATACTACAGCAAAAATTCACATTCTGACACTCGGCAGCGGCTCCAATGCCATCGTTCTGGAAAGTGTAGACGATAATGGCCAGAAAATTTTCGGCATGGTAGACTCCGGCGAGGACTGGGATTACCCTGACGGATCTGATCCGCGTTATCCGCTGCGCAGCGGCATCACAACGTCGACCGGCTACGACGATGAGGTACTCTCCTACCTGGACTCCCTCGGTGTCACCTCCGATAATCTGCAGTTTTATGTTGCAACACATCCGCACAGCGACCATATTGGAACCGGCGATACCATCGTGCGGCTGTATTCCCCCGACCGGGTTTATCTGCTCCCGTATGATGACAGTTATATCTATAATACTGCGCGTCTCTGGGACAATCTTTATGTCTACGACCAGCTTCTTACTGCTGCAGAAGAGACTGAAGCGTGACCCTGATCCAGCATCTGAATCCCGGTGCCGCCTCCGCAGAAGAAGGATCTCCTGATTTTGCTTTTGGAAATTTCCAGATCCAGATTGTCAACTACGAGGAAGATTATCTCACAAGTCCAAAAGAGGACGCCAACCAGTTCTGTCTTGGTGTAATTGCCTCCGCAAACGACCACCGCGCTTTTCTGACGAGCGATATCGACGACGTCGAGGGCGATGCCAGCCGGATTGTTTCGAACTACGGGCTGTACAGCATTGATCTGATGACTTCCAATCATCACGGATATCCGAATGCTGTCGATGCAGACTATCTTGCTGCCGTCAACCCGGAATATTTTATCCAGACCGGTGACTTCCGTATTATGGATAACGATACCGTCGAGACCCTGACCTCTCTGGGGCTGCGCGTATTTTCCACGACAGAATATTCCGGCGATCTTCCGGCAGTCATTGCTGACTTTTCCGGTTCCGCGGTCACTTCCAACGTGGATGATACCTATGAAATTTACCGCGGCCGTTCTTCCAAGCTCGTTGCTTATCATGACGGCATCCCGTACAGCGGATTTTTCACCCGCGGCGGACAGAAATATTATGCAGACAGCAGCCATCTTCTCGTATGCTCCACTTCCTGGCGCGACACAGAAACGGGCATCGAATATACCTCCGATGAAAACGGCGTGATCACAAACGAACGCCACGTCATCGGCTGGGTAAAACGGGATGGAAAATGGTATTACTACAACGATGATGAAACACCGTATACCGGCTGGCTCACCCTCGACCACAAAACGTATTACCTCGGCGCGGACGGCGTTATGGCAACAGGCTGGCTTCTGCTTGATGGAGATTACTATTATTTTTCCGGCAGCGGTGAGATGCAGACCGGATGGCAGTTTATCAGCAACAACTGGTACTATCTCGCCAAGGATACCGGTATTATGTATTCGTCCGGATGGCACGCTGATCCGGAGACCAAAACGATGTACTATTTTTACACATGGGGAGGTGCCGCACGCAATACGACACTTACCTTAAACGGTTACCGCGTCAAATTTCTTTCCTGGGGCGGTATTTCCGGCAGCACCTGGCTGTACCATGACGGTGCCTGGTATTATGTACAGAAATATTCCTGCGTAACCAATGGCTGGTATCAGATCGATGGCGCCTGGTATTTTATGAATGCGGACGGTTCCCTGAAGCAGAACGAAAGTTTCCTGTATGACAACAATCTCTACTTTGTAAATAAGAGCGGAAAAATGTATCAGAACCAGTGGCTGAAATGGGATGGAAACTATTATTATCTCAGAAGCTGGGGCGGTGCCGCACACGAAGGCTGGCTGCTGCTTCAGAATAAATACTATTATATTAATGAGGACTGTACACGGAAAACGGATGAAGCCTTTACGTATGATAACAATCTTTATTTTGTTGATGAAAACGGCGTCATGCCGGCAAACCAATGGGTGATCCGGGACGGTGTCTGGTACTTTACCTACAGCTGGGGCGGTGCGAGAAAATCGCAGTGGTTCTATTATAAAAACAACTGGTATTACTTCAACGATGATGCTTCCATGCAGACCGGCTGGGCAGAAATTGATGGAAAAACATATTATTTCCAGAGCTGGGGCGGATGCGTCACCGGGACGAAAAAATTGACGGAACAACGTATGTGTTTGATAAAAACGGTGTTCTGCTTTCCGAAAAAGAAAGCTAGAAAAATCCATATAAAAATGCGGCAGAAACGAAAATCTCATTCGTTTCTGCCGCATTTTTTATAAATTTCTTTTCCGGAACAGTGCACGAACGCACTGCCGGTAAATTCCGGTTCCCAGAAACAGGGTCAGATAGGCGATTTTCCGCCCATTCGTGAAGTGATCGCCTTCCAGTACCAGAAGCGGATGCTTTTTAAGCTCTTTTGCCAGCCTCTTCGCAAGCGCCTTTTTCTCCGCGTCCATGGTTTCCAACAGCATCAGCTTGTCCAGCACGAAAAACCGCGCCCAGCAGCAGCGCACACCTGCTTCTTTTTTCAGCGCCGGGTGGCGTTCTTCCACGACATTCTGATTATGATCCCATACTTCCACCGAACCCAGATCTGACCAGCGAAAACCGCTTGTCGTGAGGCTTTCGCGCCGGTGCACATAATAGTATTTCTGTGCTGTGGAAAAGGCCACCTTCCGGCAGTGCTCCATTAACGGAACGATGACGTATGCATCCTCGGCGATTGTTTTCTCCGGATAGACAACGCCCTCGAAAATCTCTCTCCGATACAGCTTGCCCCACGCATCACGCCGAACACGCGCGCCTTCATCACCTGGCGCAGTCCATCCTCGCTGTCGGTCACAGATTCGATTCCCTCCTGTTTCAGATCCGGCACCGGCCTTCCTTCATAGAGATCGTATCCGCGGCAGATACTCATTTCGGCATCATATTTTTCCGCCAGACGATACAGTGTTTCCAGAAGATCCTCCGCTGCGAAATCGTCGCTGTCCACAAACGTGATATAACGCCCCTCTGCAAGCGCAACGCCCGCATTCCGCGCCGAACTGACGCCGCCGTTCTCTTTTTGGTGATAACGGATCCGCGCATCCTGTTCTGCGTATGTCCGGCAGATTTCACTGCTCTTGTCGGTGCTTCCATCATCTACAAGAAGCAGCTCCCAGTCCGTAAAAGACTGGGAGAGAATGGAATCCACACATTTTTTTAAAAATTTTTCTGCCTGATACACCGGGGTAATGATTGAAATTTCCGGCATTGTTTTATCCTCTTTCTTTATTTCTTACAGCAGTAGTGTATCCCCTTATACTGCTCATACGGATGATCGAGATCCAGAAACGCCGCATCGTGGTGGCCTTTCTGCTGTTCTTTCGGCGGCAGTTTCATATAATCGCCGAACGCCATGCGCAGATATGTGTCATATCCGACCGGAATCGGCAGGCGCTCGTTCTCGAACGGAACCTCAATCGCCGATGCAAAAATCTTTTTCGGATATTTCCGGAGAATCGCCTGCGGTGCGCACATCTCGGTGATGCCGTCCACCCGTGGGCTGTCGATATCAAATTTTGTAATATAGTTCTCTGCCTGCTTCCAGATCCGGTACCGCATCTTCTGCGTCGGAGCCAGCGCCAGCAGAATCGTTCCCAGGTAATGCATAAACGCGCCGTGGCGTTCTTTGGTCGGAATAACCTGCGTGCAGAAGAGCTGGAAAATCTTTCCCTCGATCACCTGCCATTTCCGCGCAAGGTTTCCCGGTGCATAGCCCTCGATCGGGAGAATATCAAGTGCAACGCCGTGGCAGAGATCCATATCGACCTGCTCCTTTTTCACCTGCGTGGTGCGGCTGTCGCGGATGTTCGCAAACGTGTGAGCATTGCAGAAGCCCTCTTTCGGGTACTCGAGCTTGTAGATTTTACTCTCCTCCTGCGTATCCCAGATTTTCAGGAACTTCTCGTAATCTTTCCGCGGCATGAAAAAGTCGAGATCATCGTCCCACGGAATAAAGCCGCCGTGGCGGATTGCACCGATACAGCCGCCGCCGCAGAGATAACAGGTCAGATGATTTCTCTGGCACCAGTGGTAAAACATAACGGCCATTTCCAGATTTTTTTCCTGCAGCCGGCGCAGAATTTCGTCCTTGGTATTAAACATCTTTTTTCTCCTCTTCCTTTGCGTTCAGGCTGATCGTCTGTCCTTCCTCGAGCCTTCTGTGCTCTCCTTTGTGAAGACAATCTTAAAGGTTGCAAGAATCAGCTTCAGATCCTCTAAAATCGAATAGCTTTCTATGTACATCAGATCCAGCTTCAACTTGTCGTATGCGGTCGTGTTGTACTTTCCGTAAATCTGGGCGTAGCGGTAAGGCCTGCCTTTACTTTCAGACGGTAAGCAAACTCCGGAATCGATTCCTCATATTCCTTTGCAATCTCCGGCCGCTCCGGGCGCGGTCCGACGACGCTCATATCGCCCTTGAAAATGTTCAGAAGCTGCGGCAGCTCATCAATTCTCGTCGCGCGGATCACCTTCCCGACCGGCGTAATGCGGCTGTCGTTCTTCGTTGCCAGGCGGGCTACGCCGTCTTTTTCGGCATCCACGATCATGCTTCGGAATTTGTAGACATAGAATTCTTTTCCGCCGATCGTGAGACGTTTCTGTTTAAAGAACACCGGGCCATGGTCATACAGCTTGATGCAGAGCGCTGCGATCAGCATAATCGGCGACGTGATCACAAGAAGAATCGTCGATACGAGCAGATCCAGCAGGCGCTTGCAGAATCTCTGATCAAACGAAAGACCACTGTTTCGCGCGAGCAGAAGCGGTGTATCGAAAATATGGAGCGCTTCCGCTTTCCGTACCATAATATCCGACAGCTTCGGCGTCAGATAGACACGGATTTCTTTCGCATAGCAATATTTCAGCAGACGGTTGCGCAGCTCCGAATGAAGATCGCCAAGGATCACGCCCTCCTGACCGTATGCGTCAATCTGGCGGCAGAGCTCTTTCTCTCCCACTTCCACGCTCACCTTATGTGCTACAATATACTTGTCCGGCCGCTGGTTCATCTTCAGCTCCAAGCTTTCCATCGGGTATTCACCGTAAATCAGAAGCACCTCTCTTGGCGGAAAGAGACGCGCAAACGTCTTCTCAAAAAGCCAGGATACAATGCCTGCCAGCGCAAAGTCCACGAGTGTCATGCCGACCATCGGCAGAATGTACGGCAGGTGGCGCCACAGCAGGATAATCTGCAGATACATCAGCGCATTGGCACAGAATGCCGTCATCATCTGGGAATAGATGATGCTGCTTCCCTTCATGTAGCCGATCTTCATGCCGCCGTAAATGTACATGAAAACCAGAAGAAAAATGCCGTAGATCACGACGATAATCTGATTTCCCTTATCCCAGAACGGCTCCAGCCACAGGTGGCTCGCATAGTATCTGTCCCAGAACACAGAAAAAACAGCGCATTCCAGAAGCACAATCGCCGCGACCGCCAGGACACGCATCAGATGTTTGTACTGTTCCCTGTTTTTATAGTTCATCAACCTCTTCCTCTCTTTTTGCCCTTACCGTAATACTTCCGCACACCGTTTACCGCATAGCACGCAAAACAGTACAGGGAGCGGAACGTTCCCATTCCCAGCTCGCGGTAAACACGGTAAGTCATTCCTGCAGAATGCAGTTTATTCCCCGATTTTCCTGTGCTGGACAGCCGGTATTTCAGCAAAGGCTCATCCACACCGCAGGCTGTCCCGTATTTTTCAAGATCCGCAGCCAGTCCAGATAATCCTCGTGGCACTCGTCCTTTTCCATCGGGAATTCCAGCAGAACGCTTCTTTTGGCCAGTACCGACGAGCAGCCGATCACGTTGCCGCGCAGCAGCATTTTGTAGGTGATCCGCTCCGGGACAGAAAAAATCTTCTGCTTTTCCGGTTCCTGATCGTAAATCAGCTCCCGACCCGTACAGCAGAGCACATCACCGGTCTTTGCAAGGGCTTTTTCCTGCTTTTCCAGTTTTTCGGGATCCCAGTAATCATCCGCGTCCAGAAAGGCAATGTAATCGCCCTTTGCGAGCTGTACACCGTGGTTTCTGGATGCGGATGCTCCTTTGTTTGTCTCATTCCGGATATACCGTACCCGGTCATTTTCTCCGTAACGCCCCATCTTTTCCAGCGTATCGTCCGTGGAATGGTCGTCGATCACCAGGATTTCCAGCGGGGTTTTTGTTGTCTGGCAAAGGACTGAGTCGATTGCCTGAAACAGTGTTTCTGCACCGTTGTACGAAGGGATTACTACTGAAATCATGTATTTTCCTCTCTTACTTTGTCTGCTGCATCTGTTTTTTAAATTTTCCAGCAGCAAACCTCCTACTTTTATAGCATATCTGCACGGGCTTGTCAATTTTACGCCGGGATCTGCTGGTTTTTCTTTCTTACATGTAATTCTATGTGAGCTTTAAAAACGCCAGTAAATAGAACAGAATTCCTCCGAACAGTGCTCCGTTTCCGCCGTTTTTCTGCCCCGTCTTTTTTCCGATGGCAGTTCCGGCATACATCGCCGCCATTCCGACCGCGAAGGAGGCAAAAAAGATCTGTCCTCCTGTCACCGGAAGATCCGCGGCAAAGACGCCGGAGACAATTCCATCCACCGACATCGAAACCGCCAGCAGGCCAAATTCCAGTGGGTGGAGCTGTTTTTCCAGATGTTCCAGTCTTGTTTCTGGTTTTCCCTGCTTTTTTCTTCTGCGTTTTCTCAGTTCTTCAAAAATTTTCAGCGTTCCCATAAGAAAAAAGCAGCCCGCACCCACTCTGGTTCCCCATTCCGGTCCTGCGGACTGCAGAAATCTTTTTCCAAACTGCGCGGAAGCAACCAGGGCAGCACTGCAAAACAGATTCAGCAGCGCCGTCATGCCGGGTGAAATTCTCGTATTGCTGCTTCCATATCCGATGCTTACTGCAAAGTTATCGGCTGAGAGCGCCGCAGCAAGCAGAAGCAATTCTACCATATGACACACTCCGTCATTTCTCACTTTACAGTATTCGTCTGTTTTTCAAACCGTGCATCCCGGGAAGGCAGTTCTTTTTCTTATTCCACTGCTTTCCGGAATTCCCGGATTTTTTCTCCGAAGTGCGATACATCGGTGCAGAAAATGCTCGAAGTTCCCGCCACAAAAATGCTGGCTCCACAGGAACGCAGCGTCGCGCCGTGCTCCTTCGTAATGTTTCCGTCCACTTCTAAAATGATGTCCTCCCGGTGCATCTCCTGCAGAAATTTCTGCAGCTTTTCCGCCTTGCGCAGCGTACTCGGCACAATTTTCTGTCCGGCAAAGCCCGGATTCACCATCAGAAGATTGACGCCGTCGATATAATCAAGCACTTCCTCGATCTGCCCGATCGGTGTCGCCGGGTTGATCGCGAGGAACCGCTTGCAGCCGTACGGCACGAGGTAATCGAGCGCGCGCTGCACCTGGAAAGTGCTCTCATAATGAATCGTCACGATGTCCTCTTTGTGAATGCCGATCCACGGCAGCTTGTACTCCGGGTCTTAATCATCAGATGAAGATCGAGCGGAATACTCGTCAGTTCCCGCAGTCCGCGGATGTAGTCGACGCCAAGGCCGAAGTTCGGAACGAACTCGCCGTCCATCACATCGATATGGAGATATTCGACTTTTTCTTTTTCAAATACATCGATCGTCACCTGCAGATCCACAAGGTTTGAGCACATCATGGATGCCGATATCTGACTTTTTCTCATATTTCTACTCCCATGAAACCATTACTTTACAGTATGGCTCTTTATGATTTTTCATCAGTTCCAGTCCGTCCATCAGCTTTTCGGACGGGAAACAGTGCGTGATCAGCGCCTGTGCCGGGATTTTCTTCTTCGAAAGCGCATCGAGTGCCTCCGTCCAGTCGCAGGCTTCATCTTTTTCATAAGAAGAATTCCACGTTCCCATCAGGTTCAGCTGTTTGCGCAGGATGCGCCAGTACACGTTCTTTTCCATCGCAAGATCGCCCGATGGATTTCCCATCAGCACGATGCTTCCGCCCGGTCTTGCAAGAAGAACTGCACTGGAAACGGCCTGCGGCGTTCCGACCGCTTCTACTACAACATCCGCCTGAATCGCTTTACTCTCCTCTTCCGTCACATATGAGATGCCCGGGATCTGTTCTGCGATCGCACGTTTTGCTTCGCCCCGTCCAATCACAAAAACGGTTTCGGCGCCGAGCGCTTTCGCCCACGCTGCCGCTGCAAAACCGATCATGCCCGTTCCGATCACTGCTGCGGTATCGCCCGGCTTCACACCGCTTCGTTTCACCGCATGAAGCGCCACAGAGAGCGGCTCCAGCATTGCTGCCTCGCGGAAGCTGACGTTTTCCGGCAGCTCCATCAGGTTCCAGTCCGGCACGGCCACGTATTCCGCAAAGCCGCCGTCCCGGCGCGAGCCGAGGTAATCGTAGTGTTCGCACATCTCATATTTTTTCTGCCGGCACTGCGGGCAGGTGCGGCATGGGATCAGCGGGAAAATGCCGACCCGTTTTCCAACTCGCTCTTCCGGCACACCCTCGCCGTATGCGGCAACCACGCCTGAAAACTCATGACCCGGAATCGTTGGAAAATGGTATGTTCCGTTTGTGAAAATCCGCGGAATATCGGAGCTGCAGATTCCTGATGCCTTTACCTGCACCAGAACCCAGCCGGATGGGATTTCCGGTTTTTCGATGTCTTCCCTTCTTAAATCATTGACTCCATGCAGCTCGTATGCTCTCATTTCGTTTCTCCTTCCACAATCGTACAGAAACGCTCCAGGTCGCTCCTTGTTGTAATCTTAAAGTTCCGCTCATCCCCTGGGATCATCGCCACATCCATTCCATGGCGGTAGGCAATTTCACTCGTTCCCCTTGTGAGGGACAGCTCCTCTTTCGATGCTTCCCGGTTGATCTTCGCGTACGGATGCAGCCGGAAGGCTTCCGGCGCCTGACCGGCAAACAGCGTGCTGCGCTCCAGCAGATGGTCAATTTTCGTTCCGTCGCTGCTCTGATAGATCGTGTCCTTCATCGGCAGCACCGGCATACAGCCCTCATGATCGGCAAGCGCCGCAAGGCAGTCGCCAATCAGCTGTTCGCTCACCAGAGGCCGCACGCCGTCGTGGATGATCACACCGTCGTTCTCCGATACGGAATCCTCCATGCAGACGGTAAGGCCATTATGAATGGATTCCTGCCGCGTATCCCCGGCATCCGCAAAGGCGAGAAATTTCGTAATCCCGTCTTCTTCCATCCATCCGCGGATCTTCTCTCTCCAGGCATCTGCCGCCACGATGACGATTTTCTCAACGGCACTGCTTTTCTGAAACTGCTCCAGCGTATACAGCAGAATCGGTTTCTTTTCCACTTCCAGATACTGCTTCGGAAAATTCCCCATCTGCATTCTCGTTCCGATTCCCCCCGATAGTATGATTGCGTAATTCATCTTAAGCCTTTCCTTTGCTCTTTTTACTCTCTTTTTTTCGCTCTTCTTCCAGCTCTTTTAAAAAGTCTCCCAGTTCTCCGGAGGCGTTCTCCAGCAGGTACGACTTCGTTTTCTGTTCTTTCTCCAGATAGTTTTCCCGGATCTGGCCGTTTGTATGTTCAATCTCTGTGCGCAGATCCCGTGCGGAGAGACGATGCGCGCCCGCTCCCATAATGATGATCTGCTCGAGACCGTCCGAGGAAGCCACCGTTACGTTGCCGTTGTGGCCGATCCTGTGAACCGTTTTCTCGATGTACTGGTCAGCCGTCTCCGCCTCTTTCGTATAAACGACATGAATATTATGGTACATGCCGACCTCACCCTGGTTGCCTTTTACTTTGTAGGCATCAAAGACAAGAATCAGCGTCATTTTTTTATATCCCTGATAATTTGACAGGATGTCCATCAGCTTTCCTCTGGCGCTCTCAATATTATACTTCGCCAGCTCATTTAAATCATCCCATGCAAAAATAATGTTATAGCCGTCCACCAGCAGATATTCCTCCTGCGGCTCCTTCGGGCGGTTTGATTTTGCATATTTGGGATCCCCGATGCCGGATGACGAGGTGACCGGATGTGTCCGCCGCTCGAAACCGGCGCGCTTCCGCTCCACTTTGCCGTATGTCCTCGTAAAGATTTCTTCCAGCTCCTCTGCCTCCTGCAGGGAAGCTGCCATCGGCACGCGGTCGGATGCTTTTTTGCTTTCTGCACAGAGGATGCTCCGCCGCTCCGGTCTGCCGCAGATTCGGCTGAATCGCTTTCTTCTTCCGGATTTTCCAGCGTGTATTCCAGATGCATATGTCTTCCACTTCATTCCATGGAACGACAAAGCCTGCCCCGTGGGCACAGAACACAGAACCCGTCGGATTTTCCACATCCGCCTCGGAATCGTAGCCGATGGAGCAATCACTTCCTCCGCGTTGTGACACGGCTCATATCCTTTTAAGGTACAGAACACTCTTCCGCGTCCCCGGCTGTAAGCAGTCACTTCTTTCTGATAATCCCGCATCGTCACAACCGGTGCGGTTCCGGTGATCACTGTCATATCGCCTTCCATTTCCGGCGGTTCAAAGCTGCCGTACATCCGCTGGATATCGTTCAGCGCCCGTCCCGTCGATTCCGACGGAATTTCCAGACGGAACGCATAGACCGGCTCCAGCAGAACGGATTCTGCTTTTTTCAGCCCCTGCCGCACCGCACGGTACGTCGCCTGGCGGAAGTCGCCGCCCTCGGTGTGCTTAATGTGCGCACGGCCCTTGACCAGCGTGATTTTCATATCGGTAATCTCCGACCCGGTCAGCACGCCGGGATGCTTCCGCTCCAGCAGATGTGTGAGGATCAGACGCTGCCAGTTGCGGTCCAGGGTGTCCTCGCTGCAGACGGTTCCAATCTGCAGTCCGCTGCCCGGTTCTGCCGGCTCCAGCAGCAAATGAACTTCCGCATAATGGCGCAGCGGCTCGAAATGGCCGACACCCTCCACGGTACTGCGGATCGTCTCTTTGTATACAATATTTCCGGCTCCGAATTCCACCCATTCGCCGAAACGCTCGTGGATCAGACTCTTTAAGATCTCGATCTGCACCTCACCCATGACCTGCGCATGGATTTCCGCGAGGCGCTCATTCCAGACAATGTGGAGCTCCGGGATTTCTTCTTCTAACTGGCGCAGTTTTCCAAGCATCTGATGGACATCGCAGTCCGGCGGAAGCTCGATGCGGTACGTCAGCACCGGCTCCAGCACCGGTTTTTCCGCCTCGGTTTCGTTGCCGATGCCCTGACCGGAGAAGGTGCTGTTCAGTCCCGTTACGGCACAGATCGTCCCCGCCGGTGCTTCCTGTACCATCGTATAGCCCGCACCGGAATAAATACGGATCTGGTCTGCCTTTTCTTCGCCGAGCATCTGCTTCACCTTCAGCACGCCGCCCGTGATTTTCAGATGCGTCAGACGGTTTCCTGCCGTGTCCCTTGAAATCTTAAAAACGCGCGCGCCAAAATCCCCGCCGTACTCCGGCGTTTTTGTAAACCGGTCCAGAATTTTCAGAAATTCCGTCACGCCCTCCATCTTGAGTGCAGAGCCAAAGCAGCACGGAAAAACCTTCCGCTCTGCGATCATCGTGCGGATCTGGTCTTCTTCCACGCTTCCCGTTTCCAGATACTGCTCCAGCACGTCCTCATCACACATGGCGAGTTCTTCCAGCAATTCTGCGTTCTGGAGATCCTGCGAGAAATTCAGGCAGTGCTCTGAGAGACGGCTCTGCAGTTCTTCCAGCAGTTTTTCCGCATCCGTGCCCGGCTGATCCATCTTGTTGATAAAGAGAAAGACCGGGATCTCATACCGCGCGAGCAGCCGCCACAGGGTTTCCACATGACCCTGCACGCCGTCCGCACCGCTGATCAGAAGAACCGCATAGTCCATGACCTGTAAAGTGCGCTCCATCTCCGCCGAGAAATCCACATGGCCCGGCGTGTCAAGGAGTGTGACCTCCGTCTCGTTCAGCTTCAGCACGGCCTGTTTGGAAAAGATCGTGATGCCCCTTGCTTTTTCCAGTTCCTCCGTGTCCAGAAAGGCGTCCTTGTGATCCACTCTTCCGGCTTTCCGGATCTGGCCTGTTTTATATAAAATTCCCTCTGCCAGCGTCGTCTTTCCCGCATCGACATGCGCTAAAATGCCTACCGCCAGTTTTTTGGTTTTTTCCATTTTGTTTCATCCTGTC
>ENA-OQIR01000681-OQIR01000681.1-human-gut-metagenome-genome-assembly--contig:-NODE-681-length-13673-cov-2.360032_pt1 | contig 13673 bp, 15 predicted proteins | sample MGYA00242580_ERZ504745 | MGnify/ENA primary metagenome ERZ504745 (study PRJEB26092, sample SAMD00036214) | human gut metagenome | host: Homo sapiens | study: EMG produced TPA metagenomics assembly of... | reverse complement strand
CTAGCCTTTTTGTTTTTTTGCCGGTAGCGGCAGCCAAGGACATTCTCTCCGAAAATAGTCATCATCCAAACAGGGCCGCCACCCACATCCAAAAATCGCGCCCGGTCCACCGATCGCCAAAGCCGCCGCCACCCCTACGATATTCCCCGTTCCCATAGCTCCGGCTAAGGCCGCGGTCATAGCCTGGAAGGAAGAAATTCCCTTCCTTCCTGTTTCCGCAGCCGCGGCCCTCTCTGGTTTGCGGAAAAAGCTGCCCGCCGTCTCTTTCCACCAGAGCCTCAGCCTGCGGAATGGGAAAAAACGGGATCTGGCGGTATAATAAATCCCGATGAGCAGCAGCGCTCCCAGAGTAGCCGGGCCCCACACCAGCCGGTTGACCCAATCTCCAATTTGCTCCAGCATAAAAAGCCCCCTTCCTGTCCCATTACTATGAGGACGGAAAGGGGCTTTATGCGCTAAAAGGCTTCGGGAGCGGGTAAGCTGAAAAAAGCTGAAAGGGGAGCTATTCCGCTTTCACAAACTGGCTGTTGTAAAGGCGGCAGTAGAAGCTCCCCGGTCCAGAAGCTCCTGATGGCTTCCCTGCTCGATAATATTTCCCTGGTTCATCACCAGGATCACATCGGCGTTTTTGATGGTGGACAAACGGTGCGCCACGATGAAGCTGGTACGCCCCTCCATCATCCTGTCAAAGGCTTTCTGCACCCGGATTTCCGTCAGGGTATCGATGGAGCTGGTGGCCTCGTCCAGGATCAGCATCGGCGGGATCCACCAGCATCACCCGGGCAATACTAAGAAGCTGCTTCTGGCCTTGAGACAGATTTCCGCCATCCTCGCTGATCAAAGTGTCATAGCCCTGGGGCATTCTGCGGATAAAGCCGTCGGCATAGGCCGCCTTCGCCGCCGCCCGGATTTCTTCCATCGCGGCGTTTGGCTTGCCGTAGGCGATATTTTCCCGTACTGTGGCGGAATACAGCCAGGTATCCTGGAGCACCATGCCGAAAAGCCGGCGCAGGCTGTCCCTGGTCATCTCCTTGACCGGAACACCGTCAACGCTGATCTCACCCTGATTGACGTCATAGAACCGCATAAGCAGGTTGATCATGGTAGTCTTTCCGCAGCCCGTGGGGCCGACGATGGCAATTCTCTGCCCCGGCTTGGTTTCCAGATTAAAATTCTCAATCAGCTTCTGATCCTGCGATAGGCAAAAGAAACATGGTCTATCCTTACCCGGCCCTCACAGCTTTTCACTGTCTTGGCGTCCGGGGCATCCGGAGCTTCTTCCGGCTGATCCAGCAAGGCGAACACCCGGCCCGCCGACGAGAAAGCTGTTTGCAGCTGGGTAATCACCCCGGTAACCTCATTGAATGGCTTGGTATATTGATTCGCGTAGGTCAAAAAGGAGGAGACGCCGCCTACGCTCAGATTGCCGTTGATAACGGAAATCGCTCCTACTACCCCGGCGGCGGCGTACACGATGCCATTGACGAACCGGGTGCTGGGATTGGAAAGGGATGAGAAAAACTGGGCCTTCTGCCGCATTTGTAAAGCCGGGCGTTGATCTCCTGAAATTTCTCCTCAGCCGCTCCTCATAGGAAAACGCCTTGACACTTTCTGACTGCCCAGCATTTCTTCGACGCAGCCTCCCAGCTCGCCTGGGTCTTGGTCTGTTCCTTGAACATCTTGTTGGAGCTTTTGGCCACGAACACCGCCACAAATAAGGATAAGGGCGTCACCAGCACTACCACCAGGGCGATCAGAGGATTGATCCCCAGCATAAAGCACAGTTCCCACAATGGTGACCACACCGGTAAACAGCTGGGTCAAGCCTTGCAGCAGGCCGTCGGAGATAAAGTCGATATCGTTAATCAGCCGATTGATGATGTCCCCGTGGGGATTGCCGTCAATATATTTCAGAGGCACCTGGTGAAGCTTTCCAAAGGCCTCCTGCCTTAGATCATTCACCGTGTAATAGGTTACCTTATTGGTACATAATGTCATCAGCCACTGGAACACCGCCGCCAAAGCCACGGTGATCCCCAGCAGGATCAGATATTTTAACGTCTCGGGAAAATTCACCTGGCCCGGCCCCACAATTTGGTCGATGGCCTTACCAATCAGCACCGGACCAAGCAGAGTCAGGGCAATGCTGGCAACGGCGCACAGAAGGCCGCCGATCAAATAGCCCGCATAGGGTCTGGCATACTGAAACAGCCGCTTTAAAATCTCCTTGGGAGTCATGCGCCCACCTCCTCGCTGCTAAGCTGGGACAGGCAGATTTCCCGGTAGGTCTCGCAGGTACTCATAAGCTGCTGATGGGTGCCGATTCCCGCCACCCTGCCGTCGTCCAGCACCACGATCTGGTCCGCGTTCCGTATGGTACTGGCCCGCTGGGATACAAGGATCACCGTCATATTTTTTGTTTCCCTGCGGATAGCCTGCCTGAGCGCCGCGTCGGTCGCAAAATCCAGGGCGCTGGCGCTGTCATCCAAAATCAAAAGCTCCGGCTCTCCTACCAGCGCCCTGGCGATGGTCAGCCGCTGCTTCTGGCCGCCGGAAAGGTTCTTCCCTCCCTGATCGATAACGGCATCGTATTTTTCCGGCAGGGCGTCTACAAATTCCGAGGCCTGGGCAATGGATAAAGCCCGGGCGATCTCCTCATCAGTGGCGTTTTCCTTGCGCCACTGCAGATTCTCCCGGATCGTGCCGGAAAACAGGGTCGCCTTTTGCGGCACCAGGCCGATCTGGGTCCGAAGCTGCTCAAAGGGATATTCCTTTACGTTTACGCCATCCACGAGCACAGCGCCCTTAGTAGCCTCATAAAATCGCGGGATCAGGTTGATCAGAGTAGATTTTCCCGAACCTGTTCCGCCGATGATGCCGATGGTTTCTCCCCGGCGGATCTGGAGCTGGATATCCTCCAGGGAATATTCGTCAGAGCCGGCGTAGGCAAAGCTGACGTTTTGAAATTCCACCTTGGGGGTATCTGCCTTAAGCGGCACATTCACAGGCTTTTCAGCAGTTTCCACGATGGAAGGCATCGTTTCCAGCACCTCGTTGATTCTGGCGGCGGAGGCGGAAGCCTTTGTGAACAGCACCACCAGGTTTGCAATGACGATCATAGCCAGCAGAATCTGATTAATATAGTTGACAAAGGCGATGATCTCGCCCTGGGAAAGATCGCCGATCTGTACCCGCCGGCCTCCGTACCACACAATCCCGATGATGGCGATATTCAAAATCACCGTGTAGCCGGGTTCAGCAGCGCTGAAATCTTTCCCACACGGATAGCGGTTTTAGATAGGTCGTCGCTGGCCTGCTGGAACCGCTCCTTCTCGCTTTCCTGCTTGCTGAAGGCCCGGATCACCCGCGCGCCGCTTAGATTTTCCCGGGAGATCAAAGAAATCCTGTCCAGCTTTTTCTGGATTCCCCTGTAGAATGGGATGCTTCGGTTCATTACTAAAAAGATAACTCCCGCCAAAAACGGGGAGGCCACCAAGAAAATCAACGACATTTTTAGGTCGAGGAGCATCGCCATCACAATGGCGCCGGCAGCCAGAAACGGAGCCCGGATCACCAAACGGATCAGCATGGCCACAGCCTGCTGCATTTGGTTCACATCATTGGTCAAGCGGGTAATCAGGGACGGCGTGCCGAACTTATCCACCTCGGCGTAGGAGAAGGTATTAATGTGGCGAAACAGCTTGTTCCGCAGCTCCGTGCCGAATCCCTGGGAGGCGATGGAGGCGAAATACTGACACACCAGCGTCGAGCACAGGCCCACCACGCCCAGCAGAAGCAGCAGTCCGCCCATTCTCCAGATATAGGGGCCGTCGTTGTTCTTTACGCCGATGTCAATAATATTAGCCATCACCAAGGGTACGATCAGCTCAAAAACCGCCTCGATCAGCTTAAAAATCGGGCCGGCGATGACCTGCTTCTTATAGGGCTTTAAAAATCGGGCTAATTTAAACATACTGGTTCCTCGCGTTCTATGAGAAAATCTTTTGTTTTCGCGTTCTCAGATATTCCCTCGCTTTCAGACAAAAGGAGACGGCCTCAAGAACAGGCTTCCGCCCTGCCCCTGTACTCCGTCTCCCGATGCTCTTTTATGGAGCTATGGAGGGGTTCCTTTTTCCTTAGAGACTCCCTCGGTTTCTTACCGCTTGCTGCCTAAGAAAAACAGCGCCATGGTACCGGGGCCGGAATGAGCGCCGATCACCGGACCGATGGGATTGATATAGATTTCCTTCGGCTTGAATTTTGCCTTGACCTGATCAGCCACATATTTGGCATCCGCCTCGCTGTCCCCATGACTAATGAAGATTACCTGCTCCTTTGGTTGATGGCAGTCTGAGCCATATGGTCCACCAGGCGTCCAGAGACGCCTTCCTGCCCCTTACCTTGCCCATGGGGATCAGATGGCTTCGTCATCCACATGGAGAACCGGCTTGATATTCAGCATAGTGCCAAAGAAGGCTGTAGCCGGAGACACCCGTCCGCCCCGCTTCAGGTGGTTCAGGTCATCCACGGTAAACCAATGGCACAGGTTCAGCTTATTCTCTTCCAGCCATTGAATCACCTGGTCGATGGATTTTCCCTTTTTCTTTTCCTGTACCGCGTGGTAGACATACAGCCCCTGTCCCAAGGAGGCGCAGAGGGAATCCACTACCTCGACCCGGTTATCCGGATATTTCGCCTGAAGCTCCTGAGCCGCTACCTTAGCGGAATTGCAGGAGCCGGACAAGCCGGAAGAAAAGGCGATATAGAGGACATCCCTGCCATGCTTCAGCACTTCCTCGAAATAATCCGTATAGCGGTGCACCGTTACCTGGCTGGTGGTCGCACTCTCCCCCTCCCGGACAATGCGGTAAAATTCCTTGGTGGAAATCTCTCTTTCGTCGGGATAATTGAAATAGCTTTTCCCTTTCAGCTGAAATTCCAGCGGAATAACGCCTACCCCTAATTCCTCCACCATTTTAGGAGAAAGGTCGCAGGCGGAATCCGTAATAATAATATAATCTCTCAACGTAAAAGCCCTCACTTTCGTAAGCTGACCGGTAGAAACAAAACCTTTCTAGAAACGTTTTAAGCCGGTTTATGTTATTTATTATACCCTATCCTCTAAATTTTGGGAAGAGGTATGCCTGCTAATTTTTGGTTTTTTCCGCTAAAGCTCATAAAACGGCCGATTTTAAACTATATATATCCTAGATTGCCCGCCATTGAGAAGAATTTTCAAAGGGGGATCGGGAAGCAGGCGGATATAGGTCAGCGAAAGCTGACGCCTCCTGCCCTGCCGGGTAGGAAAGCGCCGCGAAAACACCGCGGCGCTTAACCTGTTCTCGAAAAAGAAACTTTTCGTAACAGCCGGCGAAAGCTCTAAATGAAATTCCGGGCGTATTCGGTCAAAACCATGCGAGGAGGTCACTATGAGAAAAAGGGCTTTTTTAATTAACTCTCTGATGCTTACCTCCGCCGTGCTGCTTTCCCGGGTCATCGGAATTTCCTTCCGGGTCTATATGAGCAATAAAATCGGCGCAGAGGGAATCGGGCTTTATCAGTTAATCTGTACGATCTTTCTGTTCGCCTCCACCTTTGTCACCTCAGGCGTCAGCTAGCGGTGACCAGGCTGGTCACCGAAGCTCTCGCGCGAAGGAGTATCAAAAAGCGAAAACCGCTGTGCGCAGGGCTCTGGTTCTGGGGCTTTTCTTCAGCCTTTTGATGGGGGGCGCACTGTTTTTCAGCGCCGATTATATTGGCAATCAGGTGTTGAAGGATCCCCGCACCATTTTATCTCTGAAGATTCTGGCTCCCAGTCTGCCGTTCATGGCGGTGTCCGCTTGCTTTCGGGGATATTTCTTCGCGGTTCGCCAGGTGATCAAAACCGCCAGCGAGCAGCTTCTGGAGCAAATCGCTGAAATCGTTATTTTCGCCTTGGTAGTGAACTTTCTGGCGCCCATGGGCCTGGAATATGCCTGCTGCGCCATTGTGCTGGGAACGACCGGTGCGGAGATTTTTTCCTGCCTGTATTCTTTTTTGCTCTACTGGGGCGAGCTGCGGAAGCTCAGGGGCAAGGCTTCTAAGGGCCGGATAAGCGGCGGAATAAAAAGCTGCTGTCCATCTGCCTCCCGGTCACCGCCAGCTCCTGCCTGCGCTCCGGTCTTTCCATGACGGAAAACATCCTAATACCGCCGGGGCTGAAAAAAAACGGCGCGTCCTATGAGGGTTCCCTAGCCGCTACGGCATGATCACCGGTATGGTGATGCCGGTGATTACCTTTCCCTCCGCCTTTTTATCCTCTTTTTCCATGCTGCTGATCCCGGAGCTCTCTGAGGCCAATGCCGCCAACCACAAAAAGAATATCCACTATATCGCCGGGCGGGTTTTTCAAATCACCTTTCTGTTTTCCATTTTTATCTGTGGTTTTTTTGTTTTCTTTGCCAAAGATTTGGGGCTTCTCATCTATCATGATTCAGCTCCGGGAGTTTATCTCAGCGTGCTGGCGCCGGTAATCCCTTTGATGTACCTGGACAGCGTGGTAGACGGTATGCTCAAGGGCTTAAACGAACAGCTGAGTTATCTGTCCTATAATATCATAGACTCGGTCATGCGGGTCGGGCTAATCCTGTTCCTGCTACCGCTTATGGGATTAAACGGCTTGATTGTGGTCATTTTCGCCAGCGAAATTTTAAATTCCACTCTCAGCATCGCCCGGCTGATGAAGGTTACACAGCTGAAAATGCGTTTTTTACCTGGATTTTAAAACCCGCTTTAGCCGTCGTCTTTCCCGGCCTGCTTTTGATGGGGCTCTCCTCTATTTTGAGCAAGCTCCTTCCTGACGTTCTGTTCCGGGTGCTTTTCGAACTGATATTTACCGTGGGAATTTATCTTCTTCTTTTATTCGCTATGAAAAGCCTGACAAAAGACGACATCCGCTGGTTGAAATCAATTTTCCGGCAAATGAAGCAATGAAGCAAGCTTCTCCCGCCCGTTTCCCCGCCTGCTTTTCAGTGAACCGACATGCCGGCCTTCGCATATGGGAGTCCCTGGCTTTCTGAATTTTGACTTCCCCAAAAATAGCTCAAACGCCATGCAAAAAGTTTACGGATTATTCTTTTGAGCGCTTCGGATGTTTTGTTCTGAAAGGATCAAAAACAATCGTGATTCTTCTTCTCCCTTATTGACACCATTCTATATCTAGTCTATAATGAGGAATGTATTTCGAATAACCCACAAGATATGGTATCAAAAGTGTTCAAAGGAGAAGAAAGAAGCATGATTGAACGTATTATTAAGAGGGACGGACGGGAGGTTCCCTTCGAGATTGACAAAATTTCCACCGCTATTTACAAGGCCGCTGAGGCAATCGGCGGCCACAACCGCGGGGTAGCCGAAGAATTGGCCAAACAGGTAGAAGACTACATTGAAAAAGAGGAGAAGATTTCCACCCCTACGGTCGAGCACATCCAAGATGTGGTGGAACGTACCTTGATTGAAAGCGGCCATTCCCGCACGGCCAAGGAATACATCCTTTATCGCGCCGACCGCACCCGTCATCGTGAGATGAATACCCGTTTGATGAAAATATATGAGGATTTAACCTTTAAAGCCGCCAAAGATAACGACATCAAGCGTGAAAACGCCAATATTGACGGAGATACCGCCATGGGCACCATGCTGAAATATGGATCTGAGGGCGCTAAGCAGTTTTATGAGATGTATATTCTTGACCCGGCCCATGCTAAGGCTCACCGGGAAGGGGATATCCACATTCACGACCTGGACTTTTTGACCCTGACCACCACCTGCTGCCAAATCGATCTGGACAAGCTGTTTACCGGCGGCTTCTCCACTGGCCACGGCTTTCTGAGAGAGCCCAACGATATCGCCAGTTATTCTGCGTTAGCGTGCATCGCTATTCAATCCAACCAAAATGACCAGCACGGCGGGCAGAGTATTCCGAATTTCGATTACGCCATGGCTAAGGGCGTGATCAAAACCTATCAGAGAATTTACCGCCAAAACATGGCTCGGGCCATTGAAATCATGGAAGACGCCGAGGATGCCAGCGCTTTATCCAAGGAAATCATGGCCGCGGCCACGGAAAAAAGTGCCGGCGCCATTCCCAAGCTGGAAGACGGCGAAGCCTATATGGAGGCGGAGCTCCAGATTCTCACAGATAAGTTTGGTGCTGAAAGCGCTGAAAAAATTCAAAAATTTGCTTTTAAGCACGCCGGTGCGGAAACCGACCGGGCGACCTACCAGGCGATGGAGGCTTTCGTCCACAACCTGAACACTATGCATTCCAGGGCGGGCGCTCAGATCCCTTTCAGCTCCATTAATTACGGCATGGATACCACTCCCGAGGGCCGCATGGTGATTAGGAATGTTCTGCTTGCCACAGAAGCCGGCCTGGGCAATGGAGAAACTCCTATTTTCCCCATTCATATCTTTAAGGTAAAGGAAGGCGTCAACTATAATCCCGGAGAGCCCAACTATGATCTGTTCAAGCTGGCCTGCCGGGTAAGCGCCAAGCGGCTGTTCCCCAACTTCTCTTTTATTGACGCTCCTTATAACCTGCAATACTATAAGCCTGGCCATCCAGAAACCGAGGTAGCCTATATGGCTGCCGCACCCGGGTTATGGCTAACTCCTACGATCCAACCAGGGAGATTGTTAACGGAAGGGGCAACCTCAGCTTTACCTCTGTGAACCTTCTAGAATCGCGATCCTCAGCAACCATAACATCGACTTTTTTTTCGAGCAGCTGGACCGGAAGATCGATCTGGTCATTGATCAGCTTTTGGACCGCTTTGAATTGCAGGCACAGAAAAAAGCCCGGAACTATCCCTTCCTGATGCAGCAAGGGATTTGGCTTGATTCCGATAACCTGAAGCCGGATGACGAGGTGCGTGAGGTTTTGAAGCACGGCACTCTGACGATGGGTTTCATCGGCCTGGCGGAAACCTTGAAGGCTCTGACCGGCTATCATCATGGCGAAAGCAAGGAAGCCAGAACCTGGGTCTGGAAATTGTCGGGTATATGCGCCAGCGCATGGATCAGGCCACGAAAAAGCATGGCATGAACTTCTCTCTGATCGCCACCCCGGCGGAGGCTTATCCGGCCGGTTTGTCCGTATGGATGCTGAAAAATTCGGAAAAATCCCCGGCGTTACTGATCGGGAATATTATACCAACTCCTTCCACATCCCAGTTTACTACGACATCTCCGCCTGGGATAAGATCAAGCTGGAGGCTCCATACCACGCTCTCACCAACGGCGGCCATATCTCCTATGTGGAGCTGGACGGTGATCCTACAGAGAATCTGGACGCTTTTGAGCAGGTGGTCCGCTGCATGAAGGAAAGCGGCATCGGCTACGGTTCCATTAACCATCCGGTGGACAGGGACCCTGTCTGCGGCTATACCGGTATTATCGGAGACACCTGTCCTCTGTGCGGCAGATCCGAGCACGACGGCCACGAAAACTTTGAGCGGATTCGCCGTATCACCGGCTATCTAGTAGGTACGGTAGACCGCTTCAACAACGCGAAAAAGGCGGAGGTTCGGGATCGGGTAAAGCATTCCCTAGGCACCGGCTGTGGAACGATGGAGCAGGTCTGATTCAGGAAGTTCATCTTTGCTCATTTAGAACAAATCCGCTGTTTCAGCGCGGCGGCGGACCCGTCATAGAATAGAATCGCCGGCGGTTCCGGCAGAGTGGGCAGAGAACTGAAACCGGCAAACAGACGGCGGCTTGATCAAGAAGGGCGGATAGGCGTTTCCTGTCCGCCCTTCTTGAAGCATGCTTGTCACTGCCGGCCGGCGGCGGCTTCGCCGCAGAAAGCTGAGTGAAGCCTCTTCGCTTTTTCAGCTTTTAATTATTCTATGTAAGAAAGCAGGAATCACGGTTATGAGTAAGCTTCGCCTCGCGGGAGTCATCAAGGAATCCATTGTGGACGGTCCCGGCATCCGCTTCGTGGTGTTCGGCCAAGGGTGTCCCCATCGTTGTCCTGGCTGTCAAAATCCCCAGACCCATGATTTTAGCGGCGGCTATGATACCACTACGGAAAGGCTGTTGGCAGAAATCCGGAAGAATCCCATGCTGAAAGGGATTACCCTATCCGGCGGCGACCCCTTTGTGCAGCCGGAAGCTATGGCGGAGCTGGCGGAGGAAGCGCATAAATTGGGATTAAACGTAGTCACTTATACCGGTTACACGATAGAGGAGCTGCTCAACGGCCTGGAGGGGCATCCCGGCTGGCGGCGGCTTCTAGAGCAGTCAGACACGTTAGTAGACGGCCGCTTTATTCTGGAACAGAAATCAATGCTCCTAAAATTCAGGGGCTCTAAAAACCAGCGGGTTATTGATCCCCGCGCTTCTCTGGAGCAAGGCCGGGCGGTGGAAAAGCCCTTCGACAACGAGGTTGTCATCGAATTTCCCAGAGATATCTGAATCTCCGGCGGCCCGTTCCGTTGTCGATCTGCTGGAATACAGCCGTACGTGCCGGAAGCACCCGCTTCGCATATAAATTCCGCCTTCAAAAGCCTAGAGCAGACGGCGTGCCGGCAGCAAGGAAAGTCCGGCGGTGCCGGAAGCTTGACAATGAACATTCCTGTTCAAAGCAAATCTCCTTCTCCCCCCGGAAAGTTTAAATGATTCAGATAATTTGCAAAAGCCGGTAAAGCAGGCTGGGAAATTTTCCAGCCTGCTTTACCGGCTTTTATAAAAATTCCAGCCGCCCCCGTTCTGACCGGCGGCGCTGCCTCTCTGTCACAATAAATTCTGGCAGCCAGTCCGGATTTTTCCGCCAATTTTATCAAGAGCAAAGCCAGATGCCAACGCCACAAATTTTCTTAACTTTCTTATCCCCCTCCGAATAACAGGCGAACCGTCAGCACTGCGATAACCACGCTGGTGAAATCAGCGGTCAGAGCGCTGGGGATGGTATGCCGGGTTTTTCTAATATTGACCGAGCCGAAATACACAGCAATCGCGTAAAACGTAGTCTCGGTAGAGCCCATCATTACCGCGGCCACCCTGCCGGCAAAACTGTCTACCCCGGAAGAAGAAAAGATCTGATCTACCAGGGCCAGAGAACCGCTTCCGGAAACTGGACGAAGCAGCATCAGCGGTACCACTTGAGGCGGCAGGCCAATTTTTTCCGCCAGCGGCGCGATGAACGCGGTAAACATATCCAAAGCGCCGCTGGCCTTCAGCATACTCACCGCTGTAATCAGCCCTACCAGGGCCGGGATAATACCGAAGGTAGACTTTGCCCCCTCCTTTGCCCCTTCTAAAAAGGTATCGAATAAGGGGACCCTGCGTACAAGGCCAAAAACCAAAATCAAGCCGATTACACAGGGAATCAGGTAATTGCCGAACTCAGTCATGGACGCCGCCTCTTTCCCAAAAGCTTTGCCATCAGCACTCCCGCGCACAGGCCGCAAACAGAGGTAATCCAAACAGCGGGCATCACATCAAATGGCGAGGCCGCGCCGTGGCTTGCCCGCAAAGCCGACATCATTGTGGGGATCAATTGCAGAGAAGCGGTATTGATAACCACGAACATAACCATACCATTGTCCGCGGCAGACGGCAGCTCCTCCTTCCGGGCCCTTGCCATTTCCTTCATAGCGGCGATTCCCATAGGCGTAGCGGCATTTCCTAATCCCAGAAGATTTGCGGTGATATTCATACAGATCGCTTTGACGGCGGGACTGTCCTTCTCATAATCGGGAAACAGCTTCGCCATCACGGGGGAAAACAGCTTCGCTAAAATCGCCGTCAGACCGCCCTTCTCCGCGACCCTCATCAGTCCGGTCCACAGGCACATCAGCCCAAGCATGGAAATCACCAGCTGTATCGCGTCAGAGGCGCCGGAAAGCACCGCGCCGGAAAGCTCTCCCATACGGCCGGTAGCCAGAGCGCATAAAATGCTGGCCAGCATCAAACCGCCCCAAATAAAATTCATCATAACAAACTTTCCCCTTTCTTCAGTCATGAATATGAAAAGAATCGGGAGAGTTATGAATGAATTGAAAACTTTACTTTTTTAAGAGCTTCAAGAATTGACAAAATTCTGGTTTAATTGTATAATTATTTCATAATTTACCATTTAATAACATTTTTGGAAGTGTTGACCTGGTAAATTATGGTGAAGTAATGGCGTAAAAACAGGAGGTGTTTACATTATGACTTCTACTGGTATTGTAAGAAGGATCGATGGCCTGGGGCGTATCGTGCTGCCCAAGGAACTAAGAGCCACACTGGATTTAAACGACCGTGACCCTTTGGAAATCTACACGGAAGGGAATACTATTATTTTGAAAAAGTATGAGCCTGCCTGTATTTTCTGCAACAGCACAAAGGAAGTTATCAATTACCGGGGCCGCAACATTTGCAAGGCCTGTATTGACCGTTTGAAAAAGGATATTGATTATTAAAATATGCTCTTACAATTAAGGAGTAAGGCTCAATGAGCCTTACTCCTTTTTTACATTTCTCTGCATTTTTCTATAAGCTCCGCTACGATTTCCGCACGATTAAAGGGTGTCATAAAATAGAAGCCATCCGCATGAGGCCTCAGGCTTTCCGCAATTTCCAAGGCGATCTCAATGCCGGTCCGCTGGGCCTCTTCCCGGCTCATCTCAGGAGAAAACCGGTTGACGTAGGCCGTGGGAATCTGAATTCCTGGAACCTCATTGTTCATATAGACCGCATTGCGGTAGCTAACCAAGGGCATAATCCCCAAAAGCATTTTCGCCCCATCTCTCTCGCTTCCTTCACTGTACTGATCCGGCCTTCGTCAAATACCGGCTGGGTCAGGAAAAAGACGGCGCCCGCTTTCAGCTTCTTTTCCAGGCGGGCCAATTCCGCCTTGGGATTCGCCACATTTGGATTAAATGCCCCGCCGATGGTAAAAGGGCTGTCCGCAAACACGTCCTGGTTCATCTGGCTGATCATTTCCATCAGCTTAGCGGAGGTTACGTTAAATACCGGCTTGATATAGCCCCGGTCCAGCTCCGGCACATGGTCGCCGGTTACCGCCAAAATTGTACGGATGTTCTCACACTGGGCTCCCAGGAGCATGGCCCGCAGAGCGTTGACATTCCGATCCCGGCAGCAGAAATGAGGCAGCACCTCCATCCCGGTTTCCCGCTGAAGCTTGGCTCCGCACACCACTGGATCCAGCTTGACCCGGGCCATAGGCGAATCGGAGATGGTAACGATGTCCACACCGCTGTTTTGAAGCACCCGGCAAGCTGTTAAAAGCTTATCTACCCGGCTTCCATAAGGAGGATCCAGCTCCGCCGCCATAACAAAATCTCCCTTTCGGAGCTTTTGGGCAAAACGGCTCTCCTGGGGAGCGCTTTTCTCCAAGCTTCCCACTGCTGTAACAGTGGTCGTGACGGCTGCCAAGGGCTCGCGCTTTTTCTGAATCAAACGGCTTAAAAGCTGAAGATGCTTTGGAGTAGTGCCGCAGCAGCCGCCGATCATATCGACTCCCAGCTCGGCGATTCTCACAGCCTGATGAGAGAAATACTCCGGAGAGGTATCGAACACCGTACGGTTTTCTTCCATCGCGGGATATCCCGCATTAGGCATCACCAGCACGGGAAGGCTCAAGTATTGCCGGCTGTAGCTTAGAAGCTCCCTGGCGAACTTTAAAA
>ENA-OQIR01000680-OQIR01000680.1-human-gut-metagenome-genome-assembly--contig:-NODE-680-length-13700-cov-2.884034_pt1 | contig 13700 bp, 15 predicted proteins | sample MGYA00242580_ERZ504745 | MGnify/ENA primary metagenome ERZ504745 (study PRJEB26092, sample SAMD00036214) | human gut metagenome | host: Homo sapiens | study: EMG produced TPA metagenomics assembly of... | reverse complement strand
CCGAACTTCTGCGTACGTACACCGAAGACTTCAACAAAGACCGCGCCAACCTGATCGCGGCGGACGCGGCGGTTTCGGCCGGCGTGCTCAAGGCGGCCACCGACTATCGCGGCGTACGTGCGCTGCCGCGCGACTTCTCCATCGAACTCAAGCAGGTTCGATCACCAATCAGGAGCGTTCCGGCCGTTGCTGGATGTTCGCCTCCCTGAACACGCTGCGTTACGAACTCATGCATCGCTGGAATCTTGAGGATTTCGAGTTCTCCGAGACCTACCTGTTCTTCTGGGACGCGATGGAGAAGTCGAACACTTATCTGGAGAACGTGCTGCGCACGCTCGACGAGGCGACCGATTCGCGTCTGTTCGAGGCCATCAATGAGTCGCCTGCAGACGATGGTGGCTGGTGGCAGATGTTCGCCGCACTGGTGAACAAGTACGGCCTAGTGCCCAAGAGCGCCTACCCGGAGTCTGAGAACTCCCGTAATTCCGACGATTTCAAGCAGTACCTCAACTCCAAGCTGCGCGAGTTCGCGGCCGAGCTGCGCCGCCGTTCGGTTGCGGGGGCGTCTGAGGACGAGCTGCGTGCGTTGAAGGACGAGTACATGGGCACCGTGTACCGCATCTGCGCCGTGGCGCTCGGCGAACCGCCGGAGAAGTTCGACTTCTTCGCGCGCCCCAAGGATGATGATGAGGATAAGAAGGGCGAGGCTCGCAAGTGCAAGGCCGAGGCCGACGCAGACGGCAAGGCCGAATCCTGCAAGTGCGGCGAATCCTGCAAGTGCGAGGGCAAATCCGACGCCAAGGCCTGCAAGTGCGATAAGGACAAGTCCGACAAGCCGAAAACCGGCAAGGACGAGCGCCCGCAGATTCGCGAGATCGGCATCACCCCGCTTGAGTTCTACAAGAAGTACGTGCCGGTGGACGTCAACGATTTCGTGACGCTGGCCAACGCCCCGCTCAAGAACCGCCCGTTCAACCAGCGCTACCGCATCCGCTTCAGCGCGAACGTGGCCGAGGCTGGCGATATGGAATTCGTCAACGTGCCGCTGGACGTGTTCAAGAAGGCCGCGCTTGACCAGCTCACCGCCGGCCACCCGATCTGGTTCGCCTGCGACTGCACGCAGTTCGCCCTGCGCAAGGACGGTTTCTTCGACCAGTCCGTGGTGCGCGTCGACCAGCTGTTCGGCACCGAATTCACCGGCGACAAGGCCCACGGCCTCGAATACGGCGACAGCCGAGCAACCACGCCATGACCTTCACCGGCGTGAACCTCGGCGAGGACGGCAAGCCGAACCGCTGGAAGGTGGAGAACAGCTGGGGCAAGGACGCCGGCAAGGACGGCTACTACGTCATGTCCGACGCCTGGTTCGACCGCTACGTTACCGAGCTCATCATCCGCAAGGAATACCTCGACGACGCCACCCGCGCCCTGCTCACCACCGAACCAGTCGAGCTCGATCCCTGGCAGCCCCTCACCCGTCGCTGCCGCTGACATATTCCGCCCATTGGCCGCGGCTGAAGTGCTCCTATGTTTTGCCGACTTCTCACAGAGTGAGCAAAACATAGGAGCACTTTAGTTATCCACAGAGTTATCCACATCCTCAGCAAGCTAGAACCACATACCCCGTTTTTCATGGCGAACAAGCGACCGCTACGCTACGGTGGCGTTATGAACAGCGGATTTCCCACCCCGCCACCCGGCGTATTCGACGATGAACCACCCGGCTGGACCCACAATGCCGCGGCACCGAGTGCCGAGCCCACGCACGCCATCAACCCCGAGCCATACTCACCACCGCGTATGGCGAGTTCCACTGCGCCTGCAATGAGCGAAACCCTCACCCAACGTAAGCGGGAAATGCTTAAACGATGCACGGACGCCGCGCAACAGCTCGGAAAGCCTGTGCTCTTCGGCATGACCACATCGCTGATACTGCAATCCGTGCCACTTCCCAAGGATTGCGATCTCAATGCCACCGAGCTCCATACCGTCTCCGACTCGCATCGCACCCGGATACGCGCCGTCGTTCCGCCAACAACACCGCACATCTGGAAACCGCTAAGCACCGCGCACAATGCACGTATCAACAAGCATGTGCACGCGCTGGATCTGGTACATACTTGGGCGCAGCTCGCCGCTCACATGTCATTGGAATCATTGGTCATACTTGGCGACGCAACCCTTACGGCAATAGCGCGCAAGCCGAGCCTATCGGGCGGCCGCACCGCCGACGAAATTTATCAGGACTTTGTGCGGCAGGTCAGCGAACTTCCGAAATTCAACGCGAAAGCCACATGCATGATCGCACTTGAATTTATTGCACCGCGCGTGGATTCTCCGATGGAATCAGAGACCCGTATCACAACCACGCAATACGGGCTTCCACGAGCCGTGACAAATTACACAGTGCCCGGCGCGACGTTCAGCAATGGTGCGCCGATAACACTCGATCTCGCTTGGCCCGAATTCCGCGTCGCCATCGAATATGACGGCGATCATCATCGCACAGACAAGGCCCAGTGGCGGCGAGACAACGACAAGCGCGAACTGTTACGGCATCATCATTGGATCGTCCTCATCGCCACCGCCGCGAATATGGCTGATGAACCGTCTCAAGCCGAACTCGCCTACCGAGCCGGGCGACAGCTGGCGTTGCGAGGCGCCATATTCGATTTCACCTTGACAGCGACGCCGCTCAATGAACTTGCCCGGCGGAAACGACGGAAATCCACCGGGGCGCGCTTGCTGCAACGCATATGCCATTCATCGCACCCCATTTGGTCGCGTGGCCCCGACCGCATGGCACTGTTGTGTGTCACACGCCATGTTACGTCCGGCGAATCCGCACATCATCTGCGTTGCGTACTGCCATATTATGCGGTTCGCGATATACGTCACGGTGTCCGATGTCCTGGTAACGACGTCAATCGATTTATGTGTGTACCGGGCCAGATTTCGTTGTCCCGGTTCTCCATTTCGCCTCTTTTTGAGCAACCGGGACAGAAACACCCTCGAAAAATCGCCAATTCGGCCCTACCGCGCAATATCCGCCATCACACATCGGCGGAATTCCGGGCTTCTGGATTTGCATACATTGAGCGCTCGCGGGATGGTCTGTCCCGGTTCCCAAAAGGAGGCCAAAATCACGAACCGGGACAACGAAATCTGGCCCGGTTCGCACGTCAATCGGTTGCCGTCACCACCGGGACACCGACTGCGCATAGATAAGATGCTTCAATGCTTAACAGGCATGCGACCATACCGCGATAGCAACGTTTCGCTGGAAGTAGAGGAATCAAGCAGCACCCCCCCAAACCGGAAGCATGGAGGAATCCTGCAATGCTCCGAATCACCGCGCCCCGTGCTTGGTGTGGCGGATCACGGCTTCGAGCGGCGTGGATGTAGCTGGACAGCAGCGTAACTTGCGTTGCATGATGCGGCCCAAAACGAAGAAACCCGGCGGAGGGGGCCGCCGGGTGAGAGAGAAGAGAGAAGAAGGGTTCAGTTATGGGGTTCGGAAGAACCTCGCCACCGGTATGAACTTCATTCCGTTGACATCTTCTATATAACCGTCTCTTTCTTGGGGATTCGATGTGCTTGTCTGAGAAAAGTCTTGGCAAACTGTGACGGGTTTGTAACGCCGCCCGACAACCGGCCTCGCATTGTCGGGGCTAGGCCGCACATACGGCAACGGGCCACCCCGCAACACTTCATGTGCGAGGTGGCCCGTCAGCTACGAGCTAGCAATGCCGAATCACTCGGCGGCGAGCTTGGCCTTCTCGGCGGCCAGACGTTCGGCTTCGGCGGCACGGCGAGCAGCCAACGCTTCATCGAAGCGAGCCAGCTCCTCTTCCACGGCCTCGGTCGGAATCTTGGCGAAGATCGGTGCGGGCTTAGGCACCATGGCGCCGACCTCGATTGCCTCGCTCTTCCACGGGTGCACGTTCACACCGAGCTCGTAATCGCCGGTGATGATCGGGTACGTGAAGCCGGGCTTGTCGAGATCCTCGACTTCCTTGAGCTCAGGCAGCGGCGAGAAGGTGCCGGTGCCGCCGAGCGCCTCCCACACCTTCTGTGCGGAGTGCGGCAGGAACGGCGCGAGCAGGTGGTTCGCGTCAGACACGGCCTGAGCGGCCACGTGCAGCACGGTGCCGAGACGAGCCTGGTCGTCCTTAATCTTCCACGGTTCGGTGGCGGAAATGTACTTGTTGATGTCGCCGACCACACGCATCGCCTCGGACAGGGCGTGCTTCTGGTGGTGGGTTTCGATGGAGGAGCCGACCACGTCGAACGCGGCGGAAGCCTCTTCCAGAAGGCCACGGTCTTCGTTGGTCATCGAATCCTCGTCCAGCGGCGGAATCTCGCCGAAGTTCTTGTTGATGAGGTTGGCCACGCGGTTCACCAGGTTGCCCCACGAGGAGGCGAGCTCCTCGTTGTTGTGGCGCACGAACTCGGCCCACGTGAAGTCGGAATCCGAGGATTCGGGCCGGCCACGGAAATGTAGTAGCGCACGGCGTCCACGGGGTAGCGGGCGAGGATGTCCTTGACGTAGATCACGATGCCGCGGGAGGAGCTGAACTTCTTGCCTTCCATGGTCATGAACTCGCTGGCCACCACCTGCTCAGGCAGGTTGAGCGGACCCATCGGGCCGGTTTCGCCGCCCTTGGAGCCCTTGCCGTTGTACGCCAGCATTTCGGACGGCCAGATCTGGGAGTGGAAGGTGATGTTGTCCTTTCCCATGAAGTAGTAGGCCGGGCAGCTCGGGTCGTTCCACCATTCGCGCCACTTCTCCGGGTCGCCCTGGCGGCGGGCCCATTCGATGGAGGCCGACAGGTAGCCGATCACGCGTCGAACCACACGTACAGCTTCTTGTTCGGGTTGTCAATCCAGCCTTCACCGGCACCGGGATACCCCAGTCGATGTCACGGGTGATGGCGCGCGGCTTGACTTCCTTGAACAGGCCGAGCGAGAAGTTGATGACGTTGGTACGCCAGCCTTGCGGGTCTCCAGCCACGCCTTGTTGGCTTCGGCGAGCGCCGGCAGGTCGAGGAAGTAGTGCTCGGTCTGCTCGAAGCGCGGGGTTTCGCCGTTAATCTTGGAGACGGGGTTGATGAGCTCGTCCGGGTCGAGCTCGTTGCCGCAGGCGTCGCACTGGTCGCCACGCGCACCTTCGGCATGGCAAATCGGGCACTCGCCCTCGATGTAGCGGTCGGGCAGAGTGCGGCCGGTGGACGGGCTAATCGCCACCTGCTGGGTGCCCTTGTAGATGTAGCCGTTCTCCAAGCACTGCTTGAACATCTCCTGCACCACGTGCTCGTGGTTACCGGTGGTGGTGCGGGTGAACAGGTCGTAGCTCAGGCCGAGGTCGCACAGATCCTTGGCGATCACGCGGTTGTAACGGTTGGCCAGTTCCTGGGCAGTGAGACCTTCCTTCTCCGCCTCGACGAGAATCGGGGTGCCGTGCTCGTCGGTGCCGGACACCATGAGCACATCATTGCCCTTCATGCGCTCGTAGCGCGCGTAGACGTCGGAGGGCACACCAAATCCCGCGACGTGGCCGATATGACGGGGGCCGTTTGCATACGGCCAAGCAACATTCACCAAAACATGACTCATAAGGCTTGATTATCCGGCGCGGCGGGGACACGCCCGGATAGCTGCCGCGCCGCCATCCTCATCCCACTCACCTATCCACCCGCAACTTCCCCACATACTTATCTGTACACCTCTTGCGCGCTTATCCACATACGCATTCGCACACGTATCCGCGCACCCATCCGTACGCACGCCCACGCACATCCGCACACACTTCCGCCTGCCAATATCCACCGAGTTATCCACATCATTTGCGCACCTAGTAAAGTTATGCACTTATCCACCGTTTTCGCCTATCCGGTGGCGCGCAAGCCGCATTTCTGCATATTGTTCGGTCATGGATATCACAGCAGGTCCGATGACGGACATCACAACAGTCGCCTCGCCGGCAACCGCGCAACCTGCGGTGCCGCCGATACTGTTTACCAAGGATCTGCCGGGACCGCTCAGCCTTAACCGTCTGGCCGCCTTCGGCACGTTACATAAGCTCGACGATTCCGCCGGCTACTGGATCGAGCATTCGGGCACACTGTATGGTCGCGCGAAAATCGTCGCGGAGGTCGCCCCGTTTGGCACTGTGGTGTGTTCGATGACCGCCGCTTGGGTATGGCTGGGAGGCCCCGACTTTCCGAGTACCATAGACGTGATTTCCACATCGCACTTCCGCTCGGCATCCGTCAGCCGCCGTATCCGCGTATTCAAAAGATTGACGTTGCCGGAGCAAATCATCAAGCTCGGCGGGCTGCCTGTCACCACGCCAGCCCGTACGGCTTGCGACCTGGTGATGAGTCCTGAAGACATCCCCGATCCTTCCACCGTCAACGCACTGGTGTGCCAGCTGATGTCCGCGTACCAGTTTCGGCCAAACGACTGTCTGCAAATCGTCAAGGAGCATCGGCATCACAAGTACGCCGGACGCGCACGCATGTTTTTTGAATCGGTGCAGCAGGAGATGGACGAACCGGCTTTGGAGCAATGCGCATGACGAGGGGGTTCATTGTCAGAGGCCATCGCAGAGGCCGCCATGCCGCTCACCGTTTACGGCATTTGCGGCAGGCGCAACGATTGCCTCGCCACGCGGCGGCGGCACACTCATCCGAATCCGCATCGCGCGCAATCTCGGATATGACCGCGCCGCCTGAACCGCCCATCAGACTTACGCCCGCGGTGGCATGTTCGCCCGATACGGATGTTGCCGTGCTCTGGCACATCGCATATCACGTGCCCGAACTGCGTAAATGGCTGGTTGCCAATCCCAAAGCCGACGCACCTTTGCTGGAATTGGTCTCGCAGCGTGGTGGGCCCGGGGTCCGGCAGGCGTTGGAAATATTGTTCGAGTCGATGGAAGCGTAACGGGGAGATAATCGCCGGCTGCTGCGCTATCCCTTGATTTTCAGCACAGCCGCATACACCTGCTTGCGATTGGCCAACGATCCGTCAGCCAGTGGATGCTCCTGCACCACTTGCGCGATGCGTCCTTGATACGCAGGCCGTCCTCCAAAGCACGGTCGATGGAGAGCACGGCCATGTCATCCACGCTCAACGTGCTGGGCGCGGCCGCTTCGGCCTCCTCGTTGGACGCGCCGCCGATGACCAGCACCATCTCGCCACGGGGCGGATCATCAATCACACTTTGGCGAATCTCGTCAATCGGGCCGCGACGAATCTGCTCATAATCCTTGGTGAGTTCGCGGCACAGGGCCATCGGGCGATTCGGGCCGAACGCGTCCAGCAGATCGTCCATCGAATCGGCAATGCGATGAGGCGTCTCGTAGAACACGATGGTGCGGCGTTCGGGCAACAGCGTGCGCAGATACTGCACGCGCTCGGAATGCTTTCGCGGTAGGAAGCCTTCGTAGCAGAAGCGGTCGGTGGGCAGGCCGGAGAGGGCGAGCGCGTCGAGCACAGCGGAGGGGCCGGGCGCGCAGGTGACGGGCAGGCCGCGTTCGATGGCACGGCGCACGATGGCCAAGCCGGGGTCGTTGATGGTGGGCATGCCGCGTCGGATACGACGAGCACGGTGGCGCCGGTTTCGACCTGGTCGAGCAGGCCGTCGGCCTTGTCGCGCTCGTTGTGGTCGTGATAGGCGATGACGCGACCGTTCACATAGACGCGAGGCGACGGGCGAGATCGTAGAGGCGGCGCGTGTCTTCGGCGGCCACGATATCGGCCCGTTCCAAGAGGGCCACCAGACGCTGAAGCGTCGCGACATTGCCGATCGGGGTGGCGGCGAGCACCACGGTGCCGGCGGGGATGGTCACGGCCGATTCGCGGGATTGGGCGACGGCGGATTCGCCGGCATGAACTTCATCATTGCGTTCAGGCACTTGCGTCACGCTACCGTCAGCGTCATACTGCTCATTCAACTCATCTGCGCTTGTCATACTCCCAGTATTGCCCATGCCACAGAGCAATCCACGACAATCCATGGCGAAATCGAGGCATTCTCCCTTTGCAGGGCTGATTTCACATGTTCCGGAGGTCTACTTCCGTTTCAAGGGGCTCCTCATCCGGTGAAGCACCGATACAAACGGCTTTGACGCAACGCTATTCCGCCATTTTGGCGGCGTATCTACTTGACCATCAGCCCCTCGAAACGCAAGTAGACTCCGGCAAACCCCAAATCAGCCCCTTGAAACGCGAGATGGCAGAATTTCAACGAAAACAAAATGAAAAGACCCTCTACGGTGGAATGAATGCAGAGGGTCTCGTGGAGCTGACGGTAGTCGAAACCGCGACCTCTTCGATGCGAACGAAGCGCTCTACCAACTGAGCTACAGCCCCTTGGATGTTACTTTGCTCCGCAAAGCAACTCGCAACAATATAGTACGGAGTGCGGTCAAACGCAATTTGACGCCGAAGTGTCGCACGCGTGTCGACACGGTAACGTTTCGGTGTCGCAGACGGGGCAAGTCACCCACACCGCTCCGCATGGATACCGCGGCGGCACCCGGCAACGTCATCACGTCTCCAGCACGCCCAGCACCTTCTTTTCGTTGTAGAACGCGAACACGATGCCGCCCAGACCGCACAGCACGGCCGCGCACACGGCGGCGATGCGGTAGCCCGCGCCGGACGCATGCCGATGGTGGAGACGCCGGTGAACAGCAGCATGGCCACGGACTGGCCCATCTTCATCGCAAAGGTGCGGGCCGCGTAGAACATGCCCTGACGGTCCTGGCCGGTGGTCTTGGAACTGGCGTCGGCGATATTCGCCACGATGGCCTGCGGCAGGATGCCGAACGCGGCCATCGGAATCGCGCCGACCACCGAGAGCACCAAACCCTGGGCCATCGCCGGAATGAAGCCGAGCACGGCCGAACCAAGGGCGCCGGCAAATGCGAACGCACAGGTGAAGATCACGAAGGCAACCAGCAGCAGCCTCTTCTTGCCGACCTTATTGGCCAGAATATTGACCGGCAGATAGAACAGCACAGAGACGCCGGTCATGAGCACGAAGTAGATGGTCGTGGTGGTTTCCGGCAGCTTGAGCAGGCTGGTCACGAAGAACGGCAGACCGGTCTGGAAGGTGGTGATGGCCACCCAGTAGACCACGTCAGAACACACGAACTTGCGGAATTCGCCGTCGCCGAACGTCTGCTTCAGGGATTCGATGGTCGATTCGGAGGTGGGATGGGAGTTGACGTAGTCCTTCTCGCGGATGGCCAGCGGCGGCACCAGCATGCACACGAACGCCACGGCGGCCATGATGGTGAAGGTCACGCGGATGGCGGTGATGCGGCCCATCATCGGCACGAACGCGCCCCAAATCACCGGCGCCACGTACGCGATGGCCGTGCCGGCCACCCAAGTGAAGGAGATGGCGGTGGAGATGGTGAGTTGCTGCTTGGAGTCGTGGCCGAGTTCGGCGATGAGCGCGTTGTACGGCGTGCAGTAGAACGTGAGGGCGATGTAGTAGCCGATCACGGTGACGAACAGGAACGCCGCGTTCACCCAGCTGGTGCCGTTGATCGGGCTCCAGAACACGAGCACGGTGACCACCGCGAGCGGCAGGGCGGCGAATTTCAGGAACGGCATACGGCGGCCGGATTTGGCGTCGCAACGGTCGGAGAGAGACGCCACGGCCGGGTCCACGAACGCGTCGAAGAATCGGGCGAAGGCGGTGATGCCGCCCACCACGGTCACGATGCCGAGAACGACCAGGCCCTGCGGCACGAATACGGTCTGACCTTGGGAGATGGTCTCCTGGTCAGGTTGGTAGAAATACACGAGCCAGTTGGAGATGATGCCGGAAAGCAGCGCCCACCCGAACTGGCCGACCGCAAACGCCACACTTTGGCGATGGGGAGATCTCTGATGGCTGACTTCGCCGGTGCAACTTGCACACCCGTTACACTTGCTGTAGTCGCATTGCCCATTCTCACAACCTCCGAATCAACATTGACACAGTGTCAAAATCCAGTATACACCGGCACACCATGCGCTCTACGATAGTGGGCATGACAAGTCTGACCGAGCAACTGCCATACGTATACGCTTTTCCTGATGCGTTGGGGACCGGATTACTGGTGCACACCGAGAGCGTATTGGACGATGAGATACGCGATCGTATTGGCTCGTTCATCCATGAATATGAGGTTGTATTATCTCGATTCCGCGATGATTCCATCGTCGGCCGGATGCGCACGGCCGCACATGGCGGCACGTTCGATTTTCCCGACTGGGCATCGGGTCTGTTTGGCCTGTACGACCGCCTGTTTGCGGCAACCGATGGGGCGACCGACCGTGCGTGGGCGAGGATTTGATTCGGCTTGGCTACGACGAGTCGTATTCGTTTGCGGCTACGCCCGATGCCGCCGAACATGCAGGCGCGATCCACGGACGAGCCGTTTGGTCAGCCGATGTTGAGCGGCACGGCACCACACTTATCGCCCACAGCCCAGTCGCGCTCGATTTTGGTGCGTGCGGTAAGGGGTATTTGGTGGATTTGCTTGCGGGGATGTTGGGCGATGGCGCGGGCCACCCTCAACCCATTCAATACGTCATCGACGCCGGGGGTGATTTGCTAGTGCACACGGACGAACCAATCACCATCGCCCTTGAAGATCCTGCCGATCCGGCCAACGCCGTAGGTACGGTCGAAATCAGCCACGGCGCATTCTGCGCGAGCTCCCCCAGCCGCCGCCACTGGTCTGACGCCGCAGGTCACCAACTTCACCATCTGCTCAACGCCATCGACGGACTACCGGTTGACGATGTAGCCGCCACATGGGTGGCCGTCACGCCGCCATCGAGCGCCATAACCACGAAGACATCGACGCATGGCAGCAATGCCTCGACAACGGCAAACCGCGATACCGACGATTCGTCGAACACCGTTGCGGCACACGTCCCTGTCACACTGGCCGACGGACTCGCCACTGCTCTGTTCACCACCTCGGCCACCCAGCTGCGCGCTCATTTCCCCTTCGAATGCGCCATCCTCAACGCCAACCGCACCGCCGCCCAATCCCCCAATTTTCCGGGCGGTTTTTTCACACACTAATGTACGAAATCATCAGTATCACATCCCTCGGGCGGACCGATGGGTTGCTCTCAGTCAGCTACGCTGACAGCTCCCCTCGGAGAGGGGAGCCGAGTATAGCTAATCCGCTAATCCGCTAACGCAGGAAACAATCCGTCAGTCAGCAAGCGCGAACTGGCTGTTGTAGAGGTCGGCGTAAAAACCGCCCGCCGCCAGCAGTTCATCATGCGTGCCGCGCTCGATCACGTCGCCGTGGTTCATGACGAGGATTATGTCGGCGTCGCGAATCGTGGAGAGGCGATGCGCGATCACAAAGCTCGTACGCCCCACGGTCAGCGCATCCATGGCCTTCTGAATCAGCTCTTCAGTACGGGTATCGACCGAGGAGGTGGCCTCGTCGAGAATCAGAATCGGCGCGTCCTGCACCATCGCGCGGGCGATGGTCAGCAGCTGCTTCTGGCCCTGGGAGAGCGACGACTTGTCATCGAGCACGGTGTCATAGCCGTCCGGCAGTGAGCGGATGAAGTGGTCGAGGCCCACGGCCTTGCACGCATCCTCGATTTGCTTGTTGGTCACGCCAGGCTTGGAGTAAGCGACGTTCTCGCGCACAGTGCCGCGGAACACCCACGTATCCTGCAACACCATGGAGAACTGGTCGTGCACGTTCCAGCGCGGCACGGACTTGGTGTCCACGCCGTCAATCGAAATCGAACCGCCGGAAATCTCATAGAAGCGCATCAGCAGGTTGACCATGGTGGTCTTGCCGGCACCGGTCGGGCCGACGATGGCGACCTTCTGCCCGGCCTTGACGGAGGCGGAGAAGTCGTGGATGATCGGCTTGCCCGGCTCGTAGCCGAACTGCACGTGGCTGAATTCCACGTCGCCCTTCACTTCGTGGCCGCCCATGTAGTTCTTGCCGAGTAGGGCCTGCTTGCCGGATTCGTCTTCCATCTCCGGCTCTTCAAGGAAGCCGAACACGCGCTCGGCGGCGGCCGCGCAGCGCTGCAGGTTCTGGAAGGCCTGCGCAAACTGCGAAAGCGGCTGAGTGAACAGGCGGATGTACATCATGAACGCCACAATCACGCCGAACTCGATCTGCCGTCGAGCGCGAGCGCCGCGCCCACCACGCACACCACCACGTAGCCGAAGTTGCCCACGAAATTCATGAGCGGCATCATCAGGCCGGAGAGGAACTGCGACTTCCAGCCGGACTCGTAGAGGTCCGAGTTGTACTTCTCGAAGCGGCGGATCGAATCGGCCTCGCCGTTGTATGCCTTGACGATGAGGTGGCCGGCGTACATCTCCTCCACGTGGCCGTTGACGTCACCTAGCGCCATCTGCTGCCGGGCGAAGTACTTCTGGGAGGACTTCATGATGGCCATCATGATGATCAGGCCGATGAGGCTGGCACCGATGGCGCACAGGGTCATGATCACGTTGTTGTAGAACATCATCACCAGCGCGCCCACGAACAGCGTCACCGAGGTAATCAGCGAGCCGAGCGACTGGCCCAGCGTCTGGCCGATGGCGTCCACATCGTTGGTGATGCGCGACAGCACGTCGCCGTAGCTAACCTTGTCGAAGTATTTGAGCGGCAGTTTGTTGATTTTGACCGAGATGGACTCGCGCAGTCGCTGGGCGGTGCGCTGGGTGACGTTGGCCATCATCCAGCTTTGCACGTAGCCGAGCACGGCGTAGCCCACGTACAGGGCCACCAAAGTCCAGGCGATGTGGCCCACCGTGCCGAAATCTACCGAGTTCATCACCGGTCTGCCGTTAACGATGGCGGGCAGACCTTTGACGATCTCGTTGGTCATGTCCTTGAGCTTGTCCGGGCCGACGATCTGGCAGACGGTGCCGGCCGCGCCCAGGATGAGCGCGATGATGATGACGGGAAGATAGTTGCGGCAATAGTTCACGAGCTTGCCCATGACTTTGCCGAAATCATGGGGCTCTTCGACGGCACGCCTGCCGCCCATTGGTCCTCTTGGCATTTGTTTTACTCCTTAAAAGTCCGTATTGACCTCCCTCTGATGAAGGAGGTGGCGCGAAGCGCCGGAGGGAGAGAAGCCGTACGCGACTACCCCTCAGTCAGCTGTGCTGTTTTATTCGCTCGCTTATCAGCTCGTCTTCGCCTGGGAACAGCCCACTGGGCTGTTCCCTTTACGGCTCAGCCCCTGACATGGGGAGCTACCGCTGCCGCCCCCCCCTACGCCGTAAGCTCCGACTGGCTGAGCTGGGATTCGGCGATCTGGCGGTATACGTCGCAGTTGTCGAGCAGTTCCTTGTGCGTGCCCTGACCCACGACCTTGCCGTCGTCGAGCACGACGATGCGGTCGGCGTTCATGATGGTGCCGATGCGCTGGGCCACGATGAGCTTGGTGGAATCCTTGGCCTCGCGGGCGAGCGCGTCGCGCACTTCGCGGTCGGTCTTGAAGTCGAGCGCGGAGAACGAGTCGTCGAAAATCAGGATTTCCGGGTGACGGTACACCGCGCGCGCAATCGACAGGCGCTGCTTCTGGCCGCCGGACACGTTCGATCCGCCTTGGGCGATCGCGGCGGAATACCCGCCGTCCATGCGCGCCACGAACTCGCTGGCCTGCGCCACGTCGGCGGCGGC
>ENA-OQIR01000679-OQIR01000679.1-human-gut-metagenome-genome-assembly--contig:-NODE-679-length-13713-cov-1.650228_pt1 | contig 13713 bp, 26 predicted proteins | sample MGYA00242580_ERZ504745 | MGnify/ENA primary metagenome ERZ504745 (study PRJEB26092, sample SAMD00036214) | human gut metagenome | host: Homo sapiens | study: EMG produced TPA metagenomics assembly of... | reverse complement strand
GCCGCGGGAACGCTGCGTCGGCTGGTAGGATCATCGTTTCCAACTGCTGCGTGGTCTGTCAGGCATCGTTCATACGGTCAAGCCGGGCGCGGGTAGAAACCAAGCTGTCTTGAAAGGTCTACGGCTCTTTTTCAGCCCCTGAATACTGAGGTTAAGAAGCAGCAAGCCGTTTCACAGCGCTTGTCAGAGCATCAGCGGAAGACGTGGCCGCTTTCTGATTGTCCGAAAGTTCTTTGGTGCTTTTGGATGCTTTTTCAGCGGCATCGGCCTGTTCTCGGATAGCGGCGGCTTCTTTTTCCACCGCAGCCTGCGTTTCACGGGCTTTTCCGGTAAGGATGCCGGTTTGTGTACCCAGCGCTTCCACCTTCAAACGCAGGCGTTCGTTCTGGGTCTCAAGCTGTTTGTACGCAGCGGTGCCCGCTTCACCGGCAGCGCGCATGGCATCCAGCTGCTGAGCACTGGCTTCAAAGGCCGCAGTTGCCTTAGCAGAAGCAAGCTCTGTGCTCCGCAGTGCGGATTCATAGCTTTTCAGCCGGCGCTGCGCAGTGGTGGTGGCAGAAGCCGCATTTTTTGCGACTGTGATATACCCGGCCAGCGGATTGGAAGCCTGATCGTCCAGAATGAACCTTGAATGGATATCAGCACTGTGTCCAGCCTCCTTCATCTGTCGGGATTCTTTTATGCGCTTTTCCATTGTGCGCAAAGCGAATGCCCGGACCAGAGCCTTTCACGCTCCGGCAGGGCATCGTATTGACCGGGGGACCAGCCGAGATTGTCAAAACAGTAGTAAGCTGTCAGAACATCAATATCCCAGAGGTCCCCGGCGATCAGTTTTTTGCTTCTTCGTCCGGGCCTTCATCCAAGCCGGACAGTTCGTTGATGGCGGTGATGAGTTTGAGGAACTCACCGGCCAGCAGCATCTTGCCGGGGACCTGGACAGGATCTTTGGTGTTATAGTTTTCGCACAGCTCAGCGCTGTGAAAGTCGGGGAATACCGTTGCTGCCACGATCATGCGGCTGGAATATTCGTTGGCATCCATCTCGTCCTGCCACTGCTGGCCTACCTTTTTCTTGCGGGTGGATGCCTTGAGCAGGGAAGAATTTTCTTCCTGGGTCAGGGCGCGGATCTTAAACGGAACAGGTTTGCCATCTGCGCCGAGAAAGCGCTTGGAAATGACAAGCTCCTTTTCTTCCGTAGGAACAGCGGGATGCAGAAATGCGGAAAGTGCGCTCATAAAGAATACCTCCTATCAGTTGCCCAGATTGACCGGGTCGGAAAATGCTTTCAGACGGTTTACCTTGGTGTAGCTGAAATTGAAGTCATAGTTCAGCATTGCTTCGTCGTCGTTCAGGATGGACAGCGGGATCTCACCGGTCAGCATACAGCCATAATAGCCCATGACCTGATCGCCACGCTGGCCGTGGGGTCGTTGTTGGTGATGGTGATATCAAAGGTTTCCATTACACCAGTGTTGATATACTGCAGCAGCATATCGGTGAACAGGTTGCTGCCGTTGGAACCAAAGTAGACATTGCCGGTGCCGGTCTGCGTGACACCATTGGCCTTTTTTGCACCGTGCGGGTGCCGATGGTCTTCATGTCCGAGGTCTGAATGCCAGCCACAGTCTTGATGTTTTTCATGCCGCAGATCTCTGTGATGCGGCCATCACGAGTGACGGTGATTTTGCCTTCGGCACCGTTCAGGGTGTCCTGTGCAAGCAAATACATTAAAATCCCTCCTTACGCCACATCCAGCGTGATGTAGATCTTGTTGGTGCTGCCCACGCTTCGATCGCCAGCGTGATAAGCACCGCGTCCTTGGCATCGCCCTTCTCAACGGTGACATCGGTTTCGCCATCAAAGTTCTGGATGCCACCGGATGCCTGCAGCTGGGTCAGGTACTTCACGACGGCGCTCTTGTACTCCATGCGGCCCGCATCGGTGTTGTCCACAATGCCCACATAGTTCTTGGAGAACTGAGAATACAGGTCGTTGGCGATGGTGTTGCACAGCCGCATGGTACGGTTGTAGCGGTACACCTCGCCGATCTCCGAAGTGTAGGTGACCAGAGAATTGATATCATACTCCACGCGGACTGTACCATCATCGGCATTCAGGACGAACTTGCCGGAATTGATGGCATCCACGTACTGGCTGTGGGTCAGCCGGGGAGAGATGTCCACAGCATTGGGATAGACGGCGTTGGTCAGGTCTTCGCCATAGGTGGCTGCAGCCAGTGCGCCGCCTGCCCACCAGCACACCTGCTGCGGGGTCAGGGTTGTGCCATCATCCAGAACAGCGCCGGAATCCACGTTGAGATATAGCGGGTGTCAGGATTGGTGCTGCCGGATTCCACCAGCTGAGAATAGCGGCCCGTCTCGGTATTGACCCGCTTGATGAAGCTTTCCATCGCGGTACGCGCCGTGTTGTCCGCGCCATCGTAGATCAGCACATCGAACTTGTAGGGCTCAATGGCGGTCAGGAATGCGCTGTAAGCCGAAGCTGCTACCACGCCGTCCTCTCCGCCGGTCAGGGCAGTTCCGACATTGGCAGTCAGAGCGCCGGTGCCGCTCCAGTCCACCCAGCTGTTTGCAGCCAGTTCTTCCACCGTCTTGGCGGTCTGCTGGTCTTTGATCTCACCATCCACTACAGTTGAGACCTCAAAGCTGCCTTCCGGCGAGGAAAGCGCCGTCACAACGACGGAGATATCGTTCCCGCGTACGCCCACATACTTTGCGGTAGCGGTCAGCGGAGCAATCTCAATGGTAGCTTTTGCGGCACACTGGCCGTGGGGCGGTACAGCAGTACCTTGCGGGGTGCTGCCGTGCGGTTGGTGCCCTTGAAGAGCTCGGTCAGAAACCGATTCTCCGGTGCGGTGATATCATAACCGGTGTATACGTCATGTCGGCACCGGCATCGATCTCCATCACTTTGGCCGTCGGACCCCAATGCAGAGGTTCACAGAGCGCAGCAATGCCGCGGTCGCCGACGGTCAGATCCTGTTTGTTCTTCGACCGGAAGCGAAAGTAAACGCCCGGCCGGACTTTGTTTTGTACGGTAAAGGTTCCACCTGCTGCCATAGCGGGTCACTCCTTCCAAAAATCTTTCACAGCGGCCTGCGCCTCTGCGAGGGTGTAATACGGTTTGTTCAGTACCGCAGCCAGAAAGTCCGGCTGATATCTCGCAAAACGCGGGTCCTTCAGCAGAACTTCACGGCGATACTGGGTTTCTTTTTCTTTCATTTATCCACCTTCTGATCGATGCTCAGGGTCTGCATCTTTACAGCATCTTCGGGCTTTTCCACAAAAATGCGCAGCTCGAATTTGTAATGCAAACCGTCGGAATCAATGTCTGTCTTGCGGTCATAGGCCCGCAGCAGGGCGGTGTCTGTACCATCGGTATAGGGAAACACTCCATGCAGAGGTCTAAGGTTTCTGCGGCGGCACTGTACTGCTGCTGCAGGTCAGGCAGGTTGTAATCCAGCAGATAGGTCAGGTCTACGCCGATGGTGCGCAGCCAGCGCCCACCCGGGTGCGGTTTGATGTTGGAATACCGCTGCTGCAGGAACATGCAGGGCGGTTCTACACCCTGCTGGGCGGGATCTTCAAGCATCTGCACACCTGGCAGGACAGGCGCGAGATGTGCCGCCAGCGAACGTGCAATGGTGGTAACGGTAAGTTCATCTCAGAATCCTTTCCAGCTCTCTGCCGGTTCTTTCCAGTTCCGCCTGCAGCGTTTCTTCGTAAGCCTGCTGGGCAGCATCGGTCATGTGCAAGCCTTCCACGTACTGCGTTTGGGTGCCCACCATGATGCCCACCTCATCTTTCCGGCTGGGGTCATATTCCAGCAGGCCGGAAGCAGGGTTCACATACAGGCCGGGCACAAAATGTTTGTCCATCCGGTGGCCGTCATTCACAAAAGAAGCATATTCTTTGTTATTATTCAGCTCGGTGACATACTGCCCGGCCTGCTGCTCCGGGATGATCTTGCTGTCCGTGGCCCAATGCTGCTTCAGTTCACCGGTGCGGGTGTTGATGCCGCTCAGGCTGTCTGCTGTGGGCGGGGTCTTTTCCTGTGCGGCTTCCACTGCGCGGATGGTGGCGTTCTTCGCGGCAACAGAAATCATATCCGGCAGAACTTTTTGAGCTGCTTCCAGTTTTTGAATGTATTCATCCAGCGTCATTTCACACGCTCCTGCTTCAACAGTGTGATCTCCTGATGGGCCAGCCCCGGCATGACCGCACCGAAGTTCATAATAACGCTCCGGTGTGTCTGCAAAATAGCGCTCGTCCGGCGCAGTATAACCCAGCTTTGCACCTCTGTGGATCACCAGCTCATCTCCGGGCTTGATATCCACTTCGATGCCGCAGGCCAGCTTATCGGTCTGGGTGATGCTGGCAGCAGTCTGGTTCATCTGAAGCCCGCTGGGCTTTGTCTGATAGACCCGGCAGGCAACACCGGAAAGCACCTGCCTGCGCTCCATGTGGGTCAGGCTGTTCTCGGTCACTTTCTCATTACGGAACACATCTGCAGTGTCGGTGTACCAGTCTGTCCAGTTCATTTTCCATCACCTCAGATCACATAACTGCCCGCAAGCCCGATGAACCGGGCGCGGTTGCCAGCATCTGGCCGTAAGTGGTAGCATTCAGGTCGCCCCAGTCCTCAGTGCCTGCGGTCAGGGCGGAGGTGTCGTAGGTCACAGAACTGTCGCCCAGTGTGGCGGATTTCACCACGCCCACCAGTGCACCGGAAGCTGCAGCCTGCGCAGGCGTTGCGCTGCTTTCAGCAAAGGTGCGCAGCTGCAGGGTCACGTAATGTGCACATACAGCCCCACGGCGTAGTGCCAGCTGTCCAGCCATTTGTCCGGCTGTACGCTGACATTGGCCATGCGCACGATCTCATTCAGCAGAGCATCCGGCAGGTGACACTTGCGTCGGCATTGCAGAACTGCGGATATTCTTCCTTGAACTGCTCAGCGGTGTAATTTCCGACGCTGCCGCCGAGGTTCGCCGCCTGCTGTCGGACTCCACCAAACTGTGCACCGTAGATCATGCCGTTCTCCTTACTCTGCCGCAGCAGGCTCTGCGGGCTTCTCCTCAGCCTTGGCCCTGCGGGTCTTTACCGGCTTTTCAGCTGCAGCCTGAATGTCCTTATCGCGGTGATCGGTGGCAACGATCTTACCATCGGCCGCCAGTGCCTTAAAATAGGCCGTCTCCGCGGCCCAGTCGGGGACGGTGGCAAAACCATCCTTTTTCAGCACGACCGGTGCAACACCGGGTGCAGGGCTGGGAATGATGATGTTGCGCTTTGCGAGGATGAACATGATGCTTCTCCTTTCTCAGATGCCGTCCACGTACAGAATGGAGGTGGGGTAGAACAGCTGCACCTCGGAAATGTTTGCCATGTATGCAGTGTCATAGCAGACATTGGTGACGTTGGGCGCGGTCATGATGCGGCTCATGGGCACCAGCTCATCCATCTTGATGTAGCGGGGCTTGTTGACGTAGCCCACCATGCGGTCGCCCTGACCGGTGCCTGCACCCTTGCACCAGCGGCAGCCGCCGATGAACAGCTCACCGCCGTTCTTCACAGCAGCGTTGTTTTTCATCAGGAAGTCGTAGATGGTCTCGGATGCCAGATCGGAAACCATGGTGGTCAGGATGTAGTTGTATTGCTCATAGGGCAGCAGGATGTGGTTGGGGATGCGTCGGTGTCGTACTCGCAGGCAGCCCACACGGCGCTCAGCAGGTCGTTGACGTCCTTCAGGATCTGCTGCGGGCTCTTGTCCTTCCACTGGGTGGAGGAACCGGTGCCGGTGGCTGCAGCAGTGGTCTCGGTGACATTGGGGTTGTTCATCAGGCCGGTGGTGCCGTAATCCTCAAAGCCGGTGTAGACGTTGGCGTCCATGTGCTTGTCGTAGGTCAGGCGGATGCCGTCCTGCAGAAGCTGGTCAAGGCTGCGGCCGATGAGGTTGGAGCGCTGCATGTCCACGAAGTTCACGCGCAGAGCCGCGCTGAACAGGTGCGCCTTGTATGCGCCCTTGGCAACGTTGGCCTGAATGATGGGCGTGCCGTTGGCACCGCCTGCACCCACAGCACCGGAGCCGGAGCGCCGGTGATGCCGTAGGCCACGTTCATGGCGGTGACGTAGTCCACCCAGCCGCCGCCGGTCTGGATGGGGATATCGCGGGCATAGGTGACGCTGGTGAGGGGCTTGCGGATCAGCGGGTCACGCTTTTCCAGCTCACTGGTCAGGAATGCGCCACCAGACGCAATGCCTGCTGCGTCCATGGTAAAAGAAGAGCCGGACGGCGCAACACCGCCCAGCTTCGGGGTAAACACACCGGCATCGAAATTGCCGACATTCTGGAAATCTGACATATTCTGTTCCTCCTGTTACACGTTCTGACGGGTGAGAATGACCAGCTCGGCCACGCCGTTTGCGTCTGCAGAGCCGCCCCACTGGCAACCGGTCAGCTTTACGGTGTTGGCGCTGGTGCTGTCTGCCTCGGCTCAAAGCCGCCCACGACAGCATTGGGGAGCGAAGTGTTCTTGATGATGCGCACGTACACTGCGCCGCCGCGCTTCGGGGTGCCCTTCTGGCACAGCACGTTGATGCTGCCGCGCTGGAACACGCTGCCAGCATCGCCGGTGGTGTATGCGCCTGTGTTCTGGTCGGTGTAAGACAGGGCAGAGCGCATCTCGCGGCCTGCCACGCCAGCAAACCTGTCTGCGGTAACGCCGGAGCCCTGCATCAGGACAACGGCACCGTTTGCATCATACATCAGAGCCATGCCGAAGGGCAGGGGCTCTTTTTCGCCCACAGGGCGAGTGACAACGATCATGTCGGGCTGGCGTGCGTAGGAACCGGCAAAGCCGTGATCCATCTCCGCGCCGATGATCTGCGGGTTGAGCTGAGAAAGTGCCATACGATCAAGCCTCCTTATGCTTGTGCGGGTTGAATGCGTCATACGCGGCCTGCGATTCTTTACAGGCTGCTTCGTAGCTGGTGCGGCCGGAACGGTGGGCAGCCTGTGCTGCGCTGTCCTGTGCGGCCTTGGTGATGCCTGCCAGCAGGCCGTCCACGCCGTCATCCTTGCCGGGGTCAGCGTCGGCGGGCGGCTGTACAGGCTCCTGTGCCTTCTGCGACAGCGCCTTTACCAGCGTGGTCACGGCGTTCAGGATAGCATCCAGCTTGGCATCAATACTGTTGCCTGCGGGCTTTCTGCCGGTGCAGGCGGGACACTGTCTCTGCGGGGCAGTTTCGGCCACAGGGGGCTGTGCGTCTTTTGCGGGTTCAGCTTCCGGCGCAGATGCGGGTGCGGCTTCCGGCGCGGCAGTCACAACAGCGGCGGGGTTCTTTTCGGATTCGTTCATTGCAGTTCCTTTCTCCGCCGGTGCGGCGGCACTGTCCTGAATGGCAACCAGATGCCCTGCGCGCCCTCTGGGCACGATCGCAACATGGTTTCCTCGGATATTAGTCTGGCGGTATCCCGTGCCATCCGGCGTGTAGCAGCACCGGTAGCCGCAGGACACCTCCCGCGTCACGCCGTTTTCCACATCAGAGATCAGGCCGGGATCCTTCAGGTGAAGGTCAGCGACAAGATAATCGCCCTCCCGGTGAACATTCTCTGCGTGGCCCTTGGCGTAAAGGGCGTGATTTTCCGGCATCAGGCGTTCAGGAGGATGATTCTGGGTTACATCCTTACCCTCGAAACTGGCAACTGCTGCCGGGTCGAACACATCTTCAGGGCGGCGCTGCACCTGCACAAGGCGGTCAGGATCGCCGTCAAGGCCCAGTTCCCCGGCAAAGTATTCCTGCTGACCGATGCGCGCAATGGGCACGTCATGGCAGATGAGGAAGCTCCGGGGTCTTGGTCATGTGTTCGCTGATTTTACTGCCGTAATAGGCAATCAAGGGGCATCACCTCCGAAAAATGGGTATAAAAAAACACGGTGCTGTCTGCATCGTGTTCGTTTCAGGTTTGGCGGTCACGGTAAGCGCTCACCCAGCCCTGATATTTTTCATCCCCGGCCAGCTTGTGCCGCTGGAAGGTGGCAAAGGTCTTGGGTACCTCGTCGCCCAGGGCGGTGCGGTAGCGTTCCCACTGCCGGTACTGAGCAAGCCACTTGGCACGGCCCTGTTCTTTGTCGCGGTAGGCTTTGATCTGTGCTTCGGTGCGCGGGTCGCGGCTGTAGGGGTTCATCTTGGGGCTGGAAAGCGCCTGATACGCTCAAGCTCTTCCGGCGTTCGTCCTGCCGGTGTCCACGGGCGGAGACTGTGCAGGCAGTTGGTGGATGTTCAGCCAGCTGTTGGAAAGATCATCCGGCCCAGCGGGGTCCATCTTGCCGAAGGCGTCTGAAAGCGGCGGGAAGTCCGGGTCTTTTCCGCTGCGGCTGTACACCCGGCCCTCGTAGGGAGTGCACAGGGCACAGGTGGTGCCGTGGGCGCTGATCTGGTATAGATCCTGTTCCGGGTCAGCGGTTATCACAGACAGGATCTCTGCCTGCCGCGAGGTGGAGCGGGAGACCATTGTTGCATAGGTGTGCAGGCTCCAGTTCCGGCCTGCTTTGTCAGTGAAGCTGTCACGCCTTCCCGGCGCAGAGCGTCCACAAAGGCGGGCACGCTCTGGTTGATGCCACGCCCTGCAGCCTGCTGTGCGGCTACCTGTTCCAGCCCAACGCGCCGGTAAATGTCCGGTTCCGTGCGGCCCAGCAGGGCACTCTGCAGGCCTGCCAGCACAGTGCTGTGGGCATCGGTCAGCTGGCCCATGAGGTTCATGGTCAGCCGCTGCACAATGTCCGTCTGGGTGCTGGTGAGGGTCTTAGCATTGAGATACCCGGCCCGATGCTTTTCCACCGTCTCGCCGGGCACAGCTCTGGCATCCGGGCGGCGCACATAGAACTGCGCTTCCACAAGGCGCGGTACATACTCCCAGTCCTGCGTTTCAAGCTGGCGGAGAATGGCCTGCACCCGTTCCAGAGCAGCCACAGCGTGATAATCCACAAGGCCTTGACTGCGCAGACGGCCGATCTCGTTGATGATATCTGTTTCGGCACGCAGGTACAGCCGGATGAGCCGTTCCAGTTCCCGGTCAGGGATGCACGGGCAAGGGTGGGCATAGGCTTCCTCCTGAAAATGGGCAAAAGAAAAGCGCCGGACTTTCGTCTGACGCTTGTACTGTTAAATTAAATGCAGGGCACTGTTTCCTTGATCGTTTTGAGGAAAGCAGCGGCCTTTTTCATCATGCTGTTTTCCTGCAAAAACTCAATGCCTTTCTGCGTAATGCGAAGGTCAATGACTTTGACGCTGACAGCGGAGCCGATCGACGCAGGGAAAACAAGCCCTACAATATAGCCTTCTTCTGTCAGGCTGCGCATGATGTTGAACCAGTACCCCACGGGGATATGAAGAACATCCGCTGAAATGCAGTCCATATCAGGCTGTTCGCCAGCTTTGAAGCAGGCGTAGAGATATGAAAGAATGCGATATGCAAGAACAAAGTAATCATCCTTGGACATAGGTCAATTCTCCTCAAGGTCTAGCCCATCGTCGCCCGGAGTAAGCCCGTCCGGGGCAACTTCATCGAAGTATTCGATAAGTTCTTTCATGCTTGCATCCGGGTGCTTTTGTGCATACTCAAGCATCTCGTCCTCAACCTGATATCCTGCCGGTGCATTCAAAAGCCAAAGCAAATTATTTTCGTCCTCATAGGACATCTCGACATCAGAGGCAGGTTCATAGTGCTCACGAACATACTGCACCCATACAGATTCCTGCTTGCTCATTTTTTCCTCCTGTTCGTGATTGGAATGCGCCGTTCAACGCTCAGTCCACCAAAGCCATCTGCAGTAACGTGGTACTGATAATTGGCATCCCGAATAATGACCTTTTCACCAGCCAGAAGCCCCGGGTACTGCGTGTTCAACACACCGGTGAGCCTTGCATAGGTCTTGGGCTTGAGCTGAATTTTGCTCTCGCTCCTCTGCGGAGACGGTGCGTACTTGGTTTTCTCTATTTTACCGCTCCCGCCGCCGCTTGTAAAGCGTCCGTCGGAGGGGTCGTGGCGGGAGTTGAAATCGAATACCGAGGTGTCCGCAGTAGGAACCTCAATTCCGGTCAGATTTTCTGTCAGCCCCGCCAGCGGGTCGCGCAGGGCGGTCACGTCCTGATAAGTCTTGCCCGCATTAGCGGCAATGGCTTCATCGGTGATACTGCCGAACATGCCGGTCTCATCGCTCAGGCGGCGCAGCTCCTGCTGTGCAGCGGGCACATCCAGCAAGCCGGACTGAAACGCACTAACGATGCTGTCAGCCTTGATTTTGCAATGTCGGCGGTCTCTTTTGCGGTTGGTGTCCACAGCGGCGGGAAGCTGAGGTCTGCATCTTCCAGTTGGATGCCTGCGGAACGGGCCAGAACAGGCAGCAGCTTTTCCAGAACCGGGCGCAGTCTGCTTTCCCGCAGGGTATCCACATAGTCGTAGTAGTTCTTCAAATCGCTTTCGCCGGTGGCGTTCATGCCGGCAGGAGAGCGTCCGAACAGCTTCGTCATAGGGTAGTGGGATGCGCCGCACAGGTTCAGGCACATGCTCTCGTACACTTCCTGCAGGCCGGTGAAGGTGTACTGTGTATTGTTGATCTTGTTGCCCTGTTCCACCAGCTGTACACCAAAGTTGGAGCGCAGCACACTCTGGGCCTGCATGGTGTTCCAGAAGCGCCGCTGCACATCCGGGCTGGAAAGGGAAAGCAGCTGTTCCAGACCCTTGACCTCCATGGTGTTGATGTTGGCCTGAAAGGTTAGCGCTGCCATGTTGGCCGAAACATTATCGTGGGCCACAACATCCTTGTACAGGGCTTCCACCTCGGATTCGCCCCAGTAAAGCTCCGCCTGCCGTTCCAGTTCCGGCAGTTCTCTGCCAATGAACCGGACGACGCGGGAGTGATGCACCCGGGTGACGATATGCCCGGCGGCATCGTTGATGGAATAGAACGCAGGCACCACCTCGCCACCCTCAAAGGTCAGGCCCGGTTCCGGTGAGATACCCTGCCAGCGGTCAAGGATGTACAGGCCCCGGAAACTGCCGGGCTGGATGCTGTCGGGGTCCAGCGGTTGGGAAAGGTCGGTCTGCCCGGCGATCAGGATCAGCCCGGCGGCACCGCCATACAGGCGACCCCATTTCAGGCCGGTGGAAATACATCTGCGCAGACCGGCGCGCTGCTCAGCACGATGCAGAGCTTTCAGCTGATCGGGCGCAGCGTCCTTGAGTTCGTACCATTCCCGCAGCATATCGTCCACCATCAGCCAACAACATTCTGCACGACCCAGTTTCACGGTAGAGGCTGTTGAGTCAGCGCATAGTTGCCGGTCATTCGGGTGAGCGGATAGCTGGTGGCTTCCAGCGGGCTCTTGGCCGCCATAGCCCAGCCGGAACAGCGGGTTGGAGAAAGCATCCAGTGTCAGGGTATTCGGTTGTGTGCCCCCGGCGGGGCGGTTCTTGTTACGCCTGGACATGCTCAAACCTCCAATCAGGCAGGGAATTTACAAAATAGCGCAGGGCATCCATTGCGTGGTCGTTCTCCTTTACGGGTTTCTCCACGCCCAGCAGTGCAGCCTTATCGTCCCAGCGGTAAAGGCCAAACTCGTCCAACAGACCGGTGCAGGCTTTGTTTACCAGAAGGCGGCGCTTGGAGATCAGGGTGCTGCACCGGCGGATGCCGTTCAGTACATCGTTGTTGCTTCCATGACATAGACGCCGCGCTGGCGCAGTGCGGTGATGAAAGATGCCGCCGACGGGTCCACATAGGCCGCACAGGGGTTATCTCCATAAAGGCCATGAAGTCGTCGGCATATTCTTCATCGGTTTTCTGGCGGCGTTCCTTGCGGCCATCCCATCGGTATTCCCGGTCAACACGGACAGTTTCACCGTCGTCAAAGATCGAGAGAAAACAGGTTGGGTTCAAGTTCCGTAGTCTACCGCAATGGTGCGGGTGGAAACGGCCTGCATTGCAGTGGGCGGAACCGTATAGACATTGGCCGTGAAGTCAAACATATCGTAGATCAGGCCCTCGGCGGCTCTGCGCTGGCCCAGAATGTCGCGGGCGTACCAGATACTCTTGCGGTCATAGGTGGCAAGCACGGCCCGGAGCTGCTCGTCCGAGATGCTCATGTTGTCCGCAATGGTGAAGTGTCCATAGTTCAGGCCGTAGGCGGGATTTTCGCGCTGCTTTGCTTCGTGGAAGTCCAGCACGGTCTTGTAGTACCAGTGCCCCTCCGCCTTGGGGTTCAGATCATGAAACACTTTTCTGTCCGGGCTGGACAGGGTACGGTCGAACACTTCCTGAATGAAGTTTCGCTGCATTCATTGGCTTCGGTGATGTACGCGGTGCCGTAGGTGTTGCCCTTGATCAGCTTTTCATCACCGGCTTTGCCACCGCCGGATACCAGCACCACCTTTTCGCCGGTGGCAGTCTGGATGTACAGACAGTCGCGGTTCTGGTAGGTGCCCTCACGGCAGCGGCCCTCAAAATAGTTTTTCAGGCCGAAGCGTCACAGTCCAGAATGTTCAGCCGGGCCGTCGCAGTGGATACGCCCGCAATGAGGTGTATTCTGCTCGGATGCTTTTCAAGAATGGTGCAATACGCCATCGTGATAAGCACGTTCTTACCACCACGTTTACCGCCCTCTGCAACGTTGAACCAGTGGTCAAAGCAGCCCCAGAAGAACCGCATCTGGTTTTCAGAAAATGGAGCCGGAATGTTCATTCTTCAAAGTCCTTGATATCGCGGTTTGGAACAGGCCGTTGCAGCAGATCCGCAAGGGTCTGTATGTCGTTATTTTGAGCAGCGGCATTTTCTTTTTCGGATGCGTCTTTGTACATACCAGATGCTTGCCCAACAGGTCAAGGGCTCGGAGCTTATCTGCAAGTTTGACCTCGTGTTCCAAACCGTCCTCGCCAAAGCTCTTGACCTTAATGGACTGGATTGCGGCCAGATCATCCGGGAAGCATCCAGCTTCACGGAAGCTGTCTCCGGGTCGATCAGGTCGCTGGCGTTTGCAAAAGCAATCTTGGCAAGTTCCCGCACGACACGATCAGCAGATACGCCGGTCCGACGGCTTTGCTCGGCCTGCAGCTGGGCAAGACGATTTTGAACCATAACATTTGATAACAGGCGAGCACTCTGCTCTTGGGCTGTTTTGGGGCTGTATCCGGCGCGGATGGCCGCCTGGGTCGCGTTCAGGTCGATCATATACTCTTCACAGAACCGCGCCTGCTTGTCGGTCATCCTCACCACCTCTCTTGCCGTAAAATCAAAAAGCCGCCCGGAAGATCCGAACGGCAGGATATAACAAAGAAACCCGGCTGGTACATTCAGGCTGTTGGTCGGTAAAGGTGATCCTCTGCGTCAGCCGGGCAGCACAAAGCCCGCAGGAATGAAGGGAGTAAGTCTTTCCTGCGGGCTTCGGCATTTTAAATTTTAGCAGGGGTTGACAGTATTATCAAGTCCGGTTCGCTCCGGTTCAGTCCGGACTTTTGATATCCAGTCTTTTTATGGCCGCGCTGTGGCGCTGGAACATCTGGCTGCGGGAACTGCGGATGTTGATCGCGATGTCCGGCCAGTCCTCCAGCAGGACATACCGCCGGAACAGGATCATGAAATCCACCTCATCGTCCAGCTGGCTGAACACCTCCATGATCTCGGCCCGGATGGCGTC
>ENA-OQIR01000677-OQIR01000677.1-human-gut-metagenome-genome-assembly--contig:-NODE-677-length-13811-cov-1.303274_pt1 | contig 13811 bp, 19 predicted proteins | sample MGYA00242580_ERZ504745 | MGnify/ENA primary metagenome ERZ504745 (study PRJEB26092, sample SAMD00036214) | human gut metagenome | host: Homo sapiens | study: EMG produced TPA metagenomics assembly of... | reverse complement strand
CATTTCTTCATGCTTAACCATTCGTTTTTGACAACATTTCAATGACCTCTTTAGTGTTTCCGAACCAGCTTTTGCCGGTTCTATTGTTTAACTTTTAATTTTTCGGTAAAAATTTACCGAAGTATTGCAATTATAGAAACACATTTAATGAATACATTTAATGTTATGCCAAATTACCTAACAGTTTCCAACAATACCATATTGGTAAGAGTCTTAGATACCGGAATTGTCTACATCAGTTCAGACGGCAGCTACACAACTATGAAATTAATAAATGGTGAAGAATATACATTTTCCTTCAACCTATCAGCTTTGAAAAATCATAGAACAACAATTAAAAGACCATGCCAGTATATTTATTCGAGTAGGCAGAAGTCTTGTGATAAACAGCAACTTCATATATGTAATAAATATCAACAAACAAGAACTTATACTTGCTGATACAAAAACTTCTGCAAAGTTCATTTTACATGTTTCGAAAGAAGCCCTGAAAGTATTGAAATCATTAGTTGAAAAATCAATCATTTAAAATATTAAATAATTATGAATAAAGAAGATAATGAAGTTTATTTCTTAGGAAAGAATAAACCCCAACAGCATAGTAAACGTATATATCTATATACACTCATATTATTAGCTATACTTGGAATAAGTGGATGGATATACTATAAAAGCACAATAAAAAAAACAGATAATACTGAAATATTACAAACCGTATCCATTCATCCTAAAAAGACAATACTCAAGCGTCCTCGTTTTGATAAAGATAAAGACATTACAGCCTTTTATTCATGGATAGCCCAAAATTTGAAATATCCCAAAGGACTTGAAAATAAAGATGCAAAAGTCGTCATCAAGTTTACAGTAAATACAGCCGGCAAGCTGGAAAAATTTCAGATTCTTGAATCCCCAAAAGAAAAAGCTTTCGAACAAGCAGTAATAAGTCTTCTGAAAGAATCTCCACAATGGGCACCTGCCGAACTCACAGACGGTACCAAAGTCAACATGGAGTTCACCCTACCCGTTTCGTTTAAACCTGAAAAATAACCACTATGAAGCATTCTATCATTTGTTTTATCAGCCTGATGATGACTGTATTTTGTTATGCAAGAACTTCAATCTATCAACTTCCAAGCGATTCAACCGACTGGAAAGTCTATTACATGCAAGGAGAAGAATACCATCGAAAAGGGAAGCTGCAAAAATCTTTATCGAACTACAAAAAAGCACTCAGCATACATGTTTCTGATACGATCGTACATGCACTGGCCAACTGTTATTACCAAAGGGGGTACTACCAGCAAAGTATTGAGCTATATAATACATTTATAAAAAAAGACTCTTCGGAAACCAAACTGAATACTATTGCCAAATGCTACGACAAACTAGAAAAACCAGACTCTGCACTTATATACCGCAAAATAATTGCAATGCAAGATATAGAGAATCAGAATAACACTATCGCACTTGCCCAAAATTTTTTAAGCATGGAACAACCTGATTCTGCACTGATATATCTATGCCGATATACCTCCATTGACTCTACCGACTTAAACATAAACAGACTGAAAGCATACGCATACAATCAGGCAGGGTTGCACCAAGATGCTATCAAACTGTACCAGAAAATCAGACAATCCGGTGACAGACAGGCCAGTACAGAATATTATCTCGGACTATCGTATGCATACACAGACAGCCTCAGCCAAGCATACGATTGTCTGGTCCGTGCCAATAATCTATCAGAGAGGAAAAATGCTTACATTTTATCTCAACTGGTGTAATAGGAAGTAAAATAGGCATGATAAAAGAAAGCCAGCAGGACATAAAAGATGCACTTGATCTCTTACAGCCCGACAAGCAACTGGTTATTTCTCTGTATGAAACAGCAGCAACAAACCACATCCAACTCCATCAATACAAGGATGCCATTGCCTGCTACAGCAAGATTTTAAAAGAAAACCCAGAGAAGCTGCATATGCTATACCAGACGGCCTTCTTATACGGCAAATTGCAACAGCCTGAACAAGAGGCCGTCTATTACGAAAAAATTCTCAAAGCGGTCGAGCAGCCGGAAGACCGAAGAAATATACAAATATGCTTCAAGATGCCGAAAGCTATATAAAAGAGCTCAATGTAGAGAGATTTTTCAAGGGAAAACAAACAAATAACCCAAACGTATGAAACGACTGATCATATTAGGCATTGTGATATGTGCGGGAACTCTTTGTACCCACCTGTCTGCACAAGTTATAGAAGGTAAGGTAACAGATGCTTCACAACAAGGAATAGACGGAGCAACAGTTATACTCCAGTCGGCCGACTCTGTATTTATCGAAGCAACGATAACCGACAAGGAAGGAAATTTCCATTTCCGTCAAAAACGGGAAAATTACTGCCTGACCGTACAACACCTGCTATTCCAGACAATAAGAAAGTGTTTTCAGGAAAACAATATCCGACACCACATCATCATGCATCCTAAAGACAATCAGCTTCGTGAAATAATAATCGAAGGAGAAAAACCTCTGCTAAAAATGGAAGGAAACAAACTGATATATGACATTACCCAGCTGACAAACACCAAACTTGTAACCAATGCCTATGAAGTTATCAAAAACCTTCCCGGAATTATGGAATATAATGGAACTCTGACACTCGCAGGAAGTGGTTCGGTTAATATCTTATTAAACGATAAGGTATCTTCCATGACTTACGAGCAAATTCTTACACTCCTGAAAAGCATGCCAGCCTCACGAGTGGAGAAAGTCGAAATCATGTACACCACTCCCCCACAATACCATGTTCGTGGTGCATCCATAAATATTCATACCCCAAAGTATAAAACAGATGAAGGCAAATTACAAGGAGAAATCAACGGAACCTACAGCCAAAAGCAGCAAAGCGACGGAGAAGGTGGTATTACGCTAGCCTATACCTCCAAAAAGTTTGATGCAGATTTTACCTATCATTTTACTAATGAATACAGCCGTCAGGGTAATAGTCTGGAAACTCTCCATACAGTCGATGGCAACCAACACCATGTCTGCCAAAACTTCTCCGGAGAAGGTCGAAGCAACACACATCTGCTGAAATTGGCAGCACCTATAAATTTACTTCTCAAAGCAGCCTAAGTCTGGATTATACAACCAGTCTTACTCCTGACGATCAAAACACCCTGACAGCTTCCGGCAATCAGTTTGCATCTGAAAACATTTCCAACAGTCAAATCCAGGTACACAATCTCTCACTATACCTGACTTCAGCTTCCGGATTAAAAACCGGCGCAGATTATACTTACTACCGGAATATAGAGGATCAGCATTTTCAAACACTTCAACCGATTGAAGCTTTGCAGAAATTTCTCAGCTCGTCCAGCCAAGTGATCAACCGATGCAAAATATACGCAGACCAACATCACATTCTCAATCAGGCATGGCAATTGGACTATGGCACTTCCTTTTCGTATGTAACCAACAGTAACCGGCAACAATACGATGCCCCAACAATGAGCAAACAGAATCTGAACTCCCGAATAAAGGAATACACCTATAATTTATATGCAGGCTCCGAATATAAATTCAACAAGAAACTAAGTTTAAGCGCATCCGTTTCGCTAGAGTTTTACAAAATGATGAATTATAAAAAATGGGCCATATACCTACTACAACTTGGATACATTATTTCCCCTTTCCATTTGTTACAATTTTCATTCAACTCCGACAAGACATATCCAAGCTATTGGGTAATGAGTGGAGCCATAAACCATATCGACAATTACCAAGTAGCAATAGGCAACACTTACCTCAAGCCGTACACCGATTATTCCGCCCATCTTAGCTATATATTAAAACGCAAATATATTTTTCAGATGCGCTACAGCCACAGGCCTCATTACTTTACGCAAATGATGTACCTGCCTCCCAACCAACTGAAGTCCATATATAATTATCAGAACTGGGACTATATGAATCAACTTACATTTTCTTCCATCCTCCTTTAAAATCGGGAAATGGTGGAATAGCCGACTATCGCTAAGCGCAATCCTGAAACACGACAAAGCCAGCCATTATTTTGATGCACCTTTCGACCGAAAACAATGGACCGGAATAGGCATTTGGAATAACACATTTACACTATCCCAAAAACCCGATATAAAAATAGAACTCAGTGCCTTCGGACAAACCAAAGGAATACAGGGAAGTTATACGATAAAGCCTATGGGAAAGACAGATGCCGCTATCCGATATACATTTCTTAATCAAGCAGCTTCCATACAACTGCGCCTAAATGACATATTCAATTCGATGAATCCGTATACAACCATACGCAACGGAGTTCAAATTGCAGACATGAGCGTCAAACGAGACCAGCGCAGTTTGACCCTGTCTTTCAGCTATAAATTCAAAGGCTTCAAGGAAAAAGAAGTGAAAGAAATAGACACTCAAAGATTTGGATTATAGACTAATCTGCATGCCAGAGAATATACGTTTAAAAAGATGCAGAAGAAAGGATGAAAAATTGCTGAAAAAAATAAAAAAAGATGCTGATGTTTTCAAGAAAAGATGCAGATGTTTTTCTGATGATTTCAGGGAAAGATGCCTAAAAAGTAAAATGACATGCCAAAAACCAAACAGTTGCTTCCGGCATGTCATTTTCTTCAATATCATTATAGCTGTTCACATTCCTGTAACCACAATGCTGAACTAGCATCGCTCGCATACGCCAATCACCACGAGGACTTAAAGAAACAGATCCCACCTTAGGACCGTCAGGCAAACAAGAGCGTTTGAACTGTTGATTAAAGAAACGACGGCAGAAATTTACAAGCCACTTCTTTATTGTTTCTTTATCGTACACATCACGGAAAGCAATCTCTGCCAAATAGAAAATCTTTGCCGGACGAGAACCGAAACGCAAGAAATGGAAAAGGAAGAAATCATGCAATTCGTAAGGTCCGACCAAATCTTCTGTTTTCTGCTTGATATTTCCATTTTCATCTGCAGGAATCAGTTCGGGACTGATCGGGGTATCGATAATATCGAGAAGCGTTGCACGTGATTTTTCATCCACTCCGGTTTCTGCTACCCAAGTAACCAAATACCGAACCAGTGTTTTCGGTATACTTGCATTTACTCCATACATAGACATATGATCACCATTGTATGTAGGCCCAGCCCAGTGCCAGTTCGGAAAGATCAGCCTGTACCAATTACCAGTCCTCCTACCTTATTTGCATAGTCCATCAGAATCTGAGTACGCTCACGAGCCTGACCATTTTCATAAGTTACATCATGAACAGATATGTCATGATCAATATCTTTAAAATGTTGGATGCAAGCATCGCGTATACTGATTTCTTTCGTCGTTACCTGCAATGAGCTCATCAAATCCAAAGCATTATGATAAGTACGGTCGGTTGTTCCAAATCCCGGCATCGTAATGCCGACAATACCCTTTCGGGACAATCCAAGTTTATCGAACGTTTTACACATACCAGCAAAGCCAGTGTAGAATCCAATCCACCGGAAATGCCGACAACTACCGTTTTACATCCCGTATGTACCAAACGCTTAGCCAATCCCGCTACCTGAATTGAAAAGATTTCCTCACAGCGTTCATCAAGCAACTTACCTCCTGCCGGAACAAAAGGATGAGGTTCCACCGTACGTGTCAATGTAAAATCTTCATTCGCTTTAGTCATTTCAATTGGAATACGCTTTACCGGATAGTCTTTATATGTCCGTACGCTAGCAGCAAAAGTCGTATTCACCATTCGCTCTCCTCTCAAACGTTCGATATCAATTTCACTGACAACCAACTGTTCTTCAAATGAGAAGCGTTCGGAAGCAGCCAGTAGTGTTCCGTTCTCATAAATAAGAGCGTTTCCTGCAAAAACGACATCAGTAGTAGACTCTCCAAATCCAGAAGAAGCAAAAACATATCCAGCCAGACAACGAGCAGACTGCTGTGCCAGCAAAGAACGCAAATACTGATGCTTACTGATATTTTCGGTATCAGCAGACATATTGAATATTACATCAGCTCCTTTCAATGCCAAATGAGAACTTGGAGGAATGGTAGCCCATACATCTTCACAAATTTCTACACCAAAACATAAATCTGTTGATTCAAATATCAAATCGGAACTGACAGGAACATGCTGCCCACATATACGAACCATCTCATCATCTGCATGTGCCGTTGATGGAGCAAACCAACGCTGCTCGTAAAATTCTTTATAGTTAGGCAAATATGTTTTAGGAACAATTCCCAATATTTTTCCACGCTGGCAGACCACAGCACAGTTCATCAAGGTAGAATTGACAACAACAGCATGCCCACAATAGATATGATATCCAACTGACGAGTTTCATTCATAACCTGCATCAAAGCTATTTCTGCCTGCTCAAGCAATAAAGTCTGCCCGAACAAATCGCCACACGAATATCCAGTTAGATTTAATTCCGGAAAAATAATAACCTGTACGCCTTTCGAATCAGCTTCGACAATCAGTTTACTTGTCTGCTGAGCATTAAACTGGCAATCGGCCACCTTCACTAAAGGTATAGCAGCTGCCACTTTTACAAAACCATATTTCATATAAATTGTTATATAAATAGTGCATTACTGCAAAGATAGGAATTATTTATTGTTCACTATGAGAAAAATAAAAAAACTAACTTTGCTTTGGATTTTAAGAAAATCTTTATATCTTTGCCAAAGAATTAAAATTGTAACAATTACAAAATAAAAAGAATAACATGAACGTTTACGAATATCTGCTTAGCTATAACATCAAGCCATCCGTACAACGCATTGCTATTATGGACTACTTGCTAAAGCATCATACACACCCGTGTATAGATGAAATTTATTTAGCATTATGCAAAGATATACCCACCCTGTCGAAAACAACTGTATACAATACATTGAAGCTGTTTATTGAGCATGGTGCAGCACGCATGTTAACTATTGACGAACGCAATGCATGTTTTGACGGAGATACTTCTATGCATGCACATTCCAATGCAAAACTTGCGGAAAAATATATGACATTCCAATGAAAACGGAAAGCGAAGAGGCAGACCTCTTACATAAAGATGGATTCCAAATAGAAGAAATACATCATTATTATAAAGGTATCTGTCCTGAATGTCTAAACGAGAAAAATGAAAATTAATGCCTGTAAATGGCAAATAAAATATTACTAATAACTAAAACTTTTTTGACTTATGAAAAAATTTATCTGTACTGTATGTGGTTACATCTATGAAGGTGAAACAGCTCCTGAAAAATGTCCTTTGTGTAAAGCTCCTGCTTCTAAATTCAAAGAAATGGAAGAAACAGCAGAAGGTGGCTTGCAGTTTGTTGACGAACACGTTATCGGTGTAGCTAAAGGTTGCGACGACGAAATGATTAAGGATTTGAACAACCACTTCATGGGCGAATGTACAGAAGTTGGTATGTACTTGGCAATGAGCCGTCAGGCAGACCGTGAAGGCTATCCTGAAGTAGCTGAAGCTTTCAAGCGTTACGCTTGGGAAGAAGCAGAACACGCTGCAAAATTCGCAGAATTGCTGGGTGACTGCGTATGGGATACAAAAACTAACTTGGAAAAACGTATGAATGATGACGGTGGCTTGCGAAGACAAGAAACGTATCGCTACTCGTGCTAAACAGCTGAACTTGGATGCAATCCACGATACAGTTCACGAAATGGCAAAAGACGAAGCTCGTCATGGTAAAGGTTTCGAAGGTCTGTACAACAGATATTTCAAGAAATAATAAATCCTTCCAATAATTAAGGTAGAAAGAGGCTGCTTATTCAAAGCAGTCTCTTTTTTATTTACTCCCAACTATACCATATTAATAGCAATCAGTATAACTCTTTTGTCATCACTCTTCCAACACGAAATACACCCGTTCAATAACTTTAGACAATAATAGTCCTGATCTAGCTAGCTCCAACCCAATAAATAAACCTTGCAGTAACTCAAATCAAGGAATAGCTAGTTTTTATAGACAATAAAAAAGCGACCCTTTTTCGAGGGTCGCTCATTCTGCAATATATCTTTTTTATTAATTAGCAGCAGAATCTTTAGCTGCAGGAGCAGCAGCAGGCTGATCGGTTGCTGCATCAGACTGAGGAGCAGCAAATCCTGCAGGAGCATTCAGAGGGTTAGTTTTCTGTTCTTTTACTGCCTGATCCATAATAACAGATGAAGCTTCGCTTGTGGTAGGAATAACATAAGCTGTAGCAACACTTACTACAACCATAAAGATAGCCAATCCCCAAGTAAGTTTTTCAATAAAATCTGTTGTTTTGCGAACTCCCATAATCTGGTTTGAAGCAGCAAAACTAGAAGAGAGACCTCCTCCCTTAGAATTCTGTATCAACACGACAAAACACATCAACACAGCTGCAAGTACGATTAATCCTACAAATAATAAATACAATGAATACATTTTCTTTTATTTTGATTTAGCGTTAATAATCAATTTTTCCAAAAATCTTATTTGGTCTGCAAAGTAAGCATTTTTTTGGATATTTCAAATTTAATTTTTTAATTATTTCAAGAGCTTTATCATATCGTTGCTGTTTTACATAGATCTTAGCCAAAGTTTCAGTAAAATAATTTTCATCCGAACTTTCTTCTATTCTCTCTACCTCATCTTCTCCCTCTTGTATATCTGTTTCCTCTGGAACTTCATCTGCTGCATCTGATTCTTGCATCAAATCATTCTCTTCCACCACAGCCAAGGTTTCAGAACCTGCTGACTGTTCAATAAAGTTATCAATCAAATCCTGGCCTTTCAACATGGTAGAAGAAGCAGATTCTGCATCAGGTTCCTGCATCAAAATGGAAGTATAATCTACATTAACTTCTGCCGGCAATGGCAGTTCCATAGAAGTTTCCTCCGATAAATCCGACAAGAAACGGTCTATCAAATCTAAAGTCCGGTCAGTAGAGGAATCACTCGATACATTTTTTTCAGAGGGGTGTTTCTTTATTACCAGACGCTCTCCTTCGATGTAATAGAAAAGAACACTTAAATCGGCTATATACAATGCACTTTTCCTTAATTCATCCTTGAAATCAGCATCCTGAAGCAAGAAGAGATTTTTCAGATAAAGTAACCGGACTGTCTGAAAATAAGGATAGCGAGCCAATAAATTTCTCAACTCAAACAAGCTATCCTTATTCAAATATTCCGGATGCAATATCCACTCATATAACGTTGCTGCATCATTTGAATGAATTACCAGTCGCTACTGTTGCATTAAATATTTGTTCCACTATTTCATCGATCATCTGGTTAACCAGATCTTCCTGAACAGAAGACAACTGCTGGCTTGCATTATACTCACGGCTCGCAGAAAATTGTTGTTCAAAATCTTCAGCATGATTTGTGTTATTCACGAAACGTACATTAACAGTCATTCTCAACTCAGCCATAGTAGAATAACCGTCGGAACCTACACCCTTATTATAAGCATCGTAGTTTGTAATCTCACCTGACAATTCCAAATCTCCCCCTTGTCTAACCTGTTTCAAGCGAGTTTGCTGCATGTATATATCCTGCAAAGCCGTATTAAACATCGACTCCATAGGTCCCCATACAAACGCTGCAGAAACGGTTCGGGAAATTTTCGAAAGAAATTGTTTTTACCTTATCATAATTAATGGATGCACCATTAAACTTATATGATACAGTACATGCCGCCATTATACAGACAGCAACAGACAAAACAGAAACTAACTTATAATATTTTTTAATCAAGCCCATATTCTTTTATTTTTCGATAGAGCGTACGCTCTGATATTTTTAAATCATTTGCCGCATTCTTGCGTTTGCCGTGATGGCGCTCCAATGCTTTCCGAATCATTTCTTTCTCCACCTCATCCAAAGAAAGATTTTCCTCTACATATTCTTCTGTATCTTGTACTTCTGCTACTTCATCCGAAGAAACCTTTACTGGAGATATAGTATTTACTGACGAAACAGAAGGCTTTACAACAGGCACAGAAACCGGAGCAACCACTACTGGAGGTTCTTGTACCATTCCTACCGGATTCTGCAAATAATGTACAGTCGCAGTTTCCGCAGGATGATTTATCGGAGTTCCGGCACGTTCGGACATAATATCATGAACCAGTTTTTTCAGCTCGGTTACATCGCGACGCATATCAAACAAAACCTGATAAAGAATTTCACGCTCGCTTTCAAAGCCTTTTCCTCCAGAAGTATTCTTCACTCCCAATAAAGCCGGCAGACGAGATACCGGTTGCGCAGGCAAATACCCTGTAAATGTCTGCTGTAATATCGCGGTTGGTTTCTATAATAGAAATCTGTTCTGTTATATTTTCAACTGACGAATATTGCCAGGCCAGGAATATGATACAAGCATATGTCTGGCATCGTCAGTCAACTGAATGGCAGGCATACGATATTTTTCAGCAAAGTCAGCAGCAGACTTACGGAACAGCAAAGCAATATCATCCGGACGTTCACGCAAAGGAGGTATTTTGATTGGAACTGTATTCAAACGATAATACAAGTCTTCACGGAAACGTCCTTCCGCTATTGCATCTGCAAAATTCACGTTGTAGCAGCAACAATACGCACATCTGTCTTCTGAACCTTTAGAAGAACCTACCTTAACTATATTCGCCAGACTCAAGGACACGCAACAAACGCGCTTGTGTGGATAATGGTAGTTCGCCCACCTCATCCAAAAAAATCGTTCCCCCATTGGCTTCAGCAAAATATCCGTTACGATCACTGATAGCTCCGGTAAAAGCCCCTTTCTCATGCCCGAAAAGCTCTGAATCAATAGTTCCTTCAGGTATTGCGCCACAGTTGACTGCGATATAGGGACCGTGTTTGCGGCGACTGAACTGGTGAATAATTTGCGGAAAGCTTTCTTTACCGACACCACTTTCTCCTGTTACCAGTACAGACAAATCTGTAGGGGCAACCTGTATTGCAATGTCAATAGCCCGATTTAAGCCTTCGGCATTACCAATAATGCCAAATCGCAACTTTATATTCTGTATTTCTGACTTTACCATATTCTACATTCAATATATGACAAAATTACAAAAAGTTTAATACATCAGGTAATTTTGGCAGAAATTTTAAAATACGGTACGAATCATAAAGCGAATACCCCCACTTGTTTGCAGTCGGAAGATTGTTATAATTCAAACGGCGTACATACTCTACATGCAAAAGCTTGAAGATATTATGTATACCAGCGGTAATCTCCACATAAGGCTTCTTGGGATCCATCACATTGCTTGAATAGCGGTATTCTCCATTATAATCATAATGTCCCGGGAACTTCATCAGTACATCGTCATTACGGTTTTGCTCCAGGAACGGATTATTTTTATCGGTCAACGTTCCCCACAAACATTTTACGCCAATAAACTCACGCCATTTCAGTTTTTTCAACAATGGAATACGATTGAACAATTTACCTTGCATATTCCATGAAACATCCAATGAAGCATAACGGTCGTTTAAGAACTCCATATTGTTGATCAAATTGAATGTCTCATCCTGAATGATATAAGAAAGATTGGCAGCAGGCATAATCAACAGCGGGAATGGTACTTTATTCCACTGAATACCTCCTTTCAAACGGGCATCAACATTTCCCCATGAACTAAACCAGAAACGTTTATAGACACTTGCTTCCGTTACATTATACGTATAATCGCCTCCCAATACACCTTTCAAAGCCAATGTATGCTGCAAAGTAAACACCGGAGCATCCAGATTGATAGGAAGACGCCGCTGTTTGGTGTTGACAAATGTTTCACCAGGAGCATAGCGGAATGCAACAGATGCTTCAGCTACCGTAATGTCATGAGTATTGAATGGAGAATGTACCCATTTTTGTCCAGACAACTGCTGTTCAGCAATAAACGTCTGCAATGAGCTTTCACCGGCCATCGTACGATAGAACAATTCTCCGCATGGCTCATAGTTAGCATAGCGAATCATTGCAGTCGTTTTAAAGCCAAACTCCCGTTCACGTTCATATTTTATGGTAGCCTTACGCTCATAATTATACTGATCGACAGTACAAACCTTCAATGAAGTAAATACATTATCCTTATCTGTATTAATAAACTTATCAGAAGGCAACATATTATCATATTGATAAGTAAACGTGAGTGAGTGTTTAGGGAATTCACGCGGCAAATATTCCTTCTTGTCGAATGAATATTCTACCTCACCCATATATTTGGATTTCTGGTCTTTAAAACCATATGCATAATACCCTTTCAAAAACAAATGCGGATTCAGGTTTGCCGTAGTCTGGGCCGAAGCACGCAAACGAAGTCCATCAATATAATTTGAAGTAATCATGGTATTGATAGGACCTATATCCACCTTACTATCCGGCGTACTGGTCTCCACGAAGTTCTCAATAAAAGCTTTCAATACGAACATGATATACTTGAATCCTTTTATTTTGGTCAAGTCGTCAACAAAACTGCTCATTCTGTTTTCCGACTGAGTCAGATCCTCTTGCCTGTACTGACTCCAATATTTGTCATCACGCATCATTGCATTGACATCTTTTATCTCATCGCCTTTCTTCTTAAAAAGCTTATCAGGCAAAGGATCAAAAGCAAAATCAAAATAGCGGGTAGTACGCCTTACAAGATAAGAACCCAATACTTTCTTTAGATATGACAGTTCGCACAACATGTCATCTTCCAATAAAGCCCATTCCCCAGTAGCAGTTCACCAAATTTTTGGTCGATGATCATATTATCAACGAAAATTAATATCCGTTTTTTTAGGCAAGTTCAGCTGACATTCTTTCACACGATAAGTTGAGTCTGCCAAAATATACAGATGTCCAGTAAAACCAAAATCCTGAGAGTTATTAGGGACAAAAGATAAATGGAAGCATTTATCCCGCTCTACATATACCGTATCCATTATATAGAACTTATAAAAACGAATACCGGCGTCCGAAACAGGGCTATCGAACGGATACTGCAAAAAGCGGAAACGATCTTCATAAATATCTATATCCTGAAAAACATCCTTCAAAACCGTAGTCAACATATCACCTGTACTAAACAGTTCATTGACTCCGGTTGATTTATTCCCTGAATAATTGTCTTCTCCGAACGTGGATTTTTTCTAAAGATTTTCTCCGAAACAGTTTCATCAACAGAAAGCGGCAGGATATTTTTTCCCGTTACATCACAAGTTTCTACCTGATCCCGGAAAAAAGGATACTTCTTAAACAGCCACGACTCTCGCAATGAATCTGTGGTAATATTATTCATCGCAAAAGTAATCTTCTGATACTTATTATAATGATAATAGTCGTTTTGCTCCAAATTTGTTTTCTCCTTTGAAGCAACTACTTTCTTCATAAGTTCTACTGCCGGATTATTTTTACGTGAATACTTTTCACGCTTGGGCTTTACAATAACTTCATCGAGAACCAAATCCGACTTCATACTTATATTCAGTTCGGTTGTCTTAGAAGAAACTGTTATCACTTGTGTAGCATATCCCACCATCGAAAATGTTAACTTTGTCCACCCCGGATGATAATCTATCGAATATTTTCCATCGATATCTGTGATTGTACCTACACCTTTCCCATCATAATAAACATTCAAATAAGGAATTGGATCTCCTGTATCGGAATCAATAACAACTCCGTGAATTTGAGCACACAGACCTACAGCCCAAATGCAAAATGTCATTATTAGGAGTAATCGTTTTACCATAAAAAATTTCAATACGCTTTTTTTCGATATTCA